>OHPO01001023.1_pt1 | contig 13645 bp, 10 predicted proteins | sample 1577741 | NCBI WGS metagenome assembly OHPO01 (sample SAMEA3879574, study PRJEB24766) | human gut metagenome | biome: human-associated habitat; feature: feces | place: USA | collected 1985/1987
AAAATGTCGTTATCGCCTACTGTCGTGATAACGACATTTTATTCAGTGATTATTTCCATCACGAAGAAGTAATCCGAAATCCTCAGAATAAAGTTTTGGGTAAAAATCATGTGCTAACTCAAAGTTAGAAGCATTATGATGAGATATATTCAAAAAATAGTTGCTTCGGGCTATTTACTGATTTCATTGTTAATCGGCTGCATTGCTTATGTCTGGCATTCAGAATGGCAGGATATAGAAAAATTAGAATATGATAACTGGCAGATTGACAAACTGCGTAAGGACATAAACACTATCCAAATTCAACTGATTGAGTTTTCTCTATTAGGAGAAACTGTGCTGGAATGGGATGATGAAGATTTGGAATATTACCATACCCGACGTATGGCAATGGACAGTATGCTATGCCGTTTCAAAGTTACCTATCCGGCAGAGCGCATTGACAGTGTACGTCATCTTCTCGAAGATAAGGAACGACAGATGCACCAAATAGTGCAGGTGCTTGAACAACAACAAGCCATCAACAAAAAGATAAACCGTCAAATACCTGTAATTGTACAGAAGAGTGCCCAAGAGCAACCTAAGAAACCGAAACGGAAAGGATTCTTGGGCATCTTTGGTAAAAAAGAAGAAGCAAAACCTGCCATAACCACCACGATGCTCTGTTCCCTTAACCGGAATATGATAGCTGAGCAACAAGGGCAAAACCATCGTTTGTCTGAATACGCAGATAGCCTTGCTACACGAAACGCAGAACTGAATAGGCAACTACAAGGACTGATTTTTCAAATAGATGGAAAAATACAAGCAGACTTACAGAAACGAGAAGCGGAAATAGTCTTCATGCGGGAACGGTCGTTCATTCAGATTGGGGGCTTGACAGGGTTCGTCCTTCTTCTGTTAATCATTTCATATATCATAATTCACCGAAATACTAACCGTATCAAGCGGTACAAACGGGAAACGACAAATTTAATCAAACAGCTACAACAAGCGGTAGAGAAAAACGAGGCACTGATAGCCTCCCGCAAGAAAGCGGTACATACCATCATCCATGAGTTACGCACACCTTTAACCGCAATCACAGGCTATGCCGGGTTAATGCAGAAAGATTGTAACACGGACAAAATCAAAGTGTATGTTCGAAATATCCGACAATCTTCCGACCGTATGCGTGAAATGCTCAACACCTTGCTGAGTTTCTTCCGTCTGGACAATGGCAAGGAGCAGCCGAACATTTCTCCTTGCCGGATTTCGGCAATCACGCACATTCTTGAAACGGAGTTTACGCCCATCGCCATGGACAAGGGGCTGGCTCTGACCATAACCAATCAGACGGATGCAGTCGTCCTGACCGATAAGGAACGTATCCTTCAAATCGGCAACAACCTGCTGTCGAACGCCATCAAGTTCACGGAGAACGGTAGCGTTTCTCTGACAACTGACTACAATAACGGCGTCCTGACACTTATCGTCGAAGATACGGGCACGGGAATGATCGAGGAGGAACAGCAACGGGTGTTCGTTGCGTTTGAGCGTCTGGCAAACGCCACCGCAAAGGACGGCTTCGGACTGGGACTGTCCATCGTTCAGCGTATCGTGTCAATGCTCGGCGGCACAATCCGGCTGGAGAGTGAGAAAGGCAAGGGTAGCCGTTTCACGGTGGAAATACCCATGCAGACAGCCGAGGAACTGCCGGAAAGGATAAATCAGGCACGGATTCATCATGACCGTGCATTCCATGATATCATTGCCATCGACAATGACGAGGTACTTCTCCTGATGCTGAAAGAAATGTATACTCAGGAAGGGATACACTGCGACATCTGCACCGATGCTGCGGAACTGATGGAAATGATAAGGAAAAAAGAATACAGCCTGTTGCTTACCGACCTGAATATGCCGGAAATCAACGGCTTCGAGCTGCTGGAACTGCTGCGCACCTCCAACGTTGGCAATTCAAAGACTATCCCGGTAGTCGTGACAACCGCTTCGGGCAATTGCAGCAAGGAGGAACTTATGGAACGTGGTTTCTCAGGTTGCCTGCTCAAACCGTTCTCCATATCGGAACTGATGGAGATTTCTGACAAGTGCGCCATAAAAGGCAAACAGAATGAAAAGCCGGATTTCACCTCTCTGCTGTCATACGGCAATGAAGCCGTCATGCTGGAGAAACTGATAACGGAAACCGAAAAGGAAATGCAGTCGGTCAGGAATGCGGAGCGACGGAAAGACCTTCAGGAGCTGGATGCCCTGACACACCACCTGCGCAGCTCATGGGAGATACTCCGTGCCGACAGACCGTTGAGGGAACTTTATAAACTGACTCATCACAATGGCACACCTGACGACAAAGCAATAGGCAATGCCGTAAGAGCCGTGCTGGATAAGGGTTCGGAGATAATCCGGCTGGCAAAAGAAGAAAGGAAGAAATACAACAATGGATAAGACAAAAATCATCGTGGTGGAAGATAATATCGTGTATTGCGAGTTTGTCTGCAACCTGCTGGTACGTGAGGGATTCCGTACCGTGCAGGCTTTCCACCTCTCGACAGCAAGGAAACTTCTGCAACAAGCCGCTGACGGGGACATAGTGGTTTCCGACCTGCGCTTACCCGATGGTGACGGCATCGACCTGTTGCGTTGGATGCGCAAGGAGGGTATGACGCAGCCGTTCATCATCATGACCGACTATGCCGAAGTGCATACGGCGGTGGAAAGCATGAAACTCGGCTCGCTGGACTACATACCCAAACAACTCGTGGAGGACAAACTCGTGCCTCTTCTCCGTACTATACTGAAAGAGCGGAATATCGGGCGAAGCCGTATGCCCGTGTTTGCCCGTGACGGTTCCGCCTTCCGGAAAATCATGCACCGTATAAGGCTGGTAGCCCCCACCGATATGAGTGTGCTGATCTTCGGAGAGAACGGCACGGGCAAGGAGCATATCGCCCACCATCTGCATGATAAGAGCAAAAGGGCAGGGAAACCGTTTGTGCCTGTGGACTGCGGTTCACTCTCCAAAGACCTTGCGCCCTCGGCATTCTTCGGACATGTCAAAGGCGCGTTTACGGGTGCGGACAGCACAAAGAAAGGATACTTCAATGAGGCAGAGGGTGGCACATTGTTCTTGGATGAGGTAGGCAATCTCGCATTGGAAACCCAGCAGATGTTACTCCGTGCCATACAGGAACGGAGATACCGCCCGATAGGTGACAGAACTGACAAAAATTTCAATGTCCGCATCATCGCCGCCACCAACGAGGATCTGGAGAAAGCGGTCAATGAAAAGCGTTTCCGGCAGGACCTGTTATATCGTCTGCATGACTTCGAGATAACTGTCCCGCCGTTGCGCGACTGTCAGGAGGACATCATACCACTGGCTGAGTTCTTCCGTGAAATTGCGAACCGGGAACTGGAATGCGATGTCACCGGCTTTGACGGAGAAGCCCGCAAGACATTGCTGACCCATGCGTGGCCGGGCAATGTCCGTGAACTTCGTCAGAAAATCATGGGCGCGGTGTTGCAGGTACAGACGGGTCTTGTCACGAAAGAGCATCTGGAACTTGCCGTGACGAGGGCGACCTCACCCGTCAGCTTCGCCCTGCGCAACGATGCAGAAAACAAGGAACGTGTCTTACGTGCGTTGAAGCAGGCGAACGGGAACCGCAAGGTTGCCGCCGAACTGCTCGGGATAGGACGTACGACGCTGTACAGCAAGCTGGAAGAATATGGATTAAAATACAAATTCAGGCAATCATAGCCGGTAATTCGCTGAATTTCCTTATCTTTGCTTGGACAAATCTAAAATTACATATATGGTTAATATTGAGAATAGAGATATAGAGGCTGAGATTATAACTGATAATCAGTCTGATAGCGAGGATATTCAAACAGTGGATGTCTCTGATGTAGTTGTCTATGCTAGAGATTGGACTATTGAAACAATATTCAATCAAATCAATATCGAAAATATAGACCTAAATCCCAAATTTCAAAGAAGAAATGCTTGGAATGATGACAAACGAAGTAAACTTATAGAATCAATCATAATGGGGTATCCTGTCCCGGAAATTGTTTTAGCAGAAAATCCCAATAAGAAACGTTCATTTATAGTTATAGATGGTAAGCAGAGACTGCTTACCCTTGCAGGGTTTATTGACAATAATAAATATAAGTATTGGGATAAACCAGTATTAAAAGGATTGAAAGTGTTGAAGGATCTTAACAAATTGAAATATGTAGATTTGGATGAGAAGTCTAAACGCGAATTTGATAATTCTTCATTACGCTGTACTGTCATAACAAATTTTAAGGATATCCAGATTCTGTATGATATCTTCTATAGACTTAATTCCGGATCAGAATCCTTATCTACACAAGAATTGCGACAGGCACTTAACAAGGGAGAGTTTGCTGATTATTTAGTTGAAACTACGAACACACTACAACCAATTCATTCTGTTATGAATTTATCAGAACCTGACAAAAGACTTCGGGATATCGAAAATTTACTAAGATTATTTGCTTTTACCATGTATCCTAAAGAATACAAGGGTAATTTAAAGAAATTCCTAGATGACAAGATGGGAGATATTACAAAAAATTGGGGAGAGACACATCTTAAAATAAAGGAACAATACGAGAAAATAAATTCTGCAATAGATTTGCTAAAAGAAACATTTGGGGATTATAAAATTATTGGTAGGAAATATGACGAAGATGCTTTCTCTAATAGATTTAACAAAGTGCTATTTGAGGTGGAGATTTTTTATTTTCTTCATTTAGATAAGAACATCCTTTCAAGTAAAGAGACGTTTATAACTGCCTTAAAAAAACTCTGTACAGAAGATGCTGATTTTAGAGCCTCTATTGAGAGTTCAACAAAAAATATCGAATATTACAAAATAAGATATGCTAAATTTCAAGAATTGATAAATAAATCTTTCAGGCTAAACTTAGCAATTAATCCTTTTTTGTAATTTATGGTAGACGTTAAAGAGTCATTGGACAAATTGGAAATGTATTTATTGGAACTCGAAGATAAATATATAGATATCCATACAGATCCTTTGGAAAATCCAGAAATGTACAAATTGGATATTAGAAGTTTTTGTGTGCTTTCTCATGCAGCTTTTGAAGAGTTTGTAGAAAATATATGTTTATATACACTCAATGAAATTGAAGATAAATTTGTAAACACACAACGTATCAGTTATTCCACATTATGCTTGTTGCACTTTTATGGAAATAGCAAAACAATAGATAATGAAAGTTGGAATGATGACGAAAGAATTTATGATTATTTATTAGCTCAAATAAGAAGTATAAAAAGCGATTTTTCTAAGTATATTATGAACCAAAATCATGGTGTGGGCTTAAAATATCTCAAAAGGTTATTAGTTCCATTAGGATTATATGCGCCATTGGATATTAGATTTTCTTCCGCATTAGATAATTTGACTCAATCGAGGGGCGGTTATGCACATACATCTCATCGTAATATTAGAAGTTTATCTCCAGAAGATGTGAAAATGTATGTTAGAGATGTTTATGATTTGATGGTAGAGTTAGCAAATAAATCTAGAAAAATTTCATATTATAGCATTCACTAGAAATAGGTCATGTAAAGGTCATTCTGTAACAGCGAATTTTTCACAAAATAATTATACTGTCATTTTACATTGGTTTCTGTATGCACTTGATTTGTTTTTTTATTGGAAATAAATTATCTTTGCTCACAGAAAGGCGTTCTTTTGATGTAATGCAAAACAAGATAGAATACAGAACTTCGCTCGTTTCTAAGTCGTTACCTATCACGCGACAGATTTATGCAAGTCATTAAATTTCAATGGTAAAGACAATTTGTAATGTCTCGCCGTATGAAAAGACATGTTCTTTTCAATATGCAGATCTTTTATAATTTCTTTTAGATAGCGGTTTGTGAGATGATTGGATATAGGAGAAAAAATCTTTTGGAAAGATTTTCCTTTTTTTATTAAAGCAAATACTTTAGGGGATACTATGGGAATTTTATAGGTAATGTTGGTTTTGGTTCGTTCATCGGACAATAGAGGGAAAGATTCTCCGGTATCTATTTTGATGAGTTTGATATCAGTATAAGTGACATTGAAGAATTCGGCATAAGACAGGCTGGTATAACAACTGAAAAGAAACTCTCTTAATACCTCTTGCTTGCCTCGTCTATACACTTTTTTCTCGTAAACAGCTTGTAGCTTTTCAAGCTCTTCTTCTGTAAGTACATCATTGTTTTGAGCCTTGATATTCTTTTTAATTTCAAATTTTTCATAGGGGTTCTTTGCGATCTTTTCTTTGTCGACAGCAATTCCAACTAAGAATTTGAAGTTCGAATGTTTCTTGTATATAGTTGAAAGCAGGTTCCCAACTTCCAGTTCATGATTGTGGAACTTTTGAATGAAGTCCAAAGTTATTTCAGTGAAAGAAAGGGTTGGTTTCCATTCTTTCATCGTATTGAGAAGTTTGTAGTAGTTTTCAATGGTTCCGGAAGCACGTGCCTTTTTTAACAACTCGATTTCATTCTCTATGAATACATAGAAATCTGTATTCCCATAAAACTTATCTTTTATCTTTTCTAAAAATTGGGGGACCGTTAATGGCTTGAAGAAATTCTCAATTACAATGGCATTCGCTTTTGTGTAAAATTCGCTGATTATTTTATTATAGTAATAGCAGTTGGGCTCGGAAGCACGTACTGTACATGATGACTTATTCCATTGTTGGGGTTTGATAAATATATTGAGACTTATTAATGTCGTTCGTCTGTATGCCGTGTATCTCAGGCAAATAGCTTGTTTGCCGTCATTGGTTGTATAATATTTGCGTAATTCGATTCTAAATGTTGCTTTCATAACATATGCCTTCTTGTTGTTCCTTTACAAATGAGTGCTAGAAACAGAAATCTATTCATTTTACTATAATGCGCTAAATTATAGTATATTGTCCGTTATCTGTCAGAATGGTTGTTTGTCTGTCTTGTTTTTCCGGCTATTGCTTCTGTTTGCATATGCGAGTAATTGAATCCTCCCAAATGTATTATGTTCCATATAAGTAAAAAAGTCGGCAACTGCATTATGGCCGACTTTTATATCTAACTTATCGATTGATGATTACGCTTCTATACGATCCATTTGCTTATCATTTCCTTAATTATGTCTTCATCATGCAAATGGATATAAATGTCCTTGATCTCATTTCCTTCTGCATGTCCCATTATTCGTTCCGCAATGCCGTCATTAATCCCTTTGCGTGCAGCTATCGTCCTAAATGTATGCCGGGCTCGATGAAAGGTCATCTCTTTCTCAATATGCAAGTCCTTCATGATACTCTTCAGGTAACGATTAGTCGGTTGATTGGATATAGGCGAAAATATATTTTGAGAAGGTTCACCTTCACCAATCAATGCAACGACTTTGGGAGATACGATTGGTATTTTATAAGTAATATCAGTCTTGGTACGTTCATTAGAGAGTAAAGGATAATATTCGCCGGTATCAATTTTTATAAGTTTAATATCAGCAAAAGTGACAATGGAATATTCTGCATATGCCAGACTTGTATAACAAGCGAAAAGGAACTCTCTCAATACTTCTTGCTTTCCTTTACTATATTTCTTCTTATTATAGGCATCCTGAAGCCTTTTAAGTTCATCTTCGGTTAAGACATCGTTATTCTGTGCCTTGATATTCTTTTTGATTTCAAACTTCTCATAGGGGGTCTTTGCTATCTTTTCCTTGTCAACAGCAATACCAATCAAGAATTTGAAATTTGCATGTTTCTTATAAATAGTAGATGGTAAATTTCCTACTTCCAGTTCATGGTTGTGAAACTGTTGAATAAAGTCCAAAGTAATCTCATCAAAGGATAGGGTGGGTTTCCATGCTTTTAATGTATTGATAAGTTTGTTGTAGTTCTCAATGGTGCCAGACGCACGTACTTTTTTTAGCAACTCAATTTCATTTTCAATGAAAACATAGAAGTCTGTATTTCCAAAAGACTTGTCCCTTATCTTTTCTATGAATTGGGATATAGACAGTGGCTTAAAGAAATTTTCCATTATAATGGTATCTGCTTTCTGGTAAAATTCGCTGATCGCCTTGTTATAATAATAACTACGAGGCTCTGTATCACGAACCGTGCATGATACCTTATTCCAATGCCGGGGTTTGATAAGAATATTAAGACTTATTAACGTAGTACGTCTGTTAGCAGTGTACCTAAGACAGATCGGTCGCTTGCCATCCTTGGTTGCGTAATCTTTACGCATTTCAATTTTAAATGTTGCCTTCATATTAGTAATTTCTTATTTTTCTCTGGCAAACATTTGGCAAACAAATGAAAGAAACTATGAAGGATTTTCTTTTAGTCTTTCCACGACATATTGCGTAAGTGCTTAAAAAACAGAAGGATTAGAAATTTTCTTTCTAATCCTTCACTGGTTGCAGAGGTTCCTGGCGGATTCGAACCGCCGTACACGGTTTTGCAGACCGCTGACTAAGCCACTCATCCAAGGAACCAGTCTTTTCTCATTTGCGGTTGCAAAGGTAGTACATTTTTTGAAAATTCCAACTATCCGCAACAATTTTTCTTCTTTTCTTTTTTCGTCGCACTACATTCTGCACGCTTCTCATCCATCAATCGCTTTAAGTCACAACCGGTTACGCAATTTGCACATGGATTACCATTTTCTTTTGTCCGGTGGAAAAAAGCATAAATTCCCCATCCGATCCGGACAATACACAACAGTAACAGGATTGCAACCGCCCATTGTTGCCAATTCATCATACAAATAATCCTCCTATTCTATAAATAGCAAATGCCATTATCCAAGCGAGCAGCGTGGTATACACTGCCGTAAATAACGCCCATTTCCAGCTACCGGATTCTTGCTTGATTGCTACAATCGTAGCTATACATGGGAAATAAATCAATACAAACACCATATAACAGAAAGCTACCAACGGTGTAATCGGAATACGTTCGGCAAGACTTACGGCATCTGCTTCAGCATCATTTGTATAAAGCACGCCTAGTGTACTTACCACTAATTCCTTAGCACCCACACCTGAAAGTATACCGATACCAAGTTTCCAGTCAAACCCCAAAGGTTCAATCACCGGCTCCATAGCCTTTCCTATCTGCCCGATGTAGGAATTCTCCTGCTGTTCGGCAACCGTTTCATATGCATCATGGTCAGGATAATATCCCAATGCCCATATCACGATGGAAGCTATCATGATAATACCTCCCATTTTACGCAGATATTGTGCACCTTTCTCCCACGTATGTCGGAAAATGACTTTTGCCGTCGGTAAACGGTAAGGTGGAAGTTCCATAACGAACGGAGTATCATCTCCCTTCACCAAAAAACGGCTGAACAAACGCGCCATCAACACCGCCAATAGGATACCTATTGAATATATTAATAACAGTATCAAGCTACCATTGTTCGGAAAAAATGCACCTACCAGCAACAAATAAATAGGCAGACGGGCACTACATGACATCAACGGATTGACGAGCATGGTAATAAGTCGGCTTTTACGATTCTCAATAGTGCGCGAAGCCATAATAGCAGGTACGTTACATCCGAAGCCCATAATCAAAGGAATGAAGGATTTACCATGCAGCCCCATCTTATGCATAATCTTATCCATGATAAATGCAGCGCGTGCCATGTAACCGGAGTCTTCCATCAGCGATATGCAGAAATAAAGAATAAGGATGTTCGGCAGGAAAACAATCACACCACCAACACCGCCTACAATACCGTCTACTAACAAATCTTTCAACGGTCCGTCCACCATATTAGCATGTATAAAGTTACCGAGAGTTTCTACCAGCCATTCGATGCCCATCATCGGATATTCACCGAGCACAAACGTACCTTCAAACATGAGATACATGAACAGGAAGAAAATGGGGAATCCCCACACACGATGCGTTACAATGGAGTCTATCACACGGGTAGTATGTTCTTTATCCAAGTGATTATCCACAAAGGTTTCTTTCAGTGCACCGGATATAAAACCGTATTTTGCATCGGTAATTGCCTGATCGCAATCCTCATTCAGCACGTCTCGGATACGGCGGCTTTCCTGATCACGGACATCTATGATTTCTTTGCCGTTGGGTAAAGTTTTAATCAGCGTTTCCAAATCCGGATCATTCTCCAGAAGTTTGATGGCAAGAAAGCGGGTAGAATACTTATGACGGATATCCTCATTCTCACTAATCACCCGTTTCACCTCTTCAATGCTACGTTCCAGTTCGGGACCATGATTAATGTGAATATGACGATAGAATCCATGATGACGCACTTCTTCCTCTTTATAAGCCCCACCGGTATAGCCGGGCACATATTCGCGATGCCATTCGCGCAGGTCATTCAACACTTCGGTACGTACTTTGCCTTTCTGATCGAGGAAGTCGGCACCTTCATAAATACTGATAACAACGTGAAAAATATCTTCGATGCCTTTACCCGTACGTGAAACAGTAGGAACCATAGGAACACCAAAGAGTTCACTCAGTTTCATGTAATCCAGCGTGTTACCACTGGCTTCCAGTTCATCGTACATATTGAGAGCCATCACCATACGCACATTCATGTCAATCAACTGGGTAGTGAGGTACAGATTACGTTCCAGATTGGACGAATCTACCACATTGATAACAATGTCCGGTGTTTCATCAATAATATGATGACGGACATACATTTCTTCAGGACTATATGCTGATAGCGAATATGTACCGGGCAAATCGACTATGCGGAAATGATAACCTTGAAAATTAAAGTAGCCTTCCTTGGCATCCACTGTAACCCCGCTGTAGTTACCAACGTGTTCGTGTGAACCGGAAGCAATATTAAACAGAGAAGTTTTCCCACAGTTTGGATTACCCACTAATGCAACATTAATGGTACGACGTTTACCAAGAGCGATACGTTTCAGTTCTTCTTCCCCCGGATAAATATCTTCACTCATTCCCGGATGATAATTCGGTTTTGTCACCTGCTCTTTCGCCTCATGTTCGCTGAGTATTTCAATCATCCCTGCCTCCTGGCGGCGCAAGGAAATTTCATACCCCATTACTTTGTATTTTATTGGATCTTTCAGCGGGGCATTCAGCAAAACTTCTACAGTCTTGCCTTTAATAAATCCCATTTCTACAATTCGTTTGCGGAAACCGCCATGTCCCAGTACTTTAACGATTACACCTTTTTCTCCAGTTTTTAATTCGGATAAACGCATAGTCTTCTCTCTTTCTTTAATTTGGATGCAAAGATAAATGATTTGTATTTAGCCCACAAATTATTTAGATTGTTTTTAAATAAGGAGGAATATTCTCCATTCTCCACTTTGTTCCGAAGAATTAGAAAGAATTCAATTCGTTAATATTATCTTTGCACCACTATGAATAAAAAGAAAATAGAGCAATACATTGATCAGGAAAAGCTTTTCACACGAGAAGACAAAATACTGGTAACGCTGAGTGGCGGAGCGGACTCAGTAGCTTTGTTGCGTCTACTTCTTGATATGGGGTACACCTGCGAGGCGGCACATTGCAATTTCCATCTGCGGGGAGATGAGTCGGTTCGAGATGAAATGTTTGTCCGCGAACTATGCTTGCAACTGGTAGTTCCGTTACATGTCCAACATTTCCAAACTATGGAAGAAGCGGAAAAGCGCCACATATCCATTGAAATGGCAGCGCGGGAATTACGTTATGCCTGGTTTGAACAGCTCCGTCTACAACAAGGGGCCGACGTTATCGCCGTGGCCCATCATAAAGATGACAGCGTAGAAACTCTCCTGCTCAACCTTATCCGCGGAACAGGCATCAACGGGCTATTGGGTATCCGCCCCAAAAACGGAAACATTGTCCGTCCTTTGTTATGCCTCGACCGGAAAGAAATAACCGAATACCTACAAGAAATCGGGCAATCTTACGTAACGGACAGCACCAACCTGCAAGACGAATATACACGCAACAAGATACGCCTCAACCTATTGCCTCTTATGCAGGAAATCAATCCCTCCGTAAAAGAAAGCCTTCTCCGCACCTCAGAACATCTGAATGATGCAGCTCTCTTATATAAGAAAGGTATAGAAGAAGGTAAGCAGAAAGTGCAAACCGAACAAGGTATCCTAATCAGTGCTTTGCTCCAAGAACCTGCACCGGAAACTTTATTATTTGAGATCTTATCTCCATTAGGATTTAACAGCGCACAGATCAAAGATATTTTCACCTCCCTGAACGGACAACCGGGAAAGATATTCCTTAGCAGAGAATGGCGTGTGATTAAAGACCGGGAGCTTCTGCTGATAGAACCGGTCTATTCAGAAGATGCTTCAACAGTCTTTTCTCCGGATGACCCTGCCCTGCCCTTCCGTCTAACAATGGAAGAATTAGAAGTCACGGATGATTTCATCATTCCCCGCGACCAAAGCACTGCTTGCTTCGATGCAGACAAACTAAAACAACCTCTCACAGTCAGACGCTGCCGACAAGGCGACACATTCGTTCCCTTTGGTATGACCGGACGAAAAAAGATCAGCGATTACCTTACTGATCGGAAATTCCCCCTTTCCCGCAAAGAACAACAATGGGTGCTTTGCAGTGATTCCCATATCATTTGGTTGATAGGCGAACGTACTGATAACCGTTTCAGAATAGACGACCAAACACAGAAAGTTATTATTCTGAAGCGGAAGAGCAGTACAAGCTTGCTGTGGATGATTTCCTTAAAGAATATAGTAAGGATGTGTCTATTTATTCCGGAGAAACGGATTATATCTATGTAGATGAAAACGACATTCCTTTACATTTGGGACAAAGGATTCGCCTGAAAAGTACACTTTACTTTGATGAAGGATACCGGGATAGCCGTATCACTCGCGTGACCCGCAAACTGAATAACTTGGGAGAAGCTACTATTGAATGTACTAATTCGGTTAATACTTCTTGGAAATCTTCGGTTGAAAACTCTATTAATAACTTGCAGTATACAGTTTCACAAGAGATATTGCAATCAATAGTGCGTCTTCTAAAAACTGGAGACAGGGAGAATCCGAGTGATTATACTGCTTATTCTTCTCTGAGAAGTCTTGAGATGTTCCTGCGAAAAAATGCTCCTGACACGGTAGAATATGTTATCACTTTCCTTCAGGGACTGATTACCGGTGACTGGTCTCAGGGCAGCACGGGTGTAGGCATCTACAAAGATGATGCCGGCAACTGGCATATCGAGACTGACTATCTGGATGTCCGCATGAGGTTTACGGCCAAAGAGGTGGAGATACAGAAGGTATTCCACATCGGAGGCTCTGAACTCAAGACATCGGCTTCGATGAAGTGCGTCCGTGTGGAGGAACTGGATGACGTATACCGTTGTTATATGAATACTTCCGACGGCGACGGTCAGGTGATATATAACCAGTTCAAGGTAAACGATCAGGCATACGTTCAGACGTTCAATCTGGAGCGTCAGGCTGACGGGACAGTTGGCAACCACTTCTTCTGGAGACTTGTCACTGCAGTGGGACCTGATTACATCGACCTTTCCAAAGCTGTGTGCGCATTGGCCTCTGATGCTCCGAAAGCC
>OHPO01001026.1_pt1 | contig 13633 bp, 15 predicted proteins | sample 1577741 | NCBI WGS metagenome assembly OHPO01 (sample SAMEA3879574, study PRJEB24766) | human gut metagenome | biome: human-associated habitat; feature: feces | place: USA | collected 1985/1987
CCCTGCGGGCCTTGCGGCCCCGTTATGTCGGCCAGCGGTACAAGCGTTTGCCATGTCGTATCGCCGATGTAGCGCCACTCTATAGCCGTGGTGCCTTTGCGCAGCTCTATCTCACGGCCATCCGTGCCAGTGCCGCCACCATCAGCGCTCGCATGCCCCGTAAGGTAGCAATAGCCGATTGAATTGCTGGTATGCCAGCCCACCAGTATCAGCGACAGGGGACGGTCGGGCTTGTGCTCATAGCAGACCATAGATAGGCCGTTTGTAGATGGCGTGATCTTTGATACGAGATGCCATGCGTCATAGTCGGCGATGCATTCATTAATTTCATTAGATGTGGGAGTTATACCTGCTATAATGTAATCGCCAGTCTGTACGTTGAGCAACTCCGTCATCGTTGCGGTATACGGTGGGCTGGTTCCAGTCCATGCTGTTGGTAGAACAGAAACCGTCAGATAATAGGGGGACGGACTGGAACTCTCTCCACCGCTTGATGTTATCCATCCTACGTTATTATCATCATTGGACAGCTTGGCCAGTACCTGCCCAGCTGTGCCGCCTTTTGGCACCGCCTGATTTGCAGGCGCTCTGCTCGCTGCCAGATCATACGCAGCTTTTACCGCAACAGGCGCCGCTGCCGTGCCTCCCGATATACCCAACGTACTATTAACCGAATCCGATAGCTTAAGGTGGCCATAGTTGGTGCCGTTGCCTGCTCCGTAGCCTGTGGTATTGCTTGCGTGCGATGTAGGGGCCGCCCGTATAGATGCCGGCGTGATTGGATCGCTGCCACCTGCCGCATGGGTGCTGGCGTGCGCGTACGGTGTGCCCCCGCCTCCACCTGTGGGTGTCAACCAATCCACGTCATAATCTTCACTAGTACGCTTAACAAGTGTCTGACCAGCCGTACCACCAGCAGGTATGCCATGACCTATGTTAGAACCGTTGCTATGTCCACTATGCCCAGCTAGTACACAATGGCCTCTTTCCATGTTGGCATGTGTTCCTATTAGTTGGACAGTAATATCATGTGTTGGCAGTTCGTCATAGCAGTATATATATAAAGCGCCTTGGGAAACAGCGATTTTATTAATCAGATTCCAGCTCTTTATTTCGTTTGAGAGGTCAGATGTACTGCCACCTAAAAGCAATGGACTTGCAATAATGTAATCCGTGCCTTTTATCTCATCAAGGTCAATGATCCGTTGGGTATACGATCCATTAAAGCCAGAAGCGCTAATCGTTATAGTTAAAAAGTAAGGAGCGTTTGAGGCTCCTATTGAATCAGGCGTTACGGGGTCGTTGCCGTTTAAAGCATGCGTGTATGCGTGTTTTGCAAGAATACCACCAGAACCGCCAGAACTTAATTGAGGATGACCAGTCAGATAACAATATCCATTTGCATTAAGGGTACGGAACCCCATAAAAACCAACGATAAGTCACACGTTGGTTTGTCTAACAAACATGTAAATTCCAAGCCGCCATCTATCGGGTTGATCTCGGATATTTTATTCCAACCTTCGTTAACAGCAATATTTTCATTTACATCATCAGACAACCAGCTAACACCAGCAATAAGGTAATCGTTATACCTTACTTTATCAGAATTCGTTAAACTGATTTTATATGGCGGTTCATCAGGCCAAGCGTTTGATCGTATTGAGAATGATAAGTAGTACATTTCTATTGAGCCACCAGAGCCGCCTAGATTGTCTATTATTTGTTGTAGCCGCTCTAATGCTTCAAGAAATTCTGATCTTATCTGTTCTACATCTTCTACAAGCTGGCTTAAAATTGGGTAATCGTTGGTTGCTTGTACTGCACTATCATTTATTATACCTTTGTTGACATAAATAACAAATCTTGATGTTGTAACCAATTCCGTTCTCTCGACATCAGAATAAATCTGGATTTCGCAATATGTCTCATCGGCCGATATGGATTCGGTAAGAACATCAACCGTTACAGTATTGTCAGATATTATAACGTCTGGATTAGCGCTTGATTGCCACATAACGCAATCCTTACGCTGGAAGGCCACAATAACAAAACATCCGGTTAAATCAACCGGATGTCCATCGTCTACCACCGATATTATCAATCTATTGCCAGTATCGCCTTCAATCATTGTTATGTCTTCAATAGGCAATGTCCTTTTTAGATCAAGCGCAACATTAAACGACTTTTGCATTTTTATTCAATGCCTCCATTTGCTTTAAAATAGAAAGCAATTCCTTGTAAAGCAACATGAAATTGTGATTAAGGTCTTTTTCAAACTGTACTAAATCGTCCTCGTTTCCGGATGATGGAATTTTTAATGTCTTTATAGAATTCATAGTTTCTTTACCTCTGAATATATTATGTCAACACCGCCGTTTAACGAAAAGGAGCTTCCAAATACATTTGAAAACTCCAATCCAAAGGCGCGCGTCATAGGCGCTTGTACAATCCAGTCTTCATAATCATTTCCGTTAAGCATCGCTCGCCTTTTGATTTTTATTGAGCCACAAATAAGAGTGATATCTAATGATCCATTTCCTGACAAATGTATGCTGCGTATTTGCTTATCTATATTCTTAGCGCGTCTATCAGTATACGGAGCTTTCCAGTACGCAAGTATAGGTTCTCCATCGTAATCTATGCCTTGATTAAATTTATACAAACAACAATTATCATTAATTATGAAAACAGCGCCATCATAAGTTATAATGTCCCTGATATAGAATCCATCACGTAGCATAAATGTCCCTCTAATTGTGTCGTATACAAGGATAACATCGTCAACTCGAGATGAATATTTCTCTCTGGCGGTGAAATACATAATATCTCTGCATATAATACCCTTTGATTGTCTCACAGAAGCCAGACCGTCAAGAAACTTCCGTATGTATTGATTGCTGGGAAACTGCTTTACAATACTTCCGTTGTAGTAATAAATTCCGTGTACGTTAAGCCAATATGCGGTATCCTGTTCCACACACACAGAAGTATGGGCCATAAACTCCGTGTCAGTTTCTATACATTCTACTGTAAACGTACTTGGCCTGTCTCCATAGAGCCGCCATATTGAACGGCTTTTAAATATCAAAATTTGACTGCTTAATGCTTTTATTCCTATAATCGGATCGCCTCTGTTTTGACCTATATCAACATGGCCTCCAGATAAATCTTCGGATGTATCAATCATCTGCCAATCTTCGATTATTCGTCCATCACCCGGTACAGTTGACCAATAAAGACGGTTAGGGAAATTTGAATCCCCAGCGGCGAAAAGCCGTCCATTAAATGAACATATGTAGTTTACTGGCTTGTCTGATAATCCGCCATCTATTATGATTTCTTTTTCAAGTGCTATTTCTTCTATCGGCTTAACAGTTATTTGAATAGGATTGTCTTCATTAACGCTAATTACATCTGTTCTTGCTCCATCAATTCTAACCCCGTATGCTAATGCCATACGTTGAGCTGTGGCGCTAAGCGGTGCGTTTAGTGTTAACAATGTTCCGGAAGATATATTAACAAAAGCGGATATTTTGCCGTTATAGGACGTATCTCCAGTACCGAAATATTCGGCACTTGAACCTCCTATTTTGTGCTTTATCATTTGGTGTTTGCCGTTAGCTACAATAAAGTAATCATCATTTCCGATTGCGGTTCGTATCGCATCATAGGCTTCTGATTCGTCGTCCGCATTATATTCCCATAGAAGTTCAGTAGAGCCGTCTTTTTTATAGTTGTACAAGCCGAATGTATCATTTAATCTGGCTATAGCTATGCAAATATCAGGATAACCCCATATCCTATATATAACACTATTGCTGTTTACATTTAAAATAGGCGTATAATATGGCGCAAAACCCTTTGCTACATTAAGGTTTCCGTCAGACGTATCCATATTCCGCGCCATAGGGGACATTCCATCATCTATAAGTGATCCGTCAAGATGTTGATCAATCCCAAAAAATTCATTTATACGCCAGTTGTTAATTGCCATAGTATCACCACTTATTATATATCTTGTATGAAGATGGTTGCCCTCGGTGTTTATTCTTTAAAAGCTTATTTTTAGAGTTATCATATTGCTGCATATGTACGCCAGCTGAATTTTGCGCGTATGGGTCGCCTACCATCCTTTGCCTTCCAACTACATAAATAGGTATAAGCCTATGTAAGTAAGACGGTAAATCTGGCTCATCTGTTAAACTGGACATATCATTTGGAACGTACTGATATTCTATTTTAACTTCAACGCCTTCTTCCGCTAATACAATAAACTTATCTGTTCCATATAAACACCAAGAAACATCATTTGATTCATTAGAAATTTTTATTATCTTAAGACACTTGCGGCTTAAATCGGCAAAGGATATAGGCGACCCATTATTAATTATAGTATCAATACAAGTAGGTTTAAAAGATTCCGCTATATCAGCCATAGCATCATTAGCAAAATTAGTAAACTTTCTTGTGAATTTTTCCATCACGTGAGTGTCTGTGCCGTAATCTAAGTCAGACAACGCTTTTGTTATAATACCCGCAAGTGTCATTATTAAAATCACTCCTTATGTACGCATAGTCCGGCACCCTGAATGAATGACTTAACTGATTCACTGGCTTCTCTTATCACGCAGTTATTGTTTGAGATTAGCTCTGCAACCGATTTTGGAACGCTAATCTGTTTTCCAGTCGCTAAAGATATAGGAACACCGTTTATACTTCCTTCCCAGATGTATCCCGAGCGCGGGTCTATAATAATATCAACTTTTTCTTCTGCGCTTAAAATTTCAATCATAGTAAGAGGCTTCGTTTTTGCTTCGTTGGTTGCTTCGTTGGTTGCTTCGTTGGTTGCTTCGTTGGTTGCTTCGTTACCATTGCTTTTATTTGATGTCATAAATATCCTCCTTTTATGCACTAACTCCATGCTCAATCCTGATTAGCCAATTCTGATTTAATATTGCAGCAGTATACGCCATAACCTTGGCGCCTACAGTAGCGCGCTGGTTCAACGGATCGGCTGTTCCTGCACTACCAAGTTGTTTTATGATGCTTTTTATTGCTCCGCTTCCATCGCCTAAGTCTATTGTTCCATAAGCATCTTTGCCAAAAATTAAAGTTGCATGTACATCGGCACTACTTGCTCCAGCACCAGCGAATACTTTTGCTTCCGTGCTTTCAACAAAAACAACACCGAACATACGCCCGATCTCACCGCTGTAAATGTTTTCCTTGTCTTGATATTGTGATACTGCAAGCCATTTTTCGTCATTTTGCAAATCAAACACAGAAGACGGAGATACTATTGCAATAAAATGTGGAGTTCTTGCCTTACCGCCGTTCTCCGTTCCATTGAACATCCTAGCTTTGTTCTGTTTTAATGTTCTAACTGTTTTTCTTATCTCATCAATAGTTAAAACATCCGTGGCTGTTAATGATGATCTGCTCGTTTTGCCGTTAGCATACTGTACAGAATTACCGGATGACATAACATCACGCGTTACCCATTCGAGCACAGTTCCAAGCTGTTCGCCCAATAGCTCAGCCGAATCAGAAATAACATCGTCATAGGCTGTACGGCTAAGCAAATCGCTTATTTCAACATATGCTCCATACTGTTTAACTTCTGCTTCAACTTTTGTTTGCCCTATATCCTGCGATGCTGGCGTTACGCCCTCGGTTAGACCTTTAGACGCCAGCGCTGGATCAAAAAGCTCCCACCTCCTGAATTCAACACGTTTTCCATTATCTTTAGGAATGTGCCGCTTTTGCCCATATTTTGCATGAACAAATTTTGTTCTAGCATAAGCTAATAGTTTCCTATCATAATAAGTTTTCATTAACGCAGTACGCGGATGCGAACCTCCTGACGGAGTTGCGCTTACATATGTAGTTGTTTGTGTTGGCATTGTATTTATCTCCTTTTTATTAATTATTAAACAAATTCCTGAATTTGCCTGACTGCTCTGCTTCTAGAAATTCCTCGTCTGTCATCGAAGCAATATCTACAGCAGGAACAACAGGTTGTTGCTGCTTTATAGGCTTTGGCAATGCGCCTCGCGCTATTATTTGTTCTGCTACGGCCTGCTTTTCGGTTGCCGCGCGTTTTTCCGCCTGTAACCTCATCTGTTTTTCATGGTACAGCAATACGGCTGCGTTTGTAGGAAACTGTACAAGCAGTGATGCAAAATCAGGGTCACTAACGGCAGATTGGATAGAAAATCCCTCCGGAAGTTCACCTTTAGCTTGCATTGTGCTTATATCATTTAAAACGCTTGCAGCCTTGTCATTAACATCATTAATATTGCCGTTGCTTGCTTTAGAGGCTATGCCTTCCCTGCCAAATATCGCTCTGGCGATATTTTCAGATATTCCCTCGCGCTGCGCGATACTGGCATAAAAACTATCCTCTACTATTTTCGAAGCCTCTTTTATATCAACACCCTGCGTCCTCATTACGTCTTCTATTAGACGCCGTCCAGCTATGTAAGCAGGGTCGTTCTTGTATTCATCCGCAATTTCGGCCCGTATTGCTTCAGTCTCGATAAACCTGTTATTAGAGCCGTCATTTTCTTCCGTAGTTGTCGCGTTATCATTAGCAGTCTCTTGACTGTTTTCGTCATTGCAGGATGATGTTTCTTCCGTCGTCGTTTCTTCGGCTGCTTCAATAATTGCCACATCGTTGTCATCAAGTTCGACTTCTGGGAACTCTGATCCATTTAATATGTTACCGAAATCGTAAACAATGTTAGATTCTTCTACTAATGCATTATCATTTGCTTGATTAGTGACATTATTAACTGTAGTTTCATTGATTTCCATGTAAACAGCTCCTTTTTAACTTATATTCATATTTGCCGAAAGATTTTTAGGATTTGGAACTTGTGCCATATCCTCAATAATTTGCTGATTTTCATTTTGTTGGACGTTTAGTTGTTGAGGTTGAGCACGTATCTTTGACAAAACAGCTTCTTTACCCTCAAATTGCATAAGTTCAATTATTGCGTCCGGCCCTATGGCACCGCCGCAAATCTGCGCTATTTGGAGTATTAACTCGTTATGAGCCATGATGCTCCACTTGTTTTCCCTCTGTACTTTTATTGACACAGAGAATTCGATTGGAATTTCATTGCCAAGTTCAGTATGTCTTACCATAATTGCTGAATCAAAAGTATAGGCTTCCTTTGCCCCATCGTTATTTATAAAGACCTGTCTTGGGAGCACATTGAATTCTCTCTCAACCTCTATTTCCATGCGAACCGCATCTTTGTATGCACCGTGCATTTGTCTGGCTGCCATCCTAGCGCGTTTTGATGCTTGCTCTTGGAGGGCTGCTATTGCAGATGCAGCGGTTACACCGCTGTTAGTCGTGCCTCTTGAAAAGTCATTAGCTCCCGATTCATCTTTTATGCTTTTGCGTATGGTCTGTATATACTCAATTATGTATGATGGTAACGGCGGCGTTGAAAACCATGTGATACCGTTAAGGCTATCCCCCTCATGGACTTCTTTAGCCCAGTCGCGAAGATCCTCAGCGTCAAATCCCGAAGAACCAGTTATAAGGAGTTTGTTGTGCGAAGACATCAACGCATTTTTGAGTACAATCTGATCAAGCTTATCGGAAAAACGCTGTTGAGTACGGAACATGTCTACAATGCCCCATCCGAGCGGTGATCCCTTGCGTATAAAAAGCGGAGTTAAAACAAATGGATATTTGCCGTGTTTGTAGTAGCCATCGGGCTTTATGCTGCGGCTATCCTCCACAATTTTACGGCCAGCAGCCTTAACGAGATGAACCGCATACCTGCCAGTTGACGGATTATATTCACGCCACCAATATTCAATTAACATTGCGGTTTTGCTATTATCTACATTTAGTACATTGTCGCTGTGAGTGCTGTAAGTATCGGATACATAATAATCTCCCTTGAATGGCGCTGCATCTGGATAGTGTTTTTCAAGCCACGCTAATGATTTGGGAGTATATTTGATTATTGCGCGGCTGTCCTGAATGTCGGTGATTAGCGGATCAAACATAACACCAGCGATGTCAACATGTCTTATATATGAGCCGCCAAGTCCATTGTTTAGCTCGGGATCATATCCCACCTCTTGTACGCAGTAACCGCCAACAAGCAGATCGTGAGACAGACGCCAGTATTCTTTATCATAACCTGATGCGTCATGATTTTGCTTGATTATCTCATTAACAACACGAGCGATTATTTCGTCATCCGGCGTTTCCGGCTGTACAATCGCTTCGGGGAAATTATCCATCAGGTCAGAGGCTACATTTTCAATGGTGGATTGTATGATAGGCGTTACAGGCCTAGGCTCGTTAGGGGCCTGATTGTCTATGTCGTACCAATGATCGCCCCTGTATATGTGTTCACACCCATCAAGCCTTTCCCATTCTGGCATATATGCGCTCCGGTATTCCTCAAATGTAGCATATATTTTATTTATAAGTTCTTCGTTTTGCGCGGACGCAGGTATTATATCGTTTGCTCCGTTTTCGTTTACGCCAGTTGACCGTTCTCGTTCTTGGCGTGGTCGCCCACGCCTGAACACATCAATTATACTCATTATTACACCTCACTATTGCAAATCCTTACACGCCCAAAAATCCACCAGCTGAACGGTTATTGTCAGCAAGCGGATCATATGCTTTTGCCTCTGGCCTAGGCTTGATTTTGGCCTTGCTGGGCCTTGACATAAGTCCGTACCGTAACGCCTCTGCCGCGTGATCCTCTATCCCATCAGATATATCCTCCGGCCTGTGATCGTCATATATCATCAACGGTAATGTGCGTATAAGGTTGCTGCAGGAGCTTGATACACGCCACCACGGCAAGCCATCCGGAGCAAGCGCCATGTATTCGCGGCATCTTTGCCAACCTATCACCCTAGCGTTGTCCGCCTTGATAAGTGGTACGCCACACCGCGCAAACGTCTCGGCTATGCTCTCACCATCTATATCCGACTTAATCCCCCGACGCTGCCACATGTCAGGGGATGCGACTGTATACGCTATATCCTCACACGCGTCAGTCATCTCGACTATCTTTGCGGCAACATCACGCGCAAGTGTCTCACGCACGTATAGCTCACGGTAGGTGTACACTTTGCCCTCGCCGTCAACCGCATGCCATAGTACACAACACGGGTCATTGTATCCCCAGTCCATTGACCGGAAGCGCCGCCACCAGTTTGGCAAATCGAACGGCGGCGCAACATGAACGGAGCGCGAAAACTCCTTAAAGTATTGGCCCTCAAGCACATCCCAGTCACCGTCTAGATGAGCACGCCTCAAATCCTCCGGCAGCGACTGAAGTTGTCGTACGTAATCGGGATCGGCCTGCATGAGGACATAATTGTCATATATCCTTGCTGGGATAAACGCGTAATCCTCTGGCCGCTCGCCAGCGTCGTATTGGCGGTCTATAAACAGACGCTTAACCCATGCGTGACCTACATTACCGGGGTTGCACGTGTAATACATTCGCGGCGTAAAATCTTTGCGCACAGATCGGTTGCATGTTGTTAAAAAGCGCATTTGGGGCTCGGTGAAGTGTGTTGCCTCCTCGAGCCCTATCACGTCGTACTCCTGCCCTTGATATTGGTATACATCGTTTTCGTGGTCACAATATCCTAGTTTTAACCTCGAGCCATTCGGAAATATGAAAACTTTTTCCGCGTCCTTGTAGAGCGCGACACCTGCCAATAATTGCAACAGCGGTATAATGTGGTTTTCCCTTAGCTCCGGCAGCGTGCGCCGGAGCAGGAGCAGCCTTAACCCGTTATATCTGGCGGCCAATAAGATAAATTTGGCGCGCATCGCCCAGCTCTTGCCGCCGCCGCGTGCTCCGCCATAGGCGATATGACGGGCGCGCAAAAAATCCAGCTGTCGCGGGTTAGGCGTTAACCCTAATGATACTTGCACGCTGATCAACACCTCGCATTAACCGGATATGTCGCTATTCACGTTCACCCCCTCAACAGATTGAGGGGGTGAATCAAAAACAAACCTTATGCGGTTGTCGGCGTTATCGTCCCGCTTGTCGGCCCACACCTCCGGCTTGCGAGCCTTAAGCCACATCGCTTGCGCGTTAACATCTGGGACGGTCTCGCACTCCTTGACCGTCTGATATATCGTGCGGCCAAATGGGTCAAGCTTGGTCGTAGTCTCGGTGTATCTGTAGCCTATGGCGCGTTTGTACAGCGCATTTTCAACTTTCGCGTCTGCAATTACTTTTCCTTTTTTCAGGATGTTTTGCATTTGTATATTTTCTTTTTTTAATTTCACAAACTCACGCTTGGACAGCCCCATGTTGTGGGCTATATCAGCATCCGTTAACCCGTTGCGCGCCCAAGCCTCGATTACTGCCAATCCGTCCGGTGCAAGCCATTCACAAGCCCGATCATCCGTTGTCTCCATGTGCGCGCACCTCCATTATTAATTATATTAGCAGTTCGGGCGGACTGATGGTTGTCATCAATCCGCCCGTTGCCCTTGATAGTTGGTAACTAGTATTATACATTATCATTTTATCACATTATTACGGCTTGTAAAGGTTAAAATAATACAATATAGTATAAAATCGTATAAAATCGTGAGGATGGTGGAGACGGGCGGGGCTGGGAGGCACTTCATTTGCTTAATCATAATCAAAATAATATACGGATATATTTAATAAAACCTCTTGAAATGCGTGCAACATTGTGCTACAATATAGTTGTAAGGAGGTGAGGGACAAATAAACTCAACACCGCCGACGCCCCAAAGAGGGCGAGGCAAAACAAAAGGAACTCACCTTGCGGTCAGGGTTGATGCAACCACGTTAGCGCGGTTAGACAATTATTGTCTGCGCCGCGAAATAACAAGATCGCAAGGCATAAGGGAGGCAATCCGTCTACTATCCGAGACGGATTACGACAAAAAAAAGTGAGCAGCCGTCAAGTTACCACACCGTCGACTACTCACACCGTGCAACCGCTAGGCGGCTACAAGGTGATTATATCACATGCCCCTAGAGATTGCAAATCAAAAAAATAAAAGGGGCAAATTATAATGAAAACAAATACATACGGACTTAAAATCAAAGGGCTGCGCAAGGCAGCCGGCGAAACCAAGACAACAAGAGGCTATTATAGCGGCCTCTATGTACAGATCAGTTATAGCCCGACAGACGGGCAAGTACTATACAACACTCATTATAGTCTAGGACATAATGAGTGGACACAATATCACGATCCCGATATTATGCACATATATAATGCATCATCTCCACAGACGATGCAGGAAATTGCAGACCGCATTTATGATGCGGTCAAAACGGAAAGGAGGTAGGATAAAGAATGAAAGAAATTATCATAAAAAAAGATGCGCACGAAACCCCTAAAATGCTCACAGTAACGTTAACTGATGAGCTTGCGGACAAGTTAAACCGCAAAGCTAAGGAGTATAACTTGCCCAAGACCAATCTGATCAGGCTAATCTTGGCACATGTCCTTGACGATATCAAGATCGTTTAGATTCTCAATATCCGAGAGGGACACAAAGCCCCTCTCGGATACCAAAAAAGGAGGTAAAAAATGCAATTACCAACACATGTGCAAGAGTTTATCGATAGCATCCAGACCATTGACTATTTCAGCGGCTCCGGCCCCCTGCCGGAGGGCTGCGTGGTGTATGAGACGCGGCGCGATGCATACGCCGCCGGACGGACTGCCGGACGGACTGCAGAGTGGCATGCCGCATGGGATGCCGCATGGGGTGCTGCAGCATACGCCGCAAAGGCTGCCGTACGGGCTGCCGCGGGGGATGCCGCGTGGGATGCCGTATGGCAGCCCGCAGGGGTTGAGGCGTGGGCTGCCGTAAAGGCTGCGGCGTATGCTGCCGCAGGGGATGCCGCGTATGGTGCCGCAGGGGATGCCTTGTGGGATGCCGCGGGGGATGCACAGGGGGATGCCTCATTATTGGCCGCATGCATGGTGGTGCGAGATCTCATCGACCCCAAGCATCTAGCGTACGCCCTGCGGCAAATTCGCCTTCTGCAACGCTGGGTGAACAACAGGATCATTTTCAAGAGCGTTCCGCGCTTTGAAGATTACGATGCAAGGAGGTGTAACATAGATGCCTAAAGTAGACTATAACAACATGCGGGTGCAGGTGTATTACCTTGATATGGGTGTGTACCGCAAAGCGTATATACAGGAGGTAACCCTACGTGAGCTGAATGCGCTCAACAGGCGCAAGCGGCATATTGGCTATATACTGGCGGCTGACGATCCATACGGCAAGCGCCTGCCAGATACGATCCGTCCCGAAAAAGTCAAGCAACAGAGCATCTATTTGCCTAAATAGGAGGGAAATCATGTGTAGTGAATGTCTACATACTCCATTATATATATGTACCGAGTGCGGAGGGGGGATAATGGAGGGCGATATGTACCTAAGAATTGGCGGGAAAATACTGTGCGAGTCGTGTGTGGATGAGCTAACGGAGGAGGCATGAAAGGACTGGGATATGGGAAAGATCACGCGAATACCTACCAAAAATATGTCACATGAGCAGTGGCTTGCCGAACGCCGTAAGGGTATCGGCGGATCAGACGCAGCTGCTATTGTAGGGCTAAATAAATGGTCGTCCCCTTACATGGTATACGCCGACAAGCTAGGGCTTGTCCCGCCCAAAAAGGATAACGAGGCGATGCGCCTCGGGCGATTTTTAGAGCCATATATAGCCCAAAGATTTTGCGAGGAAACCAATAAAAGAGTCAAAAACTGCAACTATATCCTGATTAATAAGGATTATCCGTTTGCGCTTGCCGATGTTGACCGTATGGTTATCGGGGAGAACGCAGGGGTTGAATGTAAGAGTACAAGCGAATTGAATCTAAAAAGATTTCTCGGCGGCGAGTATCCGGAAAACTACTATGTACAGTGCGTGCATTATATGGCCGTTACGGGGGCTGACAGATGGTACTTAGCGGTACTGATTGGCAACAAGGATTTCAAGTGGTTTGTGATTGAGCGGGATGAGGATGAAATAGCTGCATTGATGGAGGCGGAGCGAATGTTCTGGATGAACCATGTTGTAGCCGAGACACCGCCGCCTGTAGATGGCACGGAGCCAACAAGTGAGACACTAAAGGTAATATACCGTGACAGCATAAGCAATGGCGCACCGATTGAATTATTTGGCCGAAACGCTGTTATAGAAGAGTACTTAGAGTGTAAGCGATTATCAAAAGAATACGAAACCCTTGCGGACGCGAAGGCTCAACAACTCAAGGCAGACCTTGGCCTATACGAAACTGGTATATGCGACCAATACATGGTCAGTTGGAAAAATGTCAGCAGCAGCAGATTTGATCCCAAACGATTTATACTAGATCATCCAGAGCTTGATCTATCAGCATATTATAACCACTCTCAAAGCAGACGATTTACGATTAAGGAGGCAAAATAACATGACCGGAGCAATTCAAAACGCAATGTCTAAAAAAAACGAGGTCGCAAAATCAGGCAACGGCAACACAATGCAAGCCTACATAAAAAAAATGGAGGGCGAAATAGCAAAAGCCCTGCCAAGCGTAATAACGCCTGAAAGATTCACGCGTATTACTCTTTCG
>OHPO01001031.1_pt1 | contig 13593 bp, 8 predicted proteins | sample 1577741 | NCBI WGS metagenome assembly OHPO01 (sample SAMEA3879574, study PRJEB24766) | human gut metagenome | biome: human-associated habitat; feature: feces | place: USA | collected 1985/1987
CATGCCTGCCTCAATATTCTGCACAACATTCATATGCGGAAACAGGGCGTAATCCTGGAACATATAGCCGACTTTCCGCTTCTGCGGCGGCAGATTGATTTTTTTCTCCGAATCAAACAGCACCTTGCCGTCATAGATGATGGTGCCGTCCGTCGGCTCATACAAACGCAGCAGGGTGCGGCCGGTGGTGGTCTTGCCGCAGCCGGACTCGCCCACCAGACCCATGGTGGTGCCGCGCTTGAGGTTGAAGGTGACGCCGTCCACGGCCTTCACGTAACCCACGGTCTTGTTGAGCATACCGCCCTTGATGGGGAAGTATTTCTTCAGGTCCTTGACCTGGAGGATATACTGAGGATCGTACTGGACCTGCTCCTCAGCGGTCTTCTTGACATCAGCCATTCTGAGCGTCCTCCTTTCCGTAGTAACGGTAGCAGCTGACCATATGGGTGGGGGACAGCTGGATCATGTGAGGATACTCACCCTGGCAGCCTTCCACGCACATTTCGCAGCGATCCTTGAAATAGCAGTAGTTGGGCATGTTGATGGGGTTGGGGACCTTGCCGGGGATGGAATACAGCTTATCCACCTTCTTACCGACCATGGGCTTGGAGGCCATCAGGCCGATGGTGTAGGGGTGAGCGGGATTGGCGAAGATCTCCTCGGCGGTGCCCTTTTCCACCACGCGGCCGGCGTACATGACCACCACATAGTCGGCCATCTCGGCGATAACACCCAGGTCGTGGGTGATCAGCATGATGGAGGAGTTGATCTTATCCTTCAGGTTGCGCAGCAGGTCCAGGATCTGGGCCTGAATGGTCACATCCAGAGCCGTGGTGGGCTCGTCGGCGATGATCAGGCGGGGATTGCAGGACAGGGCCATGGCGATCATGACACGCTGACGCATACCGCCGGACAGCTCGTGGGGGTACATCTTATAGACGCCCTCGCTGTTGGCGATGCCGGCCATCTCCATCAGATGGATGGAGCGGGCCTTGATATCCTCGGGGGTCTTGCCCTCACCGTCGTGCAGGGCAATAACCTCGTCCAGCTGGGCGCCGATGCGGAACACCGGGTTCAGGCTGGTCATGGGCTCCTGGAAAATCATGGACATGTAGTTGCCGCGGAGCTTCTGCATCTGCTCAATGGGGGTCTTGGTGATGTCGTAGGCCTTGCCGTTGCCGAGATTCAGGCGAATCTCGCCCTCCACCACCTGGCCCTGGGGCCGCTGGAGCAACTGCATGATGGACAGGCTGGTAACGGACTTGCCGCAGCCGGACTCGCCCACCACGCCCACGGTCTTGCCGATGGGCACGTCGAAGGAGACGCCGTCCACGGCGCGGACGGTACCCACGTCAGAGAAGAAGTAGGTGTGCAGGTTCTCGATCTCCAGGGAGTTATTCTGGTCGTGCATCTGGGTGAGGAACTCCTCCTCAGGCACGTTCTTGCGCTTGTGCAGCTTTTCAAACTGGTCCGTGATCTTGCGGTTCTCCCGGGAAATCCGGCGAGACTCCTTGGCGGACAGATAGCCGCTTTCGTTTTTCTTAGCCATATGATCTCCTCCTTCCTCAGCGCTTCATCTTCGGGTCAAAGGCATCCCGCAGACCGTCGCCAACCAGGTTGAATGCCAGAACCGTCAGCAGCAACAGCACGCCGGCGGGGATCCAGATGAACCAATAGGTGGTCAGAACGTGGGTGTTATTGACGTCGCTGATGATATTGCCCCAGGAAGCGAAGGGGAACTTGACGCCCAGGCCCAGGAAGGACAGGGTAGCCTCGGTGATGATGACGCTGCCCAGGCCCATGGTGCAGGTGACGATCAGCTGGGGAATGACATTGGGGATCAGGTGCTTGAAGATCCGGCGGGACACGCTGAGGCCGCAGGCCTCGGCGGCGGTCATGTACTCCTGCTCACGCAGGGACAGGATCTGGCCGCGGACCAGACGGGCGATACCGGCCCAGCCCAGGAAGCCCAGGATCAGCATTAAGTAGACCATTCGGATGGTGGGGTCCACGCGGGATGCATCCATGGCCGCGCCCAGAATGATGATGATGGGCATGGAGGGGATGCAGTAGAAAATATCGACGATACGCATGATCAGGTTATCCACCCAGCCGCCGAAGTAGCCGGAGATACCGCCGAAGATCACGCCGATGACGGTCTCAATGATGATGACGATGAAGCCGATCAGCAGGGAGACGCGGCCGCCGTACATCAGGCGGGTCAGCATATCCATACCGTACATATCGGTGCCCAGCCAGTGGTCCTTGCTGGGGAAGGAATACTGATCGTACTGACGGCTGGGCTTCTCCTGGAGGATCTTCCAGCTCATGGTGGCGGGATCATACTCCAGATCGTACTCAGCGGTGGCGCTGGTGGGAGTATCCTCCTGGGTGGGAGCGTTGGGGTCCTCGGTGTTGATGCCGGAGGACGGCTCCTCGGTGTCGGGCTCCTCCTCAGGCTCCTCGGCGACGATCAGGGACTCGTCGGTATAGCTGAAGGCAGCCTTGCCGTTTTCAGCTGTGGCAATGGCGGCATACAGCTTCTCCTTGAAGTCGCGGCTCAGGAACACGTCGGGGGAAATGGCGTTGACGATGATGTTGCTGACATAGGCCACATCGGCGCCGTCCTGGGAGGTGATGCTGCCATCCTCGGCCAGGGTGTAGGCTACGCCGTCGGCGGTGAATTCCTTAGCGCCGGAGGCGGAGGCCAGTAGGGCCTGATACTTGAAGTCGAAGGACAGGGTGCTGTCCTTGGCGGAGGCGTTCACCAGCTTCTTGCCGGCGTAGCCCACCACCTGACCGTTGTATTCCACGGAATAGAAGTCGTCGGAAACCTTGGTCAGGGTGAAGTTGTCGCTCTTGTTGGAGAAGGTGGTCTTCCCCTGCTGGATGGCCAGCATAGCTCTGGCCTGGGCGGTGAGGCCGAACACCTCGTCGTTGTTGCTGGCGTACTGGAACTCGGTGTTTTCCTTGGCCGCGCCGAAGTCACGGCGGATGGTCTTATCGGTGTAGAAGAACTGGTCCTGACCATAGGGGGAGATCAGGCCGCCGATGAAGGAAAACACGAACATGAAAACCAGGATGACCAGACCGGTGACGGCCATGCGGTTGCGGATGAAGCGCTTGGCCACCAGCATACCGGGAGAAAGGACCTTAACACGACGGTCATCGTTCAGAGAATACTGCTCCTGAGCAGGCTCCTGGTCGGCGTGCTTCATTTCCTCGCGGATCTCCTCACGGATCTCCTGCTCGACCTGCTGCTCATTGATCTTATCTTTGCGATCTGCCATTTTATTTCCTCCTCCCTTCTTAAGCGATGCGTACCCGCGGATCCACCACGGCGTACAGAATATCAGAAATCAAGTTACCCAACAGGGTCAGCACGGCCATAAAGACCAGGTAGAACATGGAGAACGGAATGTCGCCGCCCACCATGGACTGGTAGGAAATGTAGCCGATGCCGGGGATGGAGTACAGCGTCTCGGTGATCAGTGCACCGGAGAACAGGCCGGGCAGAGAACCGCCGATGATGGTGACCAGGGGGATCAGGGTGTTGCGGAACGCATGGTGATAGATGACCTTGCGCTCGGACAGACCCTTGGCCCGGGCCGTGCGGATGAAGTCAGCGTTGAGCACCTCCAGCATGTTGGTGCGGGTGTAACGCATGAGGGAACCGACACTGATAACCACCAGGGTGACGATGGGCAGAACCAGATGATGTCCCATGTCCAGGAGCTTCGCGAAGGCTGAGAGCTGCTCGTGATTACGGCCGGTGAGACCATACAGGTCGAACCAGCCCAGCTTCACGGAGAAAAACAGCTTCAGCAGAGAAGCAAAGAAGAAGGTGGGCAGCGAAATACCGGCCAGAGCCAGCACCGAAATGACATAGTCTGTCTTGCTGTACTGCTTGGTGGCGGCAATGACGCCCAGGGGGATCGCGATGATGATCTCCAGCACGAAGGCGATAAGGCCCATGAAGAAGGAGATCCACACGCAGCTGTTGAATACTTCCGTGACGGGTTTGGTCCACAGCCAGCTGTCGCCGAAGTTGAAGGTCAGCATCTGACCCAGCCATTTGAAGAAGCCGGGAACAATGCCCACGTCCAGATTGTACATTCTGGTGAGCTGCTCCATCCACTCCTCAAAGGACTTGGAGTTGGGCTGCATGGACTTCTGACGCGCCATAGCCTCCACGTAGGACGTGGGGAGACAGCGCATCAATGCGTAGATGACGAATGCGACAAGGAACAGGATGACGATTGAGATTAGAATTCTTTTGATGATGTATTTGCGCACTGATAACCCTCCGATCTGATGATACAGTGATGCAGATTGGCGGAACACGTCTGCTCCGCCCCTCCCTATAGACTACCCACTGCACATCAAGCAACACCCCCGGCCCCGCCCGGGTCGCTCCTTGATATGCAGTCGGGGCACCCCCCGGCGGCCGGAGCCGCCGGGGGCGTACCTTGTGACTTAACCTATGTTGTCGTACAGGTCTTGGGTGCGGAACTTTGTCAGTTCAGCTCGATCTTCTCGACCTCGCTCAGCCAGCCATAGAAGGTGGTGATGTCGGGGGTAACAGTGTTCATGTTGACACGCTCGGTGGAGAAGATGATGGCGTTCTGACGCTGATAGACAGGAACCTCAACGGCCCAGTCAACGATGATGTCCAGGCAGGACTTGTACAGAGTCTTACGATAGCTCTGGTCCAGAGAATTGCGGGCATCCAGAATCAGCTGGTTCAGCTCGGCATCGTTGATGTCGTACATGTAGTTGGAGCCGCCGACAGCCTTGCCGTCCATGCCGGAGAAGTAGATCTGATACATATCAGGATCCGGGGTGGCGATCCAAGCGGCAGCCCACATGTCAGCCTGGTCGGCCTCGATGGTATCCCACAGCTGCGTGCTGTCGGACAGGTCGGTGACGATCAGGTGCACGCCGATCTTCTCCAGAGCCTTGGAGGCCTCGGTGAGGATCATGAAGGAGGGGTGATCGCCCTTGCCGTCGGCGGGGATCAGGGCCTCGCGCTCGATGGCGTAGTTAGCGGTATCCATACCACCCTCGGGGTTGGAGACGACCTTGCCGTTCTCGACCTTGCAGCCGGCGGCCTCGAAGAAGCCCAGGGCAGCCTGCAGGGCGGCCTCATACTTCTGCTCGTCGGTCATGTCGGAGGTATAGATGTCCTTACCCTGAGCATCCACAGAGAAAGCGACCTTGTAGCCAGGATCAGCAGCCTGAGGAGCAGCCCAAGAGGTGTTGGAGATGGGGTAGTTGATGACGGAAGCGCGCTCGCCATAGTAGGACTCGATGGCGACGGTGCGGTAAGCAGCCAGAACGGTGGCGAAAGCCTTACGATAAGCCTTGGAGGCATCGGAGCCGGGCTCCTTGTTGACGTTCATGGTGTTGGCGCTCATGCCGAGGTAACCATAGCCCAGGTTATCCACGGTATCGGTGGTGATGGCGGGGCCGTTGACATCGTCGTTCTTGTTGGCAGCCTTGATGGCGTCCACGGTGGTGGAGCTGAAGGAAGGATCGGTGATATCCACGGTGCCGGTGACGACGCCGTTCAGCTTATCGTCTTCCTGAGTCTGCAGGAAGTTGACATACTTGGTCTTGGGGGCGCCCAGATAGTAGGAATCGTTAGCCTCGAAGTTAACGGTACCATTCTCGAACTTGATGAACTTGTAGGGGCCAGCACCCAGGGGGGTGGTGGTCTTCTCGCGAACGTGGCTCAGATCGCCCTTGTCAAAGCCGAACTTGTTGTTGTCGTAGTCATACTTGGTCTTCTCGCCATAGTAGTGCATGGGGGCGATGGTCACACCCAGCTGATAGATGGCGGTGGCGTCGACCTGGGTCAGGGAGACGGTCATGCTGTAGTCGCCGGTCTTCTTGATGCCGGAGATGTTGGCAGCGGAGGTGCCGGTCTCGATACCCTTGGTGTACTTGGTCTCGTAGTCGTTCAGCAGGCTGGTGAAGGTGGTGCCTTCGGGCTTCTCAGTGTCGACAGCCTCGGCCAGGGAGGGATACTTGGCGACGATGGCGTTGAAGGCATCAGCCTCGGTAGCATCGGCGGGCAGCTCGAAGCCCCAGTTGGCCATGCAGGCGGCAACGGAATCGCCCTCGGCGTTAGCGCCCTGGGCAATGCAGTACTGCATGATGGCCTGGACGAACTTCACGCCGGCCTGATCCACGTCAGCCCAGAAGGCAGTCTGATCCGCCTCTTTCCACTTGGAGAAGTCGGTGTTGTCGCGGCCGGCAGCCAGCATCAGGTTGTACAGGGTGTCCATACCGGAACGGTAAGCATCCATGCCCTGGATGGGCAGAGCAAACAGGGTGCTGTTGCCGTCGTAGGTAGGATCGCACAGGACGTACATGGAGAAGATGACGTCGTCGATGGTGATAGGCTCGCCGTCGGAGAACTTCAGGTCCTCGCGCAGCTTGAAGTTGTAGTCCACAGTGCCATCGGTGTTCTCCACGATCTCGCAGTCAGCGGGACCATGGTAGGTGTAGTCGGTGCCATTGTAGGCCTTGGTTTCGCCTTCGATACCCTTCATGATGATGGCGCCCTGGCGATCGCTGTTCAGCAGGCTGATAGCGGTCATGACCCAGACGTCCTGGTCATAAGCGGTCTCGGAGAAGAAGGGGGAGAACTTGCTGTTGAACGGGGAATAACCCACGACCAACGGGGTGTCGTTGTTCTGCTTGCCTTTGTTGCCGCAGCCAACGAACAGGCCCAGGCACATGACAGCGCAAAGTACCAGAGCCAAGATACGGGTAGCTTTCTTCATTGGAATCCTCCTTAAATATTTTTGAACGCGGGCAGAAGCCCGGAGTTCACAAAAGAAATTGGTGGATCACGCCTGAGGCGTATCCAAGTCGCGGGCGGGGAGCTTTTCCCACTTGAGGGTCAGCATATACCGCCAGAGAAGCCACGCTCCCCCGGCCACCAGCGCCTTCAGCGCCAGGTAGGCGATCACGGAGGCCACGCGGCCGCCGGAGCCGTTCATCACCAGGTACAGCACCATGGTCACGAAGCCCAGCCCCGCGAAGATCATGCAGAGCATGGCCCGGTGGGGCAGCGCCTGCACGCTCTTTTTATAAATGTACTCCCGGATGGGTTCCTCCGCCTTCCGCAGCCGGAGCACCGCCCAGATCACGCCGACCGCCGCCGCGGCCTCGCAGATATAGGGGAGGATGACGTACCAGCAGTTCAGCATGGCGGGGGCGTCGCTGCAGCCGCCGGCCACCACGGCCAGCACGACGGCAACGCTCAGTCCCAGCAGCTCCCGCTGGACCCGGTCGCGGCTGCGGCCCTGGTCCACATAGGAGTAGTGGGCGCCGGTATATACATAATCACCGGCAAGATTCACATGGAAATCGTTGAGATGGGCACGGCGTCCGCCGCGCTTTTTATTCTTTTCTGCCATGATCTTTCCTTTGGGGACGGCTGGGTGCGTCCACGGCTCGCTGTCCACTACGCACCAGTCTGTTCGCCGATGGCGGACGGTTTTTGTGCATTTTACTTATCGCCGCCCAGGATTAAAATGTTTTCCTAATTGTATCATGAAACAGTAGATTTTTCAACACTAAGATTAAACTTTCTGTGAATATTCCAAAAAAAATGACAATTATCCATTTTCTTTGTATTTTTATTCTCTTGCGCCGGATTTTCTGCTGTTTTTATCCGCTAACTTTCGCCGCAGATTAACGGTTAACGATTATATCTCGCAGATGTTTTCGGTGAACAGTTAGGTCAATTCGATCATGTTGTGGCAGAGCTGATAGTACTTCCCCTTCTGGTCCAGCAGCTCCCGGTGGTCGCCGCGCTCGATGATCCGCCCCTGCTCCAGTACCATGATGGCGTTGGCGTTGCGGACGGTGGAAAGGCGGTGGGCGATGACGAACACGGTGCGCCCGGCCATCAGGCCGTCCAGCCCCTGGCCGATGAGCTTCTCGGTGCGGGTGTCCACGGAGGAGGTGGCCTCGTCCAGAATCAGCACCGGAGCCCGGGACACCGCCGCCCGGGCGATGGCCAGCAGCTGCCGCTCGCCCTGGCTCAGGCTGCCGCCGTCCCCGGTGATCACCGTGTCATACCCCTGGGGCAGGTGGCGGATAAAGCTGTCGGCGTTGGCCAGCTTCGCCGCGGCCCGGACCTCCTCGTCCGTGGCGTCCAGCCGTCCGTAGCGGATGTTGTCCGCGATGGTGCCGGTGAACAGATGGGTGTCCTGCAATACCATGCCCAGCGAACGGCGCAGAGAGTCCTTCTGGATGTCCCTCACGTCGATGCCGTCATAGGTGATGGTGCCCTCCTGCACATCGTAGAACCGGTTGATGAGGTTGGTGATGGTGGTCTTGCCCGCGCCGGTGGAGCCCACAAAGGCGATCTTCTGCCCCGGCTTGGCGAACAGCGACACGTCGTTCAGCACGGTTTTCTCCCCGTCATAGGAGAAGGTCACATGGTCGAAGCGCACGTCGCCCTTCAGTTCCACCAGCGTGCCATCGGGCTTTTTCCACGCCCAGCAGCCGGTGCGGTGGTTCGTCTCGGTCAGCGCATCGCCATGCTTTTCCACCCGGACGATGACGGTCTTGCCCTCGTCCACCTCCGGCTCGGCCTCCATGACGGCGAAGATGCGCTCCGCGCCGGCCACGGCCGCCAGCAGCACGTTCACCTGCTGGCTGATCTGCGAGATGGGCTGGCTCACCTGCTTCACATACAGCAGGTACGCGCCCAGGGAGCCCACGTCGAACATTCCGCCGATGGCCAGCAGTCCGCCCACGCAGCAGGTGACGGCGTAGTCGATGCGTGACAGGTTGGCCATGGCCGGCATCATGGCGCCGGAGTAGGTCTGGGCCGCCGTGGCGGCGTCCCGATAGCTGTCGTTCAGCCCGGAGAACTGCGCGATGGCCTTGCTCTCGTGGTTGAACACCTTGATGACCTTCTGGCCCTCCACCATCTCCTCGATATAGCCGTTCATGGCGCCCAGCGCCTGCTGCTGTGCCTGAAAGCTCACGCGGCTTCTGCCGCCAACGCCCTTGACCACCAGCAGCATCAGCACCAGAAAGGCAAAGGTGATCAGCGTCAGCACCCAGTTCATATACAGCATCATAACAACAATGCCGATAAACGTCAAGGCGCAGGACACCACACTGGCAAAGCTGGAGTTGATCATCTCCGACACGGTGTCCATGTCGTTGGTAAAGCGGCTCATCAGGTCGCCGGACTGGTGGGTGTCGAAGTACCGCAGGGGCAGGTCCTGCAATTTGTCGAACAGATCCTGCCGCATCTGGGCCACCGTCCGCTGGGAGATATGCACCATGATGCGGGCGTAGGCATAGGAGCACAGGCCCGACAGCAGGAACAGCCCCAGCAGCAGCGCCAGCATTTTCAGCAGGCCGGCAAAGTCGCCTACCAGAATATAGTCGTTGATAATAGGCTTGAGCAGATAGCTGCTCATCACCGAGCCCACGGAGCTGATCACCAGGCAGATGAACACCACCACCAACGCCGCCTTATAGCGCCCGATATAGCGCAGCAGCTTGCTCACCGTGCCCCGGAAGTCCTTGGGACGCTGGAAGCCGTGTCCCTGGGGCCCGTGGCCGCGCGGTCCGCCGCGTTTTTGTTCAGCCATCGATGCTCACCCCTTCCTGCTGGGAGCGATAGACCTCCCGATAAATGTCGCTCTGCGCCATCAGCTCCTCATGGGTGCCTATGGCGGAGATGTGCCCATCGTCCATCACCAGTATCAGGTCGGCGTCCATAACGGATGTGATCCGCTGGGCGATGATGAGCTTTGTGGTGCCGGGTAGCGCCGTTTTCAGCGCGCCTCGGATCTTCGCGTCCGTGGCGGTGTCCACCGCGCTGGTGGAGTCGTCCAGGATCAGTATCTTCGGCTTCCGCAGCACCGCCCGGGCGATGCACAGCCGCTGCTTCTGCCCGCCGGAGACGTTGGTGCCGCCCTGTTCGATATAGGTGTCGTATCCGTCCGGCATTTTCTCAATAAACTCGTCGGCGCAGGCGAGACGGCAGGCGTCCTCGATCTCCCGGTCCGTGGCGTTCTCGTCGCCCCAGCGCAGGTTCTCCCGGATGGTGCCGGAGAACAGCGTGTTCTTCTGCAATACCATGGCGCAGCCATCCCGCAGCGCCTCCATGGTGTAGTCCTTCACATTGTGGCCGCCCACATACACCGCGCCGCCGTTCACGTCGTACAGCCGGGGGATCATGCTCACCAGCGTGGTCTTGGCGCTGCCGGTGCCGCCTAAAATGCCCACCGTGGCCCCGCTGGGTACGGTAAAGCTCACGTCCTCCAGATTCCAGGCCTCCGCCGTGTCGTGGTACTTGAAATACACATGGTCGAAGCGGATGGAGCCGTCCTCCACCTTCAGCGCCGGGTCGGCCTGCTCGTCGGTGATGCGGGGTTTCTCCTCCAGCACCTCGGCGATGCGCTTGCCGCAGGCGATGGCCCGGGTCAGCATCATCAGTACCACGGATACCATCATCAGCGACATCAGTATCTCACTCAAATAGGTAAAGAACGCGATCAGATCGCCGGAGAGCAGCGTGCCCTCCCACACGTAGTGGCCGCCGATCCACATGACCGCCGTGATGGTGCCGCCCATCAGGATCATCATCACCGGCATGAACAGCACCACAAAGCCGAAGGCGCGCTCGGCCATGCTTCGCAGCTTCTCACTGCGCTGGGTGAACTTCTCCTTTTCCTGCGCCTCACGCACAAAGGATTTCACCACGCGTATGGCGTTCAGGTCCTCCTGCACCACCAGGTTCAGCTGGTCCGTGGCCCCCTGCAAAGAGGTGAAGAACGGCCCTACCCGCTTGATGACGATGACCACCGCGATGATCAGCAGGGGAATGACCACCAGGAACACCTGGCTCAGCCTTGTGCTGATGATCAGGGCCATCACCAGTGCCGTCACCAGCATGGTAGGGGCGCGGACCAGCATACGCATTCCCATGAATGTGGTCATCTGTACCGAGGCCACGTCGTTGGTCAGCCGCGTCACCAGACTGGCGGTGGAGAAGCGCTCGATGTTGGCGAAGGAGAAGCGCTGTACCTGCTCGTACTCCGCCTTCCGCAGCGCCGCGCCGAAGCCCATGGACGCCTTGGCGGCCAAAGCCGCAGCGCCCACGCCGCAGCCCAGCGCCAGCAGCGCCATAATGACCATTTTCAGCCCCGCCATCAGGATATAGCCCCTGTCTCCGTTGGCGATGCCGATATCCACGATGTCGCTCATCACCTGGGGCAGCGTCAGCTCCAGCACCGCCTCTCCGGCGGAGCAGGCGATGGCGAACAGCATCAGCAGGCGGTAGCCCTTGGTATAGGGCGCCAATTTTTTTATCATGCTTCCTCCTCCTCGTCGGTCAGGTTCCGTCCCGCCCGCAGCAGGAATGCGGTGAACTGCGCCTTTTCCTCCTGCGTGAAGCCGCGCTCCAGCCGTTCGTTCACCTGGTGCAGCACGGTCTGGAAATCGTCATGGAACCGCTGGCCCTCCTCTGTCAGTGCCAGAATGCGGCACCGTCCGTCCGTGGCGCTGACGGTGCGGTATACCAGCCCCTTCTCCTCCAGCCGGTCCACGATGCCATTCACCGTGCTGGGCTTGATCATCAGATGGCGCTCCAGTGTTTTCTGGTTCACGCTGTCCTCCGCGTCGTGCAGGAACATCAGCGTCCGGCACTGCATGGGCGATACGTCGTAGCGCTTCAGCATCCGCCCCATCAGCTTATGCACCTGGTGATCGCAGTAGCCGAACAGGGCGCCGAAGTGCGCCGGGTGCTCGTCAAAGCAGAATTTCATGGCGGTCCTCCTTCTTTGCTTTTGAATTTTTAGCATACAAACTATTAGTATGCTAAATGGTAGCACCAATATTTTTTGTTGTCAATAGGGAAGAGGGGGGCGGCTCTGTAAACGATCTGTGAACGGCGGGCGCGCTTTGTGAATGATTTGTTAATTCTTTATCAAGCCTGTTGACTTCCGCCCCGGATGCGTGTATGATACGCTCATCCGAAAGGATACCCACCCATTGTATTTCTCTCTCCTTTTACCGAAAAAAAGGCGGCGCTTCAGCGCCGCCTTTTTTCGTCTCTGCCCTTGTCAACAGAGGGTATAATAAAAGCAAAAGCGAAACAGGCGGCAAAAAACAGTTGCCATCGCGGAAGAATTGTAGTAGAATATATCTCACGAACTTGTCCTCCGCCGTGAGCTGCGGGGCCGGTCTCGCGCAATGGATACCCACGAATCATGTCAGGCGGGGAACCGAGCAGCATTAAGAGGGATCATCCATGTGCCGCGAGTCCACCGGCCCCGTGGCTGGCAGCGGAGGAGTTTATTCTGTTCTGATTTTTCGGCCGAAGGGAGGGCTGGTTCATGTATCAGGCACTGTATCGGAAATGGCGGCCCAAAACCTTTTCCCAGGTGGTGGGCCAGGACCACATCACCGGCACCCTCCAGCGGCAGGTGGCCGAGGGCCGCGTGGGCCACGCCTACCTGTTCACCGGTACCCGCGGCACCGGCAAGACCACCTGTGCCCGCATTCTGGCCAAGGCCGTCAACTGTCAGCACCCCATTGACGGTGCGCCCTGCAACCAGTGCGCCGCCTGCCGCGGTATTGACGACGGCTCGCTGCTGGATGTGACGGAGCTGGACGCCGCCTCCAACGGCAGCGTCAACGACGCCCGCAGCCTGCGGGAGGAGGCCGTCTACCCGCCGGCGGTGCTGCAAAAGCGTGTCTACATCATCGACGAGGTGCATATGCTCTCCCGCGATGCCTTCAACGCCCTGCTGAAGATCATGGAGGAGCCGCCCGCCCACCTGCTGTTTATTCTGGCCACCACCGAGATCCAGAAGGTCCCGGCCACCATACTCTCCCGCTGCCAGCGGTTCAACTTCAAGCGCATCCTGCCCCACGATATGGAGCAGCAGCTGCTGAAGGTGGCGAAGGCCGAAGCCATCGACCTGACCCCGGACGGGGCGGACCTGCTGGCCCGCATGGCCAACGGTGCGCTGCGCGACGCGCTCAGCCTGCTGGACCAGTGCCGTGCCGCCGGCGCGGTCGTGGACGGCCGCAGCGTGCTGGACACGCTGGGACTGGCCGGCAGTACCCAGACGGTGCAGCTCATGCGCCTGCTCCTGGCGCGTCAGGGGGGCGGCGCTTTGGCGCTGCTGGACCAGCTGTACCGGGGCGGTAAGGATGTGGGCGCGCTGCTGGGCGAGCTCAGCGATCTCTGCCGGGACATGACCGTTCTGGCCGCCGCGCCGGAGGGCGGCGCCGCCCTGCTGGGCGGCCTGTATGACCGCAAGACCCTCTCTGAACTGACGGCGGAGATTCCCATGCGCCGCCTGCTCTATATGACCGATACCATCCAGCGCACCGCCGCGGCCCTGCCCCGGAGTATCCGCCAGCGGACGGATGCCGAGCTGTGTCTGCTGCGTCTGTGCGACGAGAGCCTTTCCAACGACACGGAGGCCCTGGCGGACCGTGTCTCCGCCCTGGAGGACGCCTTGAAGAAGGGCGTCGTCCCGGCGGAAAGACCTGCGGCCCGTCCGGCGGCTGCGCCGACTCCGCCGCCCCGGCGTG
>OHPO01001050.1_pt1 | contig 13375 bp, 15 predicted proteins | sample 1577741 | NCBI WGS metagenome assembly OHPO01 (sample SAMEA3879574, study PRJEB24766) | human gut metagenome | biome: human-associated habitat; feature: feces | place: USA | collected 1985/1987
GTGAATATATTGTTGCTCTATTATCTGTTCCGTCTCCTCCCGCCACTATTACTCCGGGCAGGTGAAACTTCCCGAAGGAGGAGGCTGAGCCTTGACTGTGCCGAAGTTAAACTTTGACGATGCCAATGTTAAACTTTGACCGCCTCAAAGCTTAACTTCGGGAAAAGGCTTATTCCGTGTCGGGAGAGGGAATGCCCCCCGATGTCAATCATTGAAAGCCGATGCTTTTCCAAATAATGTATTCGGAAGACCATCTGTTACCATTGGAGACTTTGGGGACGGCACTGCCATCCTCTTTCTTGTCGGCGTTCAGCACGAGGGCGCACTCGGCGGAATTAAATGCCTCTTCTCCGGAATGGAATTTGTTCTGAAAAACAGCTTCGTTTATTGTCTGCCGACATCATCTATATCAACGAAATCACCGGCTGCGGTGGCTTCTATCCGGGTAAGAGAGCTGCATCCCGTAACGATATAATAGCCGAACCGGGTGCACTTCGGTATTTTGAGCGTTTCGAGGCCCGTGCATTCGTAGAAAGCCTCCTGGCCTATCGCAGTCACATTATCCAAAGCGAGCGTCTCCAATGAAGTGCATCCCCAGAATGCGCTTAGATTAATCCGGGTAACCTGCGAAAGATTCACCGTAGTCAGCGCAGCGCAACCGGAAAAAGCACTACCTCCGATTACCTTCATATCATCGGGCAGCGTCACCTCCTGCAAGGCGGTGCAATTCGCAAAGGCGACATTGGGCAGTGTTGGCGTTGTCCCCCAGCCCGTCACTCCGGTGAGGTCGCATTTCGTGATTTGTGTATTATCGGCAAATGTACCTTTCGTACCGCCCATTCCCGCCTTGGCAAGGTCGCCCTTGAGCTTGATTTCGGTGACGCCTGCGTCGAAGATGGCTTGGATAGCGGCCTTTATCTCAGCGGTAGAGGCATACTGGTCCACATCGATAGGTTCGTCGGGTACTACGCTTTTCAGTGTTACTTCTGTCACGTATACGTTTCCCGCTTCTATTGTGATAGTGGGCAGGGCGGCTATATACTTTTTCCCTTTGTTATCGATGGCGGTTATCATCATCATCTCGGATATATAACAGGGCACGAGGGCAGTATAGAAAACATTATCCGATGAGGTAAGGGAGAGGTTTTCTATTTTCTCCATGGGTATTTTATTTAAATAGAAGTTGTAGTCGGGAGGAAGGGAGTACAGAAGCACGTCTGCCTCACGAGACAGGTTGCTCAGTTGCAGGCCGGTGATGGTTGTTCCGGCGGGTATTCCCTGTATGGTAAGTTTCAGCGCCGCCGTCAGGGGAAGGAAGCTGAAGCTGACGGTGGGTTCTCCCTGATAGGTGGCCTCGGCACAGATGGTGTGCTTTATGTTCTCCGGAGTTCCGTCGCTTGTGATGTCGGGGATGCGCAAACTTGCCGTTTCCGGCATCCCGGAGGCAGGGTCAGCCGAAACATTCGTGAGAGTAAAGTTCATGTCGGGCAAGCCGTGTTGGTAACAGGTGTACAGTTCATCGCCCGTTTCTGTTCCCGCAGGCAAATCCCCGGTGAATTCGGTGTTTTTGCCATCCGGGCTGAGTGAATTTGCTTCTTGTTCAAGGATGGATGACGTTTCTCTAGTCCTATTATAAAGGTATATCTTTTCGCCACTTGCCGCCCACTTCACTATGAGTTGTCCGTTGCCTTCCGTGTTGGTTTGGTCGTCGTATGTCAGGCGAGTATCTACTCCCGTACCGGACATGGCGGCGGTGACGGTTATCTGTTTTCCCGGGGCGTTGCCGTTATCGGGAGTTTCCATTGCCGGTTCGTCCTGGCTGCATCCTGCCGCCATTGTCAGGTAGAAGAGGATGGAGGGTATGATGATTTTCTTCATATAGCGCTTATTTTTCAATGGTGAGAATATCGTTGATAAGGTCTTCCAGGTCATTGCCGGATGCGGCGCGGCCATAGCCGGTGGAACGGGTGCGGCCGGTGCTACTGCCCCAAGGTCTTTGCGGCATGTCGCCCAGACTACTTGCCATAATTCCCTCGCTTTCCATCCGTATCACTTCGATGGCGGGGGCGGTGTACTTTTGCTTTTCTTTTGGTTTCATACTCGTTGTCTCCTGTCTTTTGTATAATGAATACTGAATTGTTTGCCACGAAATTACCGCACAGACGTATTCATGCCAAATAATATCAATTATCTTTCGTTCAATCGAACGAAAGATAATTTCTCATACGCTGAAAAGGTGGAAAATCAACGAAAGATAATTCAAATCATCGGCGATAATGTTATAAATGAGAATTTATCAGTTGACAGCCAATTAACACAAGAAAATTGTCCGTCTCGTTTCAATTGCCTATCTTTGGGGAATTTGAAAACAATTCAGTCAATACTGTCATGATTAACATCGTACCTATCTTAAAGAACAAGAAAGAATTCCTCGAACTTCTCCTTCTCGCAGACGAACAGGAATCCATGATTGACCTCTATCTGGAACGCGGAGAAATGTTCGCCCTCTACGACGGAGACTTAAAAGCCGCCTGTGTAATCACCGACGAAGGGAACGGAACCTACGAAATAAAGAACATTGCAACCTATCCGCATTATCAACGCAAAGGATATGGAACACGGTTAATAAAGTTTTTGCTGGAACACTACAAGGACCGTTATCAGACGATGTTAGTGGGCACGGGAGACAGTACCTATACCATACCGTTTTACGAACAGTGCGGCTTCACCTACTCCCACCGTATACCCGATTTCTTCATCAAGAACTACGACCATCCCATGTATGAGGACGGAAAACAATTGCGGGACATGGTTTATCTCAAAATCAGCAAGAATGGATAACAAAAATCTATATACCAATACCAAAAGAATAATATGGAATTTATCACATTGAGTCCGGATAACGTTATGAGCGAACATTTATGTTGCGCCATTTCTGATAAGAAGCATCAAACAGGTGTAAATGATAAGCGGAACTGGTTGGCAGAACGCGTCAAAGAAGGGCACGTCTTCCGCAAACTGGATGTACAAGGCAAGGTGTTTATCGAGTATGCCCCGCTGGAAAAGGCTTGGGTGCCTGTAACGGGGGATAACTATCTGTATATCTACTGCCTGTGGGTGGCAGGTAGCTACAAGGGAAAAGGATATGGAGAAGCTTTGTTGCAATCGTGCATTGACGATGCCAAGGCACAAGGAAAATCGGGTATCTGTGTGCTGTCTTCCAAAAAGAAGAAGCCTTTCTTGTCCGACAAGAAATTTATGCTGAAATATGGCTTCAAGGTAGTGGATGCCATTCATGACGAATACGAATTATTAGCCCTTTCCCTTGACAGCAGCCAACCGCAATTCACGACGGATGCACGGAAACAGATTATTGGAAACAAAGAACTGACTATATATTATGGTATGCAATGTCCGTACATCCCCAACTGCATCGAGCAGATTTATAATTATTGCGAGAATAATCAGATACCTTTGCGGTTGATAGAAGTCGATACACTGGAGAAAGCCAAGCAACTGCCTTGCATCTTCAATAATTGGGCGGTATTCTATAACGGGAAGTTCGAGACTGTACATCTGCTGAATGAAGGATTGCTAAAGAAATTGCTGCAATTGAAATAAGAATACATATTTATAAAACTCTAAAATCAAGAACAATTATGGAAATGAAATTTTGCCAGAGCTGCGGAATGCCGCTGACATCCAATGAAGTTTGCGGAACAAATGCTGACGGTAGCCTCAGCGCAGACTACTGTACTTACTGTTATCAGAATGGAAAGTTCACTCAGGACTGCACCATGGACGAAATGATAGAACACTGTGCTCAGTTTGTTGAGGAATTCAACAAAGACTCGGAACAGAAAGTGACTAAAGAAGAGGCAATTGCCATGATGAAGCAAGAGTTTCCGAAGCTAAAACGCTGGCAGAATTAATTGCCAACATCTTGCCACCGTATTGACAACATTTTGCCAATGCGATGGCAAGAAAAGACAAAAGAATAACCTGCCGAAGCATAAAAAAAGCCCGTAATAATGTCCCCCTTTACCAGGAAAAGCGTACTTTTACAACACAAATAAAAACGAATCCCGTTATGAAACAATTGACAGAAATGTCCGATGAAGAGTTAGGAACATTGTTTCCCATCATCTTGACTGAGCATAAGAAAGACTGGGCTAAATTATACGATCAGGAAGAAAGAATACTTTACGATACTATTGGCAAAAACATCTACCGCATTGACCATATAGGAAGTACTGCCGTCGAACAACTAATCGCAAAGCCAACCATAGATATATTATTAGAAATCAATGGTGAAACCAACACCAACGAATTAATCAAAAGTCTAGAGAGCATAGGTTATATTTATTCTCCACAGCCTCAAAAACCTGCCCCGCACATGATGTTCATGAAAGGATATACCCTACAGGGGTTTCAGGGACAGGCTTATCATATCCACGTAAGATATGTCGGACATTGGGATGAGCCTGTTTTCTGCCACTACCTCCAAACTCACCCGGATGTAGCTCATGATTACGGAGAACTCAAGAAGAAATTAAAAGAGAAGTACGAGCATGACAGAGAGGCATATACGGAAGGGAAAACAGAGTTCATCAGGCACATCGTTCAATTGGCAAAAATGCTACCCAAAGAGAAGAAAAGTGTATCTGCTGAAAAAGAAAAATACGGAAATGCTTATCTACCCTGGGAAGAAAAAGCTGATAACTACTTGACAACATTATACAATCAAGGAAAAACAATTGCGGAACTATCTGATATTTTCGAACGGGGAAAAGGGGCTATCCGCTCACGATTAAAACATTTGGAACTTATATGAAACACTCCCGCATCGAAAAGGAAAAGCAAACCGTAGAACAGATGATTCGCCTCTACTGCCGGAAGAAAGAGGGGAACGGAACACTGTGCCCGCAATGCAGGGAATTGTTGGAGTATGCGCAGACACGGCTTTCACGTTGTCCGTTCGGAGATGGGAAATCAACTTGTCGGATTTGTACCGTGCATTGCTATAAGCCGGAAATGAGAGAACGGATGAGAGTAGTGATGAGATGGGCAGGACCGAGAATGTTGTTCTATCATCCGGTGGCGGCTATCCGGCATTTGTGGCAGGAATATATTAGGAAGAAATAAGAAGGAGTATCAATTCATATCTGTGCAGAAATGAGTTTTCACCACAGAGTAACACAGAGTCTCACGGAGTTCTATTCTTTTGATTTCAAATTGATTAAACTCTGTGATACCCAGTGCTACTCTGTGGTGAATTAATTCATAACCCTACAGATATAAGTTAATCCCAATGGAGAAAAGGACACCTCAATTGAAATAATACAAGAACACTGCAATCCCCTCAAGCGCTTTCTTAGGCTGATCCTTTATTTCAATTGTAAACTTAATCTCTGCTTTCGCCACACCACGCAGATTTGCCAGCGAATGTAACTTCGCCACCAGACGCACGCTTTGTCCCGACAACACCGCCTGCCCGAACTTCATCTGCTCCATACCGTAATTAACCATCATCTTCAGGTTGTTTACCTCAATAATCTGGTTCCACAAATGCGGAAGCATAGACAAAGTGAGATAACCGTGCGCAATGGTAGTCTTGAAGTGACTTTCTGTTTTTGCACGTTCCGTGTCTACATGTATCCATTGATGGTCCAACGTAGCATCTGCAAACATATTGATGCGCTCTTGCGAAAGTTCTACATAATCAGAAACGCCAATCTGCTGGCCTACCAGCTTTTCAAATTCCTCGTACGAGTTGATAATTACTTTTTCCATTATTCTCTTTTTATATTTAATAGTTTCTACGGTTGATAATCCCAACCATAATCATTATGATAAATCATTAGTTTACTCATGCCTCCGTCAATCGTAATGTTCTCCCCATTGATAAAGGAGTTCCGTTCGTCACAAAGGAAAAGAACTGCACGGGCTATATCAGCCGGTTCTCCTACCCTTTGCGAGGGATGCTGCATGATGTCTCCTTCCGTATATGCCGGCACATAATCCTCTTCATGATAGCTTCCCGTATCAATCCAACCGGGAGCAATAGAATTCACACGGGCAACTCCCGAAAGACTGACCGCAAGCGCATGAGTCAGAGCCGTTATTCCACCTTTGGCTGCCGTATAACTTTCCGTATTGGCCTGCGACTGAAAAGCACGGGTAGAAGAAATATTCACAATAGCACCTGCACCACTGAAGTAGTCTTTAAAAGACAGAGCCAGGAAATAAGGAGCCACTACTCCCACACGTTGCACATACAGGAAGTCTTCATACGAACAGTTGCTCAATATACCTCCATTTGTCAGGCAAGCATTATTTATCAGACAGTCGATCTGATCTTCTATGGATAAGACAAAGTCTACAAAATCCCGCAGCGTCTGTTCCTCGGCAATATCTCCGACAAAGCCTGTAACCGAAAGCCCTCTTTCCGACATCTTTCCTTCCGCCTGTTCCACCGCCTCGGGTGTCTTATCAATGAAATACACCGTATATCCCGATTCCGCAAACATCTCGACAATGCAACGACCGATACCGGCAGCTCCACCTGTTACTACACATACTTTATTCATACGCTCTTTATTTTAAGTATGATGAACAAAACCCCGATAACGAAGGTTATTATTCGATTCATGGTTGTTTACTTTTAAATCGTGAAAACAGGTAACAAATATACTCCATATTCCAGCAAGTTACAAAAAGTCAAGTACCCTTTTTCTCATTCGGAAAGGTTTTCCTACTTTTGTAACAAACATTGTGAAACATGAAACTGAAAGATAAATTCACAGAACTGATGCATAATCAGGCTTTGAAGCGAAAACTATATGTCATCATATTCGAAGCTGACACACCTGCCGGGAAGCTATTCGACGTTACCCTGATCTGGTGCATATTGCTTAGCGTGGGACTTGTTATCCTGGAAAGCCTGCAAGGATTACCGGTATGGCTGAAAACTCCATTCATTGTTATGGAGTATTTACTGACCGCCTTCTTTACTTTCGAATATATCACCCGGTTGTATTGTTCGCCCAAACCTTCCAAATACGCTTTCAGTGCTTTCGGAATCATCGACTTGCTGGCTACACTGCCGCTTTATCTCGCTTTCCTGTTTCCCGGAGCACGCTATCTGCTTATTATACGGGCATTCCGCCTGATACGGATATTCCGCGTTTTCAAGTTATTCAATTTCTGGATGGAAGGGCAAATGCTACTGACAGCACTACGAGACAGTAGCAAGAAAATCGCAGTTTTCTTTATGTTTGTGGTGATTCTGGTGATATCTATCGGAACAGTGATGTACATGATTGAAGGAGGAAAACCCAATACACAGTTCAGCAATATTCCCAACAGTATTTATTGGGCCTGCGTCACCCTTACCACCGTAGGTTACGGAGATATAACTCCTGTCACCGCCCTGGGAAAGTTCCTTTCGGGTTGTGTCATGCTGATAGGTTACACTATTATTGCAGTACCCACCGGCATAGTTTCCGTATCGCTGATGAAAAGACATGAAAAGAATGTAGCAAGAGAGTGCCCCAACTGTCACAGGCGAGGACACGAAGAAAGTGCACAGTTCTGTAAGTATTGCGGATCATCACTTGATAAAGCCTCTAAAGAATAGAAAGACTTTCATACTAAATCATATCGGTAAATAATAACGCATAGAAATATATAAAATGGAACAATTTTTTGTTACTCAAAGAGAATTTACCCTACGTCCCCGTACACGTGGCTTTCACCTGATAACGGATGAAATAATACGTAACCTGCCGCGTCTGCCGCAAGCCGGACTTTTACATCTGTTCATCAAGCATACCTCTGCCGGACTTAGCATCAATGAAAATGCTGATCCGGATGTCCAGACCGATATGGAGGCCATCTTCAACCACCTGGTGAAAGAACGGGAACCCTACTATATGCATACCTGCGAAGGAGATGACGACATGCCCGCCCATGCTAAATCGACTCTGACAGGTAATAGTCTCAGCATACCTATCACTGATGGTAGACTGAATATGGGTATCTGGCAAGGTATATACCTCTGTGAATTCCGCAATCATGGCGGTGGAAGAAAAATAGTAGCAACCGTCATCGGACAATAAAATATATGAAAACAAAGTTTCCGCAAAGTGGATGTCAACGAACAAAACGAACAGGCTTTCCGCTTCTACCGTAACAGGGGCTTTGAAGTAATAAGCCGGGATGAAACAGATGCACAAGGCAAGCCCTTTCCCATCCTGCACATGCAATTAACAAACTACTAATACAGTAATTATGAAACGAGCCATTATTATAGGAGCCACCTCCGGCATAGGAGAAGAAGTTGCCAAACTGCTAATTCAGCAAGGTTGGCACATCGGTATTGCCGGAAGACGGGAAGAAGCATTGGAGAAACTGCAAGCCACCGCCCCCGGGCAAATCGAAATCCAACGTCTGGACGTAACAGATCCAGATGCCCCTACCCTACTGGAGACACTTATCCGGAAGTTAGGTGGCATGGATTTGTTCTTCCTCAGCTCCGGCATAGGAAGTCAGAACCCAGACCTGAAACCGGAAATAGAACTAAATACCGCCCGTACCAACGTAGAAGGATTCACCCGCATGGTGACCGCCGCCTTCAATCACTTCAAAAACGAAGGAGGTGGGCATATCGCTGTCATCAGCTCCATTGCAGGCACCAAAGGATTGGGCATCGCCCCGGCCTATTCCGCAACGAAACGCTTCCAGAATACTTACATCGAAGCCTTGGCACAACTCTCCCGGATGCAACACTTGAATATCCATTTCACAGACATACGCCCGGGTTTCGTCGCTACCGACTTACTGAAAAGTGGCAAGTTCCCCATGCTTATGCAAGCCAATCAGGTAGCGAAGAGTATCGTCCGTGCCCTGAACCGGAAAAAACGGGTCATTGTGATTGACGGTAGATACCGTGTAGTTGTCTTTTTCTGGCGAATGATCCCCCGGTGGTTATGGGAAAGATTGCCTATAAAGAACTAAGATTCGTTGTAAAGACACCATAGTTCTTGCCTCATTCCCGTAAATATTGTATATTCGACCTCGAACCAAACAAACTTTTGAAAATGAAAAAAAACTCAATACATATCCTGATAGTTACCTCAGTTGCTCTATGCGCCGGTGCCACACTTCCATTTCTGTTTGGGCACAGCACGATAGATCCTGAACAGCAATCCGTTAAATCCGAAGTTCCCTATTGTGTCACCTCCCCTTCCGTACCGGATAAAATCACCTTTGCCGGACAGGAAATTGACCTGACACGCTACGATCATCGTGAACGCATGGACCGTGAACAAATGTCGTTCACCTATATGCACTCCACCACCATGCTCACCATCAAGCGTGCGAACCGCTTCTTTCCCATCATAGAACCCATATTGAAGGAAAACGGTGTACCCGACGATTTCAAATACCTCGCCGTAATAGAGAGTAACCTCAACACCCTTGCCCGTAGTCCGGCAGGAGCAGCCGGAATGTGGCAGTTCATGCAAACTACCGGACGCGAATTCGGCCTTGAAGTAAACCCCAATATCGACGAACGTTATCACGTGGAGAAAGCCACCCGTGCCGCATGCCAGTATCTGAAAGATGCCTACCAAAGATATGGTAACTGGCTTTGCGTAGCCGCTGCTTACAATGGTGGACAAGGCCGCATCTCCTCTGAACTGAAAAAACAGCTCGTAGATCAAGCCGTAGACCTTTGGCTTGTAGAAGAAACTTCCCGTTACATGTTCCGTCTGCTTGCCGCTAAAGCCGTCATCAGTAATCCGCAGCGCTATGGCTTTTTACTGAAACGGGAACATCTTTACCCTGTCATTCCCTATACAGAGATCAATGTAACAACAAGTATCGACAATCTGGCACAATTTGCTAAGAGTAAAGGTATTACCTACGCCCAACTGAAGGATGCCAACCCATGGCTGCGCGATAGTTCTTTACAAAACAAAAGCGGACGTACATACGTTCTTAAAATACCGACACAGGCGGGAATGCACTATGATCCGAAGAAGACTGTGCCGCATAATAGGGCATGGGTTATAAATTAAGTACTTTTCTTTTGTCTTGAGACAAAAGAAAAGATACCAAAAGAAAAACTCAAGGCTGCACTTCCGGAGCTACTCCGACACTGCCATTGCCTCTTTCTTTTTGGTATCTTTTTCTTTCGGGACAAGCCGAAAGAAAAAGTACACACACACAACATTACTTTATATCCCCTCCCTGCAACTCCTTATAATACTCTTGTTTCTTCTGGTTCCTCCTCTGCACCAGACTCGTCACATACACCGTAAATATCGGAAACATCATCATCCCCAATGCTGCCAGCAGAACTGACAGTACACGCCCCGTCACCGTCACAGCAATAATATTGGAACCAACTGTCGTTACATCCATAAACGCCCACCACAAGGCATCCCCATAGCCTGTAACCAATGTATTCACCCCATGCTCCATAACATAAAAAGCCAGACTGGAGAAATAAACCGTAGCAAGCAAAGTCGTCAAATAGGTAACAAACAGACCGGATGCCTTGTTATACGTCAACCACCCCACCACAATGGCCAATGCATAACCGCCGCGCACTAAAGGAATAAAACGCAATAAGTAAGTGATTTCTTCGGAAAACGTCCATCCGGCCCAAGAAATAATACTCTGGTAAGGGATGGCTACCAGAAGAAAAACGAAGTGAGTGGCAAAATAACGTCCTTTATGCTTTGCTAAAAACCACTCCAAAATGAAGTCCAACAAAAACAATACGCACACCGCAAACTGAACCTTCATAAATACCGTCTGAGTATAGAAAGGAATACCCTTGAATGTATCTACTGAAATACTAACCACTAAAAACAACGAAAGTAACAGAATCACAATGTGTAAGACACCATAAATTCCCTTCTCTCGTAATGCAAATTCTGAAAGAGCCATTTTCATAATAATACCTATTATTTATTCTGATTTAATATATTACTGATTTCTGTCTGATTGCCCTAAAACGTCTTGCACAAGACATTTGTTTAAGTGTTAATTTACCAACTTTCACTTTATCCCCGAAAACAACTCTACCGGGTCGTTGTTATAGAGACTGATTTTAAAACATATTTTTCACCTAAAACCTTAACTTATGGCAAATATTAAACAAACAGTGAAGCTGGGTGTGTTCACCCTCGCAATCATGAATGTAACAGCAGTAGTATCCCTACGTGGACTACCTGCCGAGGCCGTGTACGGAATGAGTTCGGCCTTTTACTATTTATTTGCAGCTATCGTATTCCTTATACCGACATCACTTGTCGCTGCGGAATTGGCTGCGATGTTCCAGGACAAACAAGGTGGTGTGTTCCGCTGGGTAGGCGAAGCCTACGGTAAGCGGCTCGGTTTCCTTGCCATCTGGGTGCAATGGATTGAAAGTACCATCTGGTACCCCACCGTATTGACATTCGGTGCCGTATCCATCGCCTTCATCGGAATGAACGACGCGCACGATATGTCGTTGGCAAGTAACAAGTACTACACACTCGCCGTAGTGCTCATCATCTATTGGCTCGCCACTTTCATCTCATTGAAAGGTATGGGATGGGTAGGTAAAGTTGCCAAAGTCGGTGGTATGGTTGGTACCATTATCCCGGCAGCCTTGCTGATTATCCTAGGTATCATTTATCTGGCTACAGGCGGACACTCCAATTTGGACTTCCACAGCAGCTTCTTCCCCGATCTGACGAACTTCGACAACGTCGTACTCGCCGCAAGTATCTTCCTCTTTTATGCCGGTATGGAAATGGGCGGTATCCACGTTAAGGATATAGAAAATCCCTCCAAGAATTATCCGAAAGCAGTATTTATCGGTGCAGCTATCACAGTTATCATTTTCGTGCTGGGTACTTTCGCACTGGGTGTTATCATTCCGGCCAAAGACATCAGTCTGACACAAAGCTTGCTGGTTGGTTTCGACAATTACTTCAAGTACATCCATGCTTCCTGGTTATCACCGATCATCGCTATCGCTCTTGCATTCGGTGTGCTGGCAGGTGTATTGACTTGGGTTGCCGGTCCGTCCAAAGGTATTTTTGCCGTAGGTAAGGCAGGTTACATGCCCCCGTTCTTCCAGAAGACAAACAAACTGGGTGTACAGAAGAACATCCTGTTCGTACAAGGTGGTGCTGTAACAGTATTGAGCCTCTTGTTCGTAGTAATGCCTTCCGTACAGAGTTTCTATCAGATCCTGTCACAGTTGACAGTAGTTCTTTACCTTATCATGTATATGTTGATGTTTACAGGAGCTATCGTATTGCGTTACAAGATGAAGAAGTTGAACCGTCCGTTCCGTATCGGTAAGAGTGGTAACGGTTTGATGTGGTTCATCGGCGGACTCGGTTTCTGTGGTTCTCTGTTGGCATTCATCCTGAGCTTTATCCCGCCCAGTCAGATTTCAACGGGTAGCAATACAGTTTGGTTCTCCGTATTGATTATCGGTGCCATTGTTGTAGTGGCAGCTCCGTTCATCATTTACGCTTGCAAGAAACCGACTTGGGTTGATCCGAACACTAACTTTGAGCCCTTCCATTGGGAAGAACAACCAAAAGTTGCAGCAAGCGCAGCAACAACCACTGCAACAGCAGCAGGCACAACAAGCACAGCTACGGCAACACCAACTGCAAATCCTACCGTAAATACAACTAGTACAACAAATAATTCCGGTACACCTAAATCATAGGGTCGTAATCGGAAAACATGAAAATGGGACTGTACAGATTGACGTACAGCCCCATTTTTTTCATTTTGGGCGGTAAGAAAGTGAAATGACTCCATTTCATTCCCTCTATTCAAAAAAAAATTCGTCCCATGAGATGAGTCTTTTCGCCTCACGAGACATTTATTTTTGCCTCATGGTACGGATTTTTTCATCTCATGGGACGAATTTCGTCGTCTCATGAAGCTAAATTCTTATTCCTTTAGCGCATCCCACGCTCTTTTATATCCTTCCGTCAGTTCCTGCATCACTTCAGCAACCGTCTCTATCTGTTTACCGTAAAGCAGTGCAGAAGCCTGACCAATCTCTAGTTCTCCTTCTTCCAAGTCTCCATAGAAAATCCCTTTCTTGGCACGTCCATGAGCCAGAAGGATACGAAGTTCATCTTGTGTAGCCCCCACTGCTTCGGCCGCCTCTACAGCGTCACGGAAATTATTCCGTACCAAACGTACCGGAGCGAGCTTCTTCAACAACAGGCGGGTATCCCCTTCCTGCAAACGCAGGCAATATTCCTTATAATATTCATGTTTAGTATCCCTGGGATACATTACTTTGATATGTATGAGATACTACCAAGAGCTTTATTACTAATTA
>OHPO01001065.1_pt1 | contig 13212 bp, 15 predicted proteins | sample 1577741 | NCBI WGS metagenome assembly OHPO01 (sample SAMEA3879574, study PRJEB24766) | human gut metagenome | biome: human-associated habitat; feature: feces | place: USA | collected 1985/1987
CCACTTTGTACTTTAGTTGTCAACAACTTTTTTGATATTATTTTAACAATGTTATTATACGTTTAATTCTGTATAAAAATATCTGTTTTATCAGGTTTGTAGCATACACACTTCGTACCGTCAAAATCTTCTTTATGCATATCTATACCGGCTATTCTGCTGTTGTCGTATGTTTTATAATAGTAGATTCCCTTTGCAGCGTTACAGCAGCTTGTATATATGGAAATTTCATATTCTCCGTTTTTTACCTCGCAGCAGCCTCTTGGCTGGATAATCGTGTCCATGATATGGAAGAACTGGTTTACGCATTCGTTTTCGCTCTCTCCTGCTATTGAATTCAGCTTCACAAATGCTACTCTTGCAAATCTTGATGTGGAACTTAAATCTCCCGGCAGACCGATAGCACCCATCCCCCTGCTGTAAAGCTCAAGAGGTACTTTACCTGAAAATCTGTTATCAGGCTGTGATGCTGACAAACCCATATATTGATTAAGTAAAAACATCTGGGTCTCAAACGGAGGGTTATTTGTAAGCACGCCTACAGGATTATCATATATATGAAGACCATCTTTCATAAACTCAACGGTAATATTTTCTTCTTTATCTGAAATAATCCAATGAAGTGATGATACCGGAAGTTTATCATTAAAGCTTTCTGATAACATACATATTCTGTCAAGTTTCTGTCTCGCTTCTTTTACTGAAGTGCATTGTCCAAGTATCCATGGTATAAATTCAGACTGAAGGATATTATCTCCGTCAGTATGTTTATGGGAATAACAGGCGTTTCCCACAAAATTAAGTCCTGCCATACAAAGGCCTTTTTCATTCATGGCATCATAATATAAAGGAATATTCTCTGCCATGTGTGCCATTCCTATAATTGCGAAATGTTCCTGCATGTTGCCCGCATATCTGAAATTGAAAGGATATTTTCTGGGCATAAACACAATTTCCTCACCGTAGGATGCTTCATAATCAAAAGTACGTCCAAAATATAAATCATTCACTTTATACGAAACTGCTGTACACATTTTATTTTTCCTTAAACTAATACTATTATTTTATTTTTATTTATTATTAATATAAATGTAATTATTTATGCATTTACTTTATATGCCGAATAATCCTCCATATGACAATAAATGCAAAATATATATTGCAGCTCCAAATACCAATATCCAGAAAACAATCATAAATGCTTTCTTTTCTGTCAATCCTTTTTTGATTGAGATAACTCCAACTATACCAAGTATAATCATAAATACAGCTAAGACAATTCCTCTGATAGCATTGCTCTTATATTCCACATTAAGTGCCTTATCTGTTCCGAGGTAATATGTAGAGCTTGTTCCTTTCTCTTTAAGCATTTTTGATTCTTTAGCCTTTAATTTGATAATTTTACCTTTGACAGTAACACCGTCTCCTTTAGCATATCCTGTGCTAAGGAAATTTTTCTTGTAAAAGCTCTTAGATGCCCTGAACACGATAATTCCGTCAACATCATCAGATACACCATAGTAATAATGAACTGTTGCTGTAGGGATGTAATTAACAGAATATTTCATATCAAAAAATTCTCCTGCACCTTCAAGTGTTACAGTCTTGTAATCACTTTCATCACCTGTTAATGCCCTGATATTGGTCACAAGTGAAAATACAACAACAATTGCAATTAAAACAATTGCGACAATACCGCCTACGTTTTTTTTCTTCATTCCTTTTCTCTCCTTTAAATAGTTATTTTATGCTGTCACATCAGCATACTCTGCTTTCGTAACCTTTAATAAATCATCCGGATGTAATTTAATCTGTATTCCTCTCTTCCCTCCGCTCACATATATAGCGTCCTGAAGTATGGCAGATTCATCAATCCTTGTTACATAGTGTTTTTTCATGCCGACAGCCGTACAACCGCCCCTTATGTAACCGGTTACGTTAGTTACATCCTTAAGCGGAAGCATCTCAACTGACTTTTCGCCCACTGCTTTAGCTGCTTTCTTTAAATCAATTTCCTTTTCGATAGGTATTACAAAAACATAATAGTTCTTACTGTGTCCTACAGTTACAAGTGTCTTGTACACCATTTCGTGAGGAAGTCCCAAAGCGTCTGCGGTATGAACACCATCTATAAACTCATCGCATTCGTAATAACCTGTCTCAAAATTAATACCTTCCGATTCAAGTATACGCATTGCGTTGGTTTTAACTTCTTTTACTGACATTTTATTTCACTAACCTTAAAAAATATGCACTGTTTGGTTTCATTGTAAAACCATTTGCAATATCAACGGTTTCTCCTGTTATCATATTTACTGCTTTATCTGCACCGGCATTGAAACCAGCCTTAAACTCATTATCATCAATATTAATTCCTACAAGCACTGTCTCTTCTTCTGTCCATCTTCCGAAAACACACTGTCTGTTAGTAAGTAAAAGACTGTAGAAATTGCCGTAATTAAGGGCTTTACTTTCTTTTTTAACCTTGGCATAGCCTGCAATTATATCGGTAAGTGCGTTTTCTTCGTAGTTTTCAAAATACGGTCTTAACGCAGGGTCTCCCTGTGACTTATCGGCTTTGAAGCCCCATTCACTTCCGTAGTAAATGCATGGAATACCCGGCATACCAAAAATAAATGCATATGCAAGCGGAAGATTTTTCTCATTATTAATTACACTTGCGATTCTTGACACATCATGGTTATCTACAAATGAAAGCATGTGTTTGCCCTTGTAAAGAGTCCATTCTTCCGGTCCGAACTGGCGTAAAAGCGAATGTACTATTTCAAAAAGATTCAAACTGTTAATTGCTGAATGAATACCCTTGTAGCACTCGTAATTAGTTGCCGAATGAAGCATTCCGTCATTGACAAGCCTGTTGTAATCTCCGTGAACAGTCTCTCCCACAAGGAAGAAATCATTTTTAAGGCTGTCCGTAAAGCCTCTGAGCCTGTGCATGAAATCAGGGTCAAGACAGTACGCAACGTCAAGTCTTATTCCATCAATTTCAAAATATTCTATCCAGTATTTTACACAGTCAAAAAGATAATTTACAACTTCATCATTTTTAAGGTTGAGTTTTACAAGGTCATAATTGCCCTCCCAGCCTTCGTACCAGAGTCCGTCATTCCATGCATCATTACCATTAAAATCAATATTAAACCAATAACGATATGGTGAATTTTCCCTGTTCTTGAGAACATCCTGAAATGCAAAATGTCCTCTGCCTACATGGTTAAATACACCGTCAAGAACTACTTTGATATCATTTTTATGTAATTCATCACATACCTTTTTGAAATCTTCGTTAGTTCCCAGTCTTACATCTATTTTCTTGTAATCTCTTGTATTGTAACCATGTGTATCGGATTCAAATACAGGTGAAAAATAGATTGCGTTAGCTCCCACTTTTCTGATATGCGGAATCCAGTCAATAAATCTTAATATTCCGTGTCTTAATTCTCCGTCATTTTCAAACGGTGCCCCGGTAAATCCTAAAGGATATACCTGATAAAATACGCTTTCGTATGCCCACATAGCTTATTCCTCTGCTGCCTTTTCAAATCTGTTGTAAAGGTCTTCTCTTTCTCTTTTTAAATTAATAGGTTTAAATGTCTTATCGTCAACAAAACAATGGGAACTTTCTCCGGTTACACGGATCTGTCCGTCATTCTTGTCAACCACTTCGTAAGCCAGTTCGATAATTATGCCATTAAATTTTTTAATCCATGTTTTAACAATAACATCATCATCAAATTTGGCAGGAGATTTATATTTGCATGAAACAGATACAACCGGAATCTGAATTCCTTCTTCTTCCATATGACGATATGATATATCATTGTCACGCATAAATTCAACCCTGGCTTCTTCAAACCATCTTATATAATTAGAATGATGAACTACACCCATCTTGTCTGTCTCATAATATTTTACCTGTCTTTCATAGTTATACATTCTCTTTGTCTCCATTCTTTGAAAATACACATCCGCAGAAATTCTGTCTGTATAGATTATATTCCTTTGACAGCTCTATGGACTGCTTGTAGCCTTCCTTCTTTTTAAAATCCGAAGGCAGGTGTCTGACGCCGTATTCTGCTTCAAGTTTTTTACCTATTTCGTTAATCTTGTCAGCATTTTTTAAAGGGCTTATTGATAAAGTTGTAGTAAAATAATCTGCACCTGTCTTTCTGGCATATTCAGCTGCTTCTCTCATTCTCATTTCGTAACATATAAAGCACCGTTCTCCGCCCTCAGGCACATTTTCCAGTCCTTTAACGGCTTCATAAAACTCTGATGGTTCATATCTGCCCTCTAACATAGTAACAGGATACTTAAATTCCATCTCTTCGATAAGTCTTTTCTGTTCCGCAACACGCTTTTCGTATTCCTCCTTAGGAGATATATTAGGATTAAAATACAAAAGAGTGATTTTAAAATATTCCGATAGATACTTTAAAACATAGCTGCTGCAGGGTGCGCAGCAACTATGAAGCACTAAAGTCCCGGGTGTATCCATAGTTTCAAGCAGTCTGTCTAACTCCTTCTGATAATTCTGTGTTCCCATTTACCGCTCCATAATATTTGTTCATTGTTTGTTAACTATTTAATCACATTTTATCTACATTTGTATTATACACTAAAGTAGTAATGAAGTTGAAAACCTTTTCATAATTATTTTTTTCTTTTTCATAAATGCCCGGTAGTTGGTAATACTACCGGGCCCTCCTTTTATATTAACATAAATAATTTATTACATAATTGCTTTGATGCCAATACCAAAGACCTCGCGGCACCATTTTATAAAAAGAACTTACGGACACTTAACTGTCCGGAAGCTCTTAATTTATTATTTTTTATTATTCTTCTTACTCTTCTTACTGTCTGAATTAATCATGTAAAGCACTGTGCCGATAAATATGCTGAAATCTGCAATATTATATGTCATGCGCTCCATTCTGTCTGATTTATCCATATTAAACTGGATGTAATCTACAACCTTTCCACGGATACATCTGTCTGCCACATTGGAAAGTGCTCCCCCGATAATCAGGGCTGCCCCAAGCTTTCTGTTGATTCTTCCTTTTTTGGAGAAAAATAACGGAAGTGAAAGTATCAGAAATATCACAAGTACAAGGGATGATATTTTCTTAACCTTTGCCGGGTCCTCGTCCAACACATTGGCCGCCATGCCTTCATTAAAGGTTCTTACTATCTTAACTTTTCCTTTAAACTTTTCAATTGGGAAACCGGCTTCCGGTATCTCCAATATCTTAGCCTTAATAATCAAATCAGCCACAAGGACAACCAGTATGACAACTATGTATACCATGCTCTACACTCCATTTAATATACTACTCTACTTTAAATACACTTACGCTGTTCTCAAGATTGTCGGCAAGTTCATTAAGCTTATTAGCCGATGATGCAAGTTCTAACATCATTGAAGTAAGTTCTTCGATTGATGCCATAGTCTCTTCAGTAGCAGCAGCATTTTCTTCAGATACTGCAGAAAGTGATTCGATAACCTCTACAATCTTATTCTTGCTAGCGTCAAGTTCATTACTTTCATCGCTGATACCATTAATCTGATCCATTGACTTCGCAACGCCATCTCTTACTGTTCCGAAGATTGACTTAGTCTCATGAATCTTCTTTTCCTGATCTGATACTGCACTCTTGACTTCTTCCATAATCTTAACTGTCTTATTGGATTCAACTGTAAGACCATCTATTATTTGCTGAATCTTAACTGCCGACTGGTTAGACTGTTCTGCAAGTTTCTGTATCTCTGATGCAACAACTGCAAATCCTCGTCCTGCTTCACCTGCTCTTGCCGCTTCAATACTTGCATTTAGAGAGAGAAGGTTGGTCTGTGATGCTATGTTGGTAATTATCTCAACTGCCTGTCCGATTTCTTTTGCGGAAACATTGGTAGCTTCTGTCTGTGTTGCTATAAGTTCAACGGCTTTACTTGTCTTAGCTGTTGTCTCATCAAGGTCGCCCATAATATTCTGCGCATTATTCTCAGCATTACCCATATTGGCTGCTGTGGCTGATAATACATCTACTTCTTCAACAACATGTTTGATAAGTGAACCGATGTTGTCAACGTGTTCTACTGCTGACTGTGTCTCATCCGCCTGTGATGATGCACCTGCTGCAATTTCTTCGATTGCATGGCTGATACCTTCTACGGTTCTGGTTGACTGGTTAGACATTGTGTCAACATTGTCAGAGGCTTTCTTAACAACGGATACAGATTCCTTGATTTGACCGATAACCTTTGTAAATCTGTCACGCAATACCTGTGTTGTTCTTGCTATGTTACCGATTTCGTCTTTACGCTTAAGGTCTGAATCGTCAAATGTTACAGTAAGATCACCTGTGGACATTGTATCAAGTGCCTTATCTATTCTCTTCATGGTCTTAGACATCTGTCTTGCAAGAATTGTAACAATTACAAGTGATACAAGGAATACTGCACTGAGTCCGATAACCGATGTCTTGGTCTTATCTGCTATTCTCTGCGTATCGCCTGTTGTCTCGATACCTACATAGATCATTCCTACTACATCGCCATCTTCACCGTCTGAATACAATGGAAGATAGCATACATAATAGTCGGCTCTGTTAAGCCTTTCCTCACCATAGTAAGTATTGCCTTCCATAACCGTGTTGTAAATATTTTCTTCTGCCTTATTGCCCAATGTTCTTCTGCCATTGACATCCATAATAGATGTTATTTTGATTTCATTGCCATAGTAAAGGGCTGATTCAATTCCTGTCTCTTTCTTAAGTGTATCAAGCAAGGAATTATTACCTGTAAGTCTTGTCTCTCCTTTGAAAAGGGTTCCCGAACCGTCCACCATATATTCGCCTTCATATCCGTAAACATACGCACTCTTAATTGCCGAAGCAGCTGTCTGTAAAGTGGTTGTTCTGTCCTCTTCAATAGTCTTTTCAATGAAATCCCTTGTGAAAAGAAGTGAAATGGCAAACATAAATGTAAGAGGAAGAATCGTACATATAAGGATACGGAACATAAATGATATTCCTTTTTTAGCCTCTTTGACTTTCTCTATTACTTCTTCCGCCTTTTCTTCGCCGATAAGATTATCAAGTATCTCCATCTTTTTCTTGTCCCTGCGTTCTTTTCTCTTGCGACGCTTATCTTTAACCTTAGTCTTAATATCTTCACCGGCTGTGCTTTCTTCTATAACTTCTCCGGAAGTCTCTTCCGTTGACGCCTGTTTATCAGACTCCTTACATTCCTTAGTCTTAGGCTTCTTCTCTTTCTTTGGCTTAGGTTCTTTCTTATTCTTAGCCGCTTTTTCCTTTTCTCCTTTATTATTATCTGCCTCTGTATCAGTTGTTAATTCTGAATCATTGACTGTTGATAAATCCTGTTCTGTATTATCTTCCATTACCTTATTAACTTCTTCATCAAGGTCCTCTCTGTTGTAGTTATCACTCATAATTACTTCTCCTTTGACGTTGGTAAATATGAGTATATTTTACTATACTTGTATATTATTTGCAATAAAATACCATCATTTTTACCTATTTTTCTTTTCCAAGTCGTATCCTGAACAGTTTACGTTTTAACATATTCCAGTTAAAAGGAATAATAGGATATATATAACTTTTTTCTGATATTGTTCTGTTAAACACAAGGCACAAAATAAAAATCAGAATGCCTGCAGTAAATCCCCAGATATTAAAAAACCATGTCAGAACAAGTATTATTAATCTGAAAAATTTAATGGCATAACCTATTTCAAAACTTGCCTGTGTATACGTTCCTATTGACACAAATGCCATATATAACATGCTTTCCGGGTCAAACCAGCCCGAGCTTACCGCATATTCGCCTACAACTATACCTGCAATTACACTTAACGGTGTTGACAAAAGAGTCGGTGTATTCACCGCAGCAAGACGTAATCCGTCAATGGCAAATTCCAATATAAAAAGCTGCAAAAGCACGGGTACCGTTGAACTATGTTCTTCTATCAATACAAATTTCAGCCATTCCGGCACACTTCCGGGATTGTTTAATAACAGCACCCACACCGGCGTAAGAATAAGTGAAAAAACAGCTATGCAGTATCTCGACAGTTTAAGGTAGGTTCCCGTTACCGGCGGGAAATAATAATCGTCCGCTTCTTCAGCTATATCAAAAATAGATGTGGGAAGAATCATTACTGCCGGAGAATTATCGATTAAAACAACTATATTGCCGTCAAAAACCGCCGCTGCCGCCGAATCAGGTCTTTCCGTGTATTTGAATTTCGGAAAGGGATTGATATAGCTTCCCTTTAAAAGGGTTTCGGCAAGACTTTCAATATTCATGGTAAGTGCATCAACATTAATGGTTTTAATTCGTTTTTTAATATTGTCAAGGAGTTTTTTGTCCGCCAGTCCCTCAATATAAGCAATAGCAATATCGGTTTTTGAAAGTCTTCCCGCACTTAATGCCTCTACCCTGAAATCTTTAGTCCTCACCCTGCGCCTTATAAGACCCACATTGCCTGCAATGGATTCCACAAAACCGTCCCTTGAGCCTCGCAGCACCCTGTTTTTCCATGGCTCCGATACACTTCTTGAGGGGTACGTCCTGCAGTCAATCAGGAAAACATTATCAAACCCCTCCAAAAACATAACCACCATTCCCTGCATAAGCGGCACGATTGATTTAACAGGGCTGTATTCCACATCCACCTCGATATACGGGATTAAATCTGCCATTTCATCAGCTGACCCAGGTATGTCATCTTCTTTCAAATCTGAGAAATACTCCAGAAGTTTTTCCATAAGCTCATCTTTAGTAAAGCTGTCTATCATAAAAAGCGTTGCTTTTTTCCCTGCTATTTTAATTTTTTTCACTATCATGTCAAAGTTTTTATCAGGCTGTACCAGCTCTCCAAAATATTTTACATTTTCTTCAAAATTGTCACTATATTTTTCCATAAAAAAACTCCCCGGCAAGTATTATTAATAGCTTGCCCGGAAGTTCCGGTAATATTCCTAATTTTCTGCACTTTTGGAAAAGATTTGTGAGGGGGTGCCACAACTCTACACACAAAAAACCTCCGTCCACATTCCGTGAACGGAGGTCCGATATAACAGGGGCAGTAGGATTCGAACCCACGACCTGCGGTTTTGGAGACCGATATTCTACCAGCTGAACTATACCCCTATACAGTGGCTGTAAAAACGCCACTTGTATTTTATATCATATATTCGGAATAAATGCAAGCATAAAATAAATTAATTTTCGTACTTTGTGTCCTGCTTTGTATTATTCTGCAACTTTTTCTGCTGATTCTTCTGAATCAGATTCAAGGCTGTCCCTGACATTATTAACGATGTCTCTCTGAACGGCTATTTCATGTTCCATTCCTCTTGATTCGTCATTGGCAACTGTAGCAGCGTCAAGGATTTTGTTGAGGAGTGACTCTATCTGCATTGCCTTTTCATTCTGCTCAACGGAATGTTTGTAAATATCAGCCATAGCGTCAACTGTTATTTTGGCAAATTCCCTTACGTGCTCGACTGTGTCTGTAATATCCTTTGAGGATTTGGTTGACTGAGCGGCAAGTCCTCCGACTTCCTTGGCAACAACGGCAAATCCACGTCCGGCTTCACCTGCTCTTGCAGCCTCAATGCTGGCGTTAAGGGAAAGGATGTTGGTTCTTCCTGCAATCTTACCGACTGCTGTGGCAAATTCCTGAATGGTATCGGAAAATTCCTCTAAGTTCTTGATATTCTCTGTTGAAGTCTTGATAAGTTCATTCAGTTCTCCAATATTATCAACGATTTCTTTAATATTGGTAATTCCTTCCTTAACAAGGTTAAGTGATGTATCCGAAGAATTAATAACATCAAATGCGTGTTTTTCAACTCTTGTCTGTGATTCATCAAGTTCGTTAATAGTCTTCTTTAAATCCATAATAATACCTCTTTCCTACAGCCCGATATTACTCAATTCGGATACTGATTTTATTCCAATTAATTTAATCCTGTCTTCTTTGCCGATTGATTTAAGACAGGCATAAGGAAGAATACATTCTTCATAGCCTAGCTTGACAGCCTCCTGAACACGCTGTTTTGCCTGACTTACGGCTCTTACTTCTCCTGTAAGGCCAACCTCTCCGAAGCAGAGTGTTTTGCTGCCTATAGGTCTGTTCTTAAATCCTGACATTATTGCAAGCACAATTCCAAGGTCTAATCCGGGCTCACTGACCTTAAGACCTCCTGCGACATTAAGATAAGCGTCACAACCGGATAACTGCAGACCAATTTTTTTCTCAAGCACAGCCATCAGTAAATTCATCCTGTTATAATCGGCACCCGCCGCAGTTCTTCTGGGGAGTCCGAAATTAGTATGGCATACAAGTGCCTGTATTTCTACAAGAATAGGTCTTGTTCCTTCCATAAGGCATACAACCACAGAACCCGGCTCGCCCTCCGGCCTGCCGCTCAGCATAAACTCTGATGGGTTAAGTACCTCACGGAGTCCATCCTGGCACATCTCGAAAACACCAATCTCATTGGTGGCTCCAAAACGATTCTTAACAGCTCTTATGATACGGTAATTCTCACTTCGCTCACCTTCAAAATACAGAACAGTATCTACCATGTGTTCCAATACTCTAGGTCCGGCGACAACACCCTCCTTGGTAACATGTCCCACAATAAAAACTGTAATCGAAAGTCCTTTGGCAATCTGAAGGAGAACATTAGTGGATTCTCTTACCTGTCCGACACTTCCCGGTGCTGACTCACTGGTCTCACAGTACATTGTCTGGATAGAGTCTATAACTACCATATCGGGGGCAAAATTTCTGATTGCATCGCTTATCTTAGCAAGATTAGTCTCGCAGAGCAGATAAAAATTATCCGGCATAGTGCCGATTCTGTCAGCTCTCATCTTAATCTGTCGTAAAGACTCCTCGCCGGATACATATAATACCTTCCTATCGGCGGATACATTCTTACATACCTGTAAAAGAATGGTTGACTTGCCGATTCCCGGATCTCCTCCTACAAGAACCATTGAACCGGTCACGATACCGCCACCGAGAACCCGGTCAAGTTCCGCAAGTCCAGATGTAAAACGGTTCTCCGATTCAGTATCTATCTGGGACACTCTTACGGGAACAGCCTGCCCACCCTGTGTAAGAACAGAAATTCCTTTCTTAACAGAACTCTCTACAGGAGCCTCCACAAGTGTGTTCCACTGTCCGCAGCCCGGACACTGTCCCATCCATTTAGATGTCTCATAGCCGCATTCTTTACAGAAAAATGCTGTACTTCTGCTCTTAGCCATTCTTCACCTTCTGTTAGTTTCTGATAATTTTAACAGGAACGCCCTCTCTTGCGAGTTCAACGCTGATACTTAATTTACCGCTGATATTGGTCTTCATGCTTCCTATTGAAGCGCCGTCAACAAATACTTCATATTCTGTCTCCGGTTCAAGTTCAAGAGTAATCTGCGGGTCATCTGCGCCCTCAACTTTAAGTTCTACTTTGTCATCACTTATTGAAAGGTTGTGGACTGTTGTTCCCGGTACAGACTCATAAACAAACATACCGTTCTTCTCAAGCTTGGTAATTTCCTTAAAAGTCTTAACCTTGTAAATATCTCCGTTGTACTCTACATTGTCCAGCTTGGTCTTGGTATCCAGAAGATAATTTCCAAAGCTTATCGTACCGTCTCCCTCAATGTGAATTAACTCGTCTACTACAGACATATTGTGTCCTCCTGTGTGTCGATTTGGAAGCCGCCGGGTTCCCGCCCGGCGTGGTGACATTCATCACTCTGCCGGGCGGGAAAGTCAAGCGGTGTCTGTGCCCGCGCGAAACCTTATTTTGCGGCTTCCCCAAGGCCGACGTAACGCGGATAGTCGTAGCCCTGCGGGTCAACGATCAGAACCGTCAGGGACCCTTTGCAGGTAACCCGAATCGCCGCGACCGCCCCATCCCGCGCGGGATAGAGTCGATTTGAGAACGCCGCAACCCAGTCGCGGTCTACCAGCAGGTTGTCGCACAGCTCGAAGAAGTCGTTCTCCTGCAGCTGAATCTCCTTGGCGACGTAGTAGCGGTCGAGGGGCTGTTCCCCGCAGTAGCGTTCGAGCCATTGCGTCCGTTCCCGGACCTCGTCGAGTGTGCAGGCTTTGCGGATGAATCTGGTTTTCGGCATGGTGTGTTCCTCCTCGTTTGATTTGAAAGCCCCGGGCAAGGCGCGGATTATTCGTCCGCGTCCTGCCCAATGAGCTCGCTGATGAAGTCGTGAATAAGCTCCGGGTTGATTTCCAAGCCGTCGGTCAGGTACAGGTCGTGTGCCACCGCCTGCGCGGCTTCAATGTCCCAGGTCTCCTTTTCGTCGTCGTCCATGCGGGCGTAGACTTCCGAGGCCAGGCAATCCATGTGTTCCTCGGTCAGGTATGTAATCTTCATGTGTGTGCCTCCTTCCTGATTTGGGAGCTAACCCGTGTGCCGGGTTACAAGATTCCGTCAGTCTTCTCGTCCCAGATGTGCCCCGCTGCATCGACGTACAGTCGAAGGTCCTCCGCGCGCCCTTCGGTTTCATACCGGAACGTGGTCATGCCTGTGCTTACGAAGGCGTATTTGTCTGTTCGTACCCAAAGGCAGCCGTCGTGTTCCAGAAGGTCTGGGAACTCCGTCTCTGCGTGGTACTTGACCTTTCCAGTCCCAAAGCTGTGTCTGCGCTTTGTCATATCCCGTGTCTCCTTTCAGCTGGATTTGGAAGCCTTGGCTCCCGCGACCGGGCAGAACCCGGTTTCGACCTGCGCCGGAGGTCATCGTCAGGCGGGGAAGGTCATCTGTGCCAGCGGGCGCTCCTGGCGGTTTCGCCAGGAGTACTCCAGCAGCTCGATGCGGTGGTAGATTTCAGAACTGTCCGGCTCGGCGAAGGCCCGGAAGGCCTCCCAGGCCGTGCTGGCGACGGTGTGCTCCTGCTCCTCGATTTCGGAGCAGTCGCGGTGCGTGAAACGGAGGATGAATGTGCTTTCAAACATGGTGTGTTCCTATCCGCGGCCTGTGCCGCCGGTCGATTTGGCAGCTTACTCTTCCTCTTCCTCGTCAAGCTCGCCGTCCTCGAAGCACCACTCGGTGATGCCGCCGTAGGTGTAGCCGTCGTCGTGCTTGAGGTAGACCTGTGCGTCCTCGTCGAACTGCTCGAGG
>OHPO01001074.1_pt1 | contig 13171 bp, 9 predicted proteins | sample 1577741 | NCBI WGS metagenome assembly OHPO01 (sample SAMEA3879574, study PRJEB24766) | human gut metagenome | biome: human-associated habitat; feature: feces | place: USA | collected 1985/1987
GATGGAGATAAAGTTATCCAGGCTGCTGATCACCCGCACATCGTTGGTGTAATCAACGGGTACAGACATACACTCCGGATTGTTATCCAGGTAGTCGTACATCTTTTGGGTGCCGGCACCGAATGCATAGACCTGGCGGCCGTTGTCAATGTTCTTGCAGCGGCCGGTAATGCGGCCAGCCTTTGCCAGATCTACGAAGGCCTCCACGTACATCTCGGTATGGACGCTCATGTCCTTCAGATCAGACTCGCACAGCAGCATACCCACAGCGTTAGGCATACCGCCGATACCCAGCTGCAGGCAGGCGCCGTTGGGGATACGGTCCACCACCAGGCGGGCAACAGCCTGGTCAACTTCGGTGGGGGCACCGCCGCCGCCCAGCTGGTCGATCGGCGGGTTGTCACCCTCGATAATGCCGTCAACCTGGGAAATGTGCAGGCAGTTGTCGTAGCCGCCCAGGCAGACCGGCATGTTCTTGTTCACTTCCACAAACACCTTGTCGGCCTTGCGGGCAGCATCGGCCAGATGGCTGGCGCAGGGGCCGAGGTTGAAGTAGCCGTGGCTATCCATGGGGGCAACCACAAACACCGCAATGTTCAGCGGGTCGGGGCTTTCGCGGTAGTAGCGCGGCAGCTCGGAGTAGCGCAGGGGAGAATAGTAAGCGTAACCGGCGGCAACGGCCTTGCGCTCAATGCCGCCCATATGCCAGCTGTTCCAGCAGAAGTGCTCTGCCTGATTTTCAATCTTGAAGATTTCCGGCACATGGCACAGGATGCCGCCGCGGAATTTAATCCCGTGCAGCTCCGGCAGGCGCTTGGCCAAAGCAGCGTCAAAGCTGACAGGGGTGCCGATGGCCCAGCCGTAATCGACCCAATCGTCATCCTTGACCAAAGCGGCAACGCGGTCGGCCGTTGTCAGTTTCTGTGCATAAACAGTGTTAAAATCCATTTCTACAAACAGCTCCTTTGTTCATTCCGCAAAAACTGCTTATGCAATCTTTGCGGATTTGCTTACCTATTTATATAATGTTTATGGGGCGGTACGCTGCTCTGGCGGTACGCACAGTGCGGATGCCTGAAAATCAGCCGCCCGGTGGCGTGGCGCGCTGCCCGCAGCGGGGAGCCCCGCCGGAAGAATGGCGGCACAGCACCACAACTATTGATATTATTTTAACATTATATTGACGCTTGTCAACCAATAAAGTTCATTTTTTGCCCCCAAAACGTGCAAATCGGGTGGATTTTGTACATTCCACTGAAACAGTCCAGAAACTTTTGTCGGATTTTTAACAGATAAGCCATTGACAAAAGCTTAACAAAAGTGTAAAACTATAAGTGTGAGCCAAGCGGATCCCTGAAATAGGAGCCGGAGTTCACTTGCGGCACCAGGCAGGCGGTACGGTCTGCGGCGGGGTTTAAGGCCCGCCCATTAAACGCGCGGCGCGCATGGTGCTTTTATTTCCGCCCAGGACTGTTAGATTTTTAACAGCTTTGGCACTGCAGAGGAACTAAAGATTATGCCCATTGCAATGTATCCCGGCAGCTTTGACCCCGTTACACGCGGCCACCTGGATATTATCAAACGCAGTTCCCGCATGTTTGATACCCTGATCGTTGCCGTGCTAAACAACAGCGCCAAAACCCCGTTGTTTACCGTGAAGGAAAGGGAAGAGATGCTGCGGGAATGCTGCAAGGATATCCCCAATGTCAAGGTGATGAGCTTTGACGGCCTGACAGTCAACTTTGCCCAACAGCAGCACGCCACCGTAATGGTGCGGGGGCTGCGCGCCGTAACGGATTTTGAAAACGAGATCCAGCTGGCGCACACCAATCACGCGCTCTACCCGGGGATCGAAACCGTGTTTCTGTCAACGTCCCTGAAATGGAGCTACCTTTCCTCCACCATTGTGCGGGAGGCTGCCCATTACAACCACGATGTTTCCAAGTTCGTTACCCCCAATGTGGAAGCTGCCCTGAAGAAAAAAATCCGTGAGGGTAAAGTTTGACCCCCAAAAACGTGCTTTGTCGGGTCGCTAAGGCCTGTAAAGATACAAAGGATTCCCAACCGTCTAAATAAGATTCATATTTTTAGGAGGCTGTTTCTTATGAAGAAAATCGTTATCGCATCCGCATGCCGTACTGCTATCGGCAAGTTCGGCGGCACCCTGGCCAATGTTCCTGCTGTAGAGCTGGGCTCCATTGTCATCAAGGAAGCCCTGAACCGCGCCAATGTCAAGCCGGAGCAGGTTGACCACGTTTACATGGGCTGTGTTATCCAGGCTGGTCTGGGCCAGAACGTTGCACGCCAGGCTTCTCTGAAAGCCGGCCTGCCCATCGAGACCCCCGCTGTCACCGTCAACGTTGTCTGCGGCTCTGGCCTGAACTGTGTGAACATGGCTGCCCAGATGATCGAAGCAGGCGATGCTGACATCGTTGTTACCAAGAACTCCGGCGATATTGGCCAATGCTCCGGCACGGTTCTCCACCTGAAGCCGCAGGAAGAATCTGCTCTTCGTCTCTTCCACATCCAGCACCGGAAGCTTCTTGTGGCTGTCACTGCCAATCTTGCCGCAGCTTCCATGGATAATATTACGCATCACATCAATGACATCTCCCAGTACCGCACTGGCGGTAGGCATCTGTCCGGCGCCCCGTCCCATGAACATGGCATCATCACAAGCCTGACCATGAACAAATACGGCATTGAAGGAATCTCTGACCGTGGCAAGAGGATGGCTGTCCGGAATCAATGTGGGATGTACTTTTACTTCAATTCCTTTACCTGTAAGCTTTGTAATACCCAACAGTTTAATCACATAGCCGAATTCTTTTGCATACCGGATATCCTCTGCTGTAATCTTCGTGATGCCTTCCGTATAAACCTGAGGGAACGTCACGCGGGAGCTGAAAGCGATGGATGCCATAATGGCGATCTTGCGTCCCGCATCATAGCCTTCCACGTCCGCTGTGGGATCTGCTTCCGCATAGCCCAGTCTCGTAGCCATATCCAGAGCTTCTTGATACCCCATACCTTCCTCGGACATTTTGGTCAAAATATAGTTTGTCGTACCGTTGACGATTCCCATGATCTCCGTCAATTGGCTTCCCGCCAGGCTCTGACGCAAAGGCCGGATAATGGGAATGGCTCCTGCCACTGCCGCCTCGAATTGTAAGTCGCATTTATTCTCCGTGGCGATCTCAAACAACGGATCCCCATATTCCGCCAGCAGATCCTTGTTGGCGGTGACCACCTGCTTTCCGGCCTTCATGGCTTCTTCCACATAAGTTCTGGCCGGTTCTATACCACCCATGACTTCAATAACGATCTGGATTTCGTGGTCTTCCAGAATTTCCTGCCAGCTATCTGTGAACAACTCCTGGGGGATTCCTTCTCTTACCTTTCCGGGATTGCGCACCAGAATCTTTTTAATCTCCAGATGTGCTCCTGTCTTCAGGCAGATATCCTCTTCCTGCATCCCTGCCAGCTTGTACACACCGCTTCCCACGGTTCCTGCTCCCAATAATGCTGCATATATCTTACGGTTCTCGCCCATGATTTCTCCTCTCGTTCTGTAAATACTATCTGGGAAATACAACTATGTATCATTATAACAGACCTGTCTGCCAACACAAGATTTTGCTTACATTGTTTTCAATTTATTTGTTAAATAGTGTATCTTCTGGTAAACATCCTGTCGGATCTGTTCTTTTTCTTCTTCCTCTGTTATTCCCATGAATGTCACTACATCTGTTGGTCCGGCATGCTGTGGCGAAGCAAATTTTTCATCCAGCTTCTGACACATTTCTCTGATCAACTCTCTGTCTGTATAAGGCATAAATTCCTTAACAAGTGTTCTTACGCCTCCCTCATATTTGTCAACCATGTAATATATATCATACGCATCCTTCGGTTTTCCCCTCCCCAGTGCTGCTGTCTTCATGACCAGATAAGGCACCACAGAAATCACTTTCACATGTCCACTGTCCTTTGCTCCATCCTCCCGCATATATTCTATTTTCACATCCGTTGGCGGAAAATCAAATGCAAAATTTCCTCCCGTAGCCGGTAAGGTTTTAATACCATCCACATGTTTGCTTACATTTCCGCCATCGCCGCCATATTTTCCGGACAGGAAATCCACGTCTACGTCATAGGAAACTCCATCTAAAACTATTGTTTTTATAAATGTAAAATATTTTTCTTCATGTCTTCTATACCCATTTTGTGTCAGTATCCGTTTAATCGTCCGATAGCTTTCTGCCTTTTTGATCTCCAGTTGATTCAGCAGAACATCTACATCAATAGAACCTATATGACCACCGTCCGGGTATAAAAGTGTCGGAACCCATCCTCCTATGATTCTGATATTATCTGAAAACTCATTCAAAAGATTTACGATCTCTCCGAGTACCATGTATGCGGCTGTCTTTTGTCCCTCTGAATAGTCAGTTGCCTTTTTCAGTTCTTCTTTCATCCTCTGTCCTCTCCGGGTATTCTCTGCGCAGGATCGCCTCCGCAGCCTCTTCCCCTCTTCCGGCATCCCCCAGCAGATCAATTACCGTTTGTGCCGGAGAAGTTACTAATGTATCATGAACAGGCTTTGCGTACATACAGGGGGTTTCGTCATGCGGTATCGTTATCACAACATTTCCTCCGGTGTTGACCGGCTGCAATTCCAGATCTTTTACAAATTCCTGAACAAATTGAGGTTCTACATATATTTCGGCTTTTTGATAACGTACTGTCGGCGCATATCGTGCCGCAGCCGAAAAGCCACCTAATATAGCTCCATTATCATGTGTTTTACTCCATTCAGCGGCTGATTGTTCTATCTCCGGAACCGTATCCAAAGAATAAAACTGTAATTTTCTCGCTTCTTTTTGATGATAATCCTTTGCCCATGTATAAAACAGTTCCCTAATGTTCTGCAAACGGAATTCCGTAGTACTCTTATCTATCCAGTCTCTGGCAAGCAAAAAACTTTTCACATTAGATACTGTTCCCAATGCCGTATTGCTCTCCTGAGCCAGCGTTTTCACCTGCCATTTTCGCTCCGGTTCATTCAGCATGGTACGAATAATTGCTGATGCAGCACTTGACGATTTGGATAAGTAATTTTTCTTTTCCCTGTGGGTTATGAACTTGTTATCCTGTCCACTGACATAGAGCAGAAATCTTTTCGTTAAGATATAACAATTTCCGGACAGATCCATATAACTGCATTTTTCCTCTTTCATTGCTCTGGCTGACTGCTCCGAAATATATGGTGCCATAAAAATATAATGCGTTTTATCATCCTGCCGCATCACGATTTCCATAAAATGATTAACGAATCTCTTTTCTCCGTTAGACCTGACTTCAATCACAAATAAAAGAGGCTCATCGCTGTCCTCCAAATACACCTTTGCCTTGAAATCCCCCAACGGTGCATTCTTCTTTTCCAAAAACACCTCGATATCCGAAACAAACGGAATTTCTTTCAGCCGGTTGCAAAATTGTTCTCTGGCCAGTTGCTCATATTGTATTTGTGACAAATTTTGTTTCATCAATTCACCCCTTTTCACCGTTTCGATGAAATAATTATATTTTATGAATCTTACATTGTCAACGGTTTCATCACATATAGAAACACCGCCTTTTTACAAGACGGTGTTTACGTTCTCTACTTTCTTTTCCTATCCCAGAGCCTTTTCCAGTTCGGCAATGACAATCTTCAATGCTTTGATCCGAGCATATTTTTTGTCTACGGATTCCAGGATATGCCAGGGTGCATACTCCGTGCTGGTCTTCTGGAGCATTTCGTTTACGGCATCTTCATACTGATCCCATTTATCCCGGTTGCGCCAGTCTTCGTCCGTGATCTTCCACTGCTTCTCCGGGGTATTCTGCCGCTCTGTGAAGCGTTCCAGCTGGGTGTCCTTGTCGATCTGCACCCAGAATTTGATGATCACTGCACCCCAGTCGTGGAGTTCCTTTTCAAATTCATTCATCTCATTGTAAGCACGTTTCCAGTCATTTTCACTGCAGAATCCTTCCAGCCGTTCTACCATGACGCGACCGTACCAGGTACGGTCAAAAATGGCAATATGTCCGGTCTTGGGAAGTCTCGTCCAGAATCGCCAGAGATAATGTCTCGCTTTCTCGTGAGGTTCCGGGCTGGCGATGGGGTGTACCTCGTAGCCTCTGGGATCCAGTGCTCCCGCGATCCGCTTGATATTGCCGCCCTTGCCTGCGGCATCCCAGCCTTCGTAGGCGATGACTACCGGAATCTTTTTCCGATACAGGCGGTAATGCAGGGCATTCAGCTTCTTCTGCAGATGGCGCAGTTCCCGCTTGTATTCTTCCTCGGAAATCTCCTTGTCCAGTTCCACCTCGGACAGCTTCGGCATCTTCACCAGAGGGAATACGTTCTGTAAAATAGGCACTGCCAGGCTTTCGTTCTGTAAAGCCACATGGATACTGCTGCACAGCGTCTCCAACACCTGTAACTCCGCCCACTTTTTGTCCCCGGAATCTATGATGTACCAGGGTGCTACGGAAGCATTGGTGTCGGTGAGATATTTATCAAAGACTTCCTCGCATTTGTCATAATGCTTGTTCTGCCACCAGTCGTTCTCACCCACACGCCATGCAGTGTCCTTGTTGCCTTCCAGTTCTTCCAGCCGCTTCTTCTGTTCCTTTTTTCCAATCTGGAAAAAGAGCTTCAACACCAGATAACCGTTGTCCGTCAACTGTCGTTCGAAACGCTTTATGCTCTCAATACGCTCCGCATACTGCTTATCCGACAGTTCGCCCCGAAGTCTTCCCTTCGTCACCTCATCCATCCAGCCGGAATCCAGAAATTCGAACTTCCCGGCTTCCGGAATTTTCACAAAATACCGATACAGAAAAGGCTTCCGCTTCTCTTCCTCTGTCGGTGCAGACATGGAAGCCACCTTAAAAAATCGCGGATCGATATTTTTAATAATTCCGCCGATGGTACTGCCCTTGCCGGCCGCACCCCAGCCCTCGATCAGCACCAGCACCGGGAGCTTATGCTCCTTGATCTGCATCTGGAGTCTTAAAAGCTCCTCCTGCGCTGCATCCAGTCGTTTGTCCAGTTCTTCTTTGTCCGGCTTTGCTGCCGTGATCCACTGTTTCAGCATACTGTAACCACCCTTTCCCGAAATCCTCGTTTACAAACTTACATAAGTTTAGTGTATACCATTTTTTAAAAATATAAAAGCAATTGGGAAATATATTTACAGATATTATTTTTCCATCCGTTCTCTGATATTATTGTAGATTTCCCAGGTCTGCGCATCATCTGCACCGTTTAGAATAACGGTGCTCCCCTCTACTTCCATGACTACATAAGTATCACAGTCATTATGAGTATAGCGGATGTAATCTGCGTGGATTTCATCGCGAAAATGTCCCATGGAGTATTTCAAGTTGCCAAAACCGTTCGTCCGGATTGTATTCGTATCCCGGAACATATTCTCTTCGTAAGCAATGCTTTCGATAGCGTCATATTTCACTGTGTAATCCTGCCAGCCCTCCGCCTGAACAGTAAATTCATTTTCTCCGTAACAGATCTCGATTTTTCCCGTATATAACGTCCATACCGTAAATAGCACACATGCGAGCATTATAAACACATAGACCGCAACCACTTTATGGTTGTAGTGTACTGCCAGCCCTTTTCCGGTGCGCAACTTCTTTCTATAATAGAGATAAGAATACAGGATGCTGCCAAAAGCTGCTGCCGTGATAGCGAAAATAAACAGAAATAATGCAGCCATGCTGTCACTGAACAGTCCACAGATCATGCTCAATAGTCCTGCTGCCACCCATATTTTCCCACTGAAGCGGTGCGTGGCATTCCAGTTCTCCTCATCCTGCAATGTCCATATGACGCGGATGCCGATGGTGCGGTTCGGTTTCACCTTGGGCAGATAATTGCCCACAATAACAAATAGCAATCCCATTCCGACATACAAAATTACCATGAGCAGATTCTCTTTCTTTACACCCATATCAATCCATCTGGCGATACCGTTATAGAGCAATGTCATTCCCGGCACGATCCACGTAACCATTCTTATGACCTTGTCACTCTGCTGCCTGTTTCTGTTGTCGTAAAAAGTTACTGCCATTATTACCACATAAGTCACTGCAAAAGTGCCGTTTATCCACAGACTGTTCTCAAAGGTATATCCCAATATAATGCCCACGCACATAACAAATGCCGAGCAGATCAGCCTGCCTTTATTTTTCTGTATCATTTCCTTCATTATCCGATGCTCCTTTCAAATCTGTGATCCATAACATGATTTCTTCCAGCACGGAAGCATTCAGTTCATAATAAATAAACTTTCCTTCCCGCTTGTCCCGGATCAGATCTGCCTCCTTTAGCACCGACAAATGCCTCGATATGGAAGCCCCCGTCACCGGAAAATGTTCGCAGATCTCTCCTGCCGACAATCGACCGTTTTTCAGAAGATTTAGTATTTCACGCCTTATAGGATCTGCCAGCGCTTTCAATGTATCCTGTATTCCCAAAAAGTGAATCACATCCTTTCATCCAATCGTTTAACATTTAACCTAATTGTTAAATATATTGTATCATGTGGATTATTTAATGTCAACAGCTTCACAGATCAAGGCAGATACTTATTCCTGCGTATGGATACATCTGTACATAAAAATCCCTCCGTCTTATGACGAAGGGATCTCATTCTTCTCTATACTTACGTACCATCTTCCGGCAGTCCCCTTAAGAACACCACTGCCACCGGCAATGACAAAACCGCAGATAAAATATCGGACACCGGCTGTGACCACTGGATGCCTCGAAGTCCGAAGAAGGCTGTCAGGATCAGGAGAGCCGGGATATAGATAGTGCCACTTCGGAAGGAGGCTAAGATCGTCGCCCTGCCGCCCTTTCCGATGGACTGAAACAGCATGTTGCCGCAGATACATACCGGAATAAACGGTAGCGTCAGACATTGGATCTGCAACGCATAAAATGCAATCTCATAGGCATCCATATCCGTAAGAAATTCCAGCAACAGCTCTCTGCGGAACACATACACCACCCCTGCAAACACTGCCATGGTCACCAGGCTGGCGCACAGGGTGAACCAGAACGCTTTCCTTACACGGGAATACTTCTTTGCCCCATAATTGAAGGAGGATACCGGCTGGAAGCCCTGACCGATACCCAGGGCCACACTGAATACGAAATTGAAAATACGGGATACCACGCTCATGGCAGCGATGGCAATATCTCCGTAGACAGCTGCCTGTGCATTCAACACCATGGTGGACACGCTGTTCAGTCCCTGCCGCATCATACTGGGGAAGCCTGCTGTAAGAATATTCTTATGCACGGCAAATTCCCAGGTAAAATATTTCGGTGCCAGGCTGCTCTGTGTCTTTCCACGCAGGAAAAAGAATAACAGGATTCCGAAGGATATGTACTGAGAGATCATAGTGGAAAGTGCCGCTCCCCGGATACCAAGATTTAAGCCCCACATAAAGATGGCATCTCCCACCATATTTAAGATACCGCCGGAGACCAGTCCTACCATCGCCAGATTGGCATAGCCTTCATACCGGAGTACATTGTTCATCACACAGCTGGATGCCATTGCCGGTGCCGACACCAGAATATAGAAAGCGTAGATTCTCGCATAGGGAAGGATGGTCTCCGTACTTCCAAGCAATCTGCACAATCCGTTCAGATCCAAAATACCGATAATTGCGATCAACACTCCGGCTCCCACCGCCAGATAAAATCCCGTTGCGGAAAAAGCTTTCGCTCGCTCCTTTTCATGAGCTCCTAACAACCGGCTGATATTGCTTCCGGCGCCATGACCGAACATGAATCCGAACGCCTGAATAATTGCCATCAAGCCAAACACCACGCCTACCGCTCCGGTAGCACTGGTGCCTAACTGGCTTACGAACCAGGTATCCACCATATTATACAGATTCGTGATCAGCATACTGATGGTAGTGGGCAGTCCCAGCTCCAGGATCAGCCGCGCCACCGGTTCCTCAGTCAGCCGTTTATACTGTTTCTCCTCTTTTGTCAAAGTTGTATCGTTCATGTTCCCTGACTCCTATAAGTGTCATCGCACATTTTTCCATGCGATTCTCTATCTGCTTATTTTTACTATTATATGTTTCTTTCTCTCAATCCAACTACCGTATCTCCATGCATGATTCGGTGTAGCTACTGAGTTTTGACCTAAGCAGCTGTCTTACCCTCATGCATAGCCTGATATGCGATTACTACATCGGAACAGAGATTTGCCGGGCGGATTCCGGACTTGCACCGGTTAGAAACGTGCGCTGCGGGTGCACCACAGTGAAAAATAGCGTCTGCCCTTCCGGCGCGACGCTATTATAGATGATTCTCTTTGAAAATGTAAGCCCTTTCAGCTGTTTTTTACTTAAATTTTATGTTCAGCATCACAGTTTCTCACTAAAATAGCTCTTATAGCCCTCCCCGAAGATCTCCGTGGCACTGGTGACGATCATAAATGCCAGGGGATCCTCTTCCTTTACGATCTCTTCCGCCTTGGGAGAAATGTTTTTCTTCATGGCACACATGATGACGCTCTTCTCCTTGCCGCTGTAGGCACCACTGCCCTGTACATAAGTTACACCAATGTCCAGCTCCTCCAAAAGTCTCCCTGCGATTTTTTCCGCATGGTCGCTGATAATATAGATCAGCTTTGCCTCATCTCTTCCGTATAGTACCACATCTAGCACTACAGAGGTAACAATGACCACGATACCGGCATACAGTGCCTTGTCAATATTCTGGAAGACAAATGCTGAAGCGATAACAATGACAGCATCCGTCAGGAAAAACAGCGCTCCGGTCTTGAGAAACGGAAACTTTATCCGTAGCAGCTTGATAATGATATCCGTGCCGCCGGTGGTGGAGCCTGCCTTGAACACCCATCCCATGGATACGGCCATCAGGGCACTGCCACACAGGGAGGCCAGAAGTGGATCCACCGTCACTGCTCCCACCGGTGTCAGCAGGTTCGTAAACAAAGAGGTCATTGCCGTACGATAGATTGTAGACAGAATAAACCGCAGTCCGAATTTCCAGATACCGATCAGCAGGATCGGTATATTGATGAGCAGCATCCAGGTACCGGTCTCAATGCCGAACAGACGATTTAAGATAATAGCGATACCGGTGATTCCACCGGGTGCCAGGGAGTTCGGATCCAAAAATAAGCTGACGGATACCGCATAGACAAAGGATGCCACCGTGATCATCACATAATCCCAGAGCATCTGTAAGGGTGTCTTTTTGTCCAGTCTCTGTATTTCCAGTTCTTTTTCTGTCTTCTTTGCCATAACTTTTTTCTCCATTCCATACAAAAGCCGCATATCTATAATATGCGGCTTTTATCGGTGATACATTCACTTCTTTTCAAATCTTAAAACTTAGATATTGGCTCTTACCACTTTGGGCTGATAGCCTTCTTTTTCCAGAGCGGCAATGATCTCATTCTTATGCTCGGTGCCGAATGCTTCCAGTGTGATACGCAGCTCCACAGCAGCACTGCGGTTGATGGATACAAACTGGTTGTGCTCCAGCTTGATGACATTACCGTTGACTCCGGCAATAATACCGGATACTCTGCACAGCTCACCGGGCTTGTCGGGAAGCAGTACGGATACGGTGAAGATACGGTCTCTTAAGATCAGACCCTGCTGTACTACAGAGGACATGGTGATGACATCCATGTTACCGCCACTCAGGATAGATACAATACGCTTATCCTTCACATTTAACTGCTTTAAGGCTGCTACCGTCAGCAGACCGGAATTCTCCACGATCATCTTGTGATTCTCTACCATATCCAGAAAAGCTACTACCAGATCCTCATCCTCTACGGTGATCACATCGTCCAGATTCTTCTGTAAGTACGGGAAGATCTTGCTGCCAGGAGTCTTTACCGCGGTACCGTCTGCGATGGTGTTGACCTTGGGCAATGTGGTAACCTTGCCGTTCTTTAAGGATACCTGCATGCAGTTAGCTCCTGCGGGCTCTACGCCGATGACCTTGATCTTCGGATTCAGCAGTTTTGCCAGTGTGGAAACACCGGTTGCCAGTCCGCCGCCACCGATAGGAACCAGAATATAATCTACCAGCGGAAGCTCTTTGAAAATCTCCATGGCAATGGTACCCTGACCGGTAGCTACGGTCAGATCATCAAAAGGATGGATGAAAGTATATCCGTGCTCTTCTGCCAGCTCATATGCCTTTGCGCAGGCCTCATCATAGACATCGCCATGCAGTACTACCTCTGCTCCATAGCCTCTGGTACGGTTTACCTTGATCAGAGGTGTCGTGGTGGGCATTACGATGGTTGCCTTGCTTCCATAGCATTTTGCCGCATAAGCCACGCCCTGGGCATGGTTGCCTGCAGAGGCGGTGATCAGTCCCTTGGCGCGCTCTTCATCGGTCAGAGTGCTCATTTTGTAATAAGCGCCTCTTAATTTGTAAGCTCCGGTAAACTGTAAGTTCTCGGGCTTTAAGTATACGCGGTTGCCGGTCTGGGCACTGAAATAATCACTGTATACCAGTTTGGTCTCTAAAGTAACTTTTTTAACGATCTCACTTGCTTCTTCAAATTTCTCTAAAGTCAACATTTCTTCCTGCATTTTTCTTCCCATGCCTTTCTGTCACACTTTCTTTGGTCTGCCTGTTTATTATTCTTCCGCGTCTGTCTCTCCAGCTTCTTCCTCCGGCAGATGCAGTTCTCCGATGTCATCCATATTCACATCAAACAACGCATTTACAAATTCATCGGAATTGAATTTCTGGAGATCCTCGATGGATTCTCCCACACCGATATATTTTACCGGAATTTTGAACTGATCGGAAATACCTATCACAACACCGCCTTTAGCCGTTCCATCCAACTTGGTTACAGCCATTGCCGTAACTTCCGTAGCCAAAGTAAACTGCTTGGCCTGCTCGAATGCATTTTGTCCGGTGGAACCGTCCAAAACAAGCAATACCTCATTGGGAGCATCAGGTACGACTTTTTTCATTACATTCTTAATCTTAGTCAGCTCATTCATCAAGCCTACTTTGTTGTGCAGACGACCGGCTGTATCGATAATTACCACATCCGCATTGTTGGCAACG
>OHPO01001082.1_pt1 | contig 13097 bp, 10 predicted proteins | sample 1577741 | NCBI WGS metagenome assembly OHPO01 (sample SAMEA3879574, study PRJEB24766) | human gut metagenome | biome: human-associated habitat; feature: feces | place: USA | collected 1985/1987
TCCCGAAGGGTTTCAGCGCGCCGAATTTCTGTTAAAGAAAGGGTTTGTAGACCAGATAGTAGCCAGAGACGAACAGCGCTATGTAATAGGAAGGCTGCTAAAGCTGCATGACGGAGCAAAGGAGGGTGTCCATGAAAGCATATGAGCGCCTGATAAAAGCCCGCGCCAAGGGCAGACCTACGTCGCTTGAATTTATAACAAATATTTTTGAGGATTTTTATGAGCTTCACGGCGACAGACTGTTTGGAGACGACCCCGCCGTTATCGGCGGGCTGGCGCGCCTTAACGGGACGCCTGTAACCGTGATAGGAATTGAAAAGGGAGTGGATACCAAAGACAAAGTCGTAAGAAACTTTGGATCCGCAAATCCGGAGGGCTACCGCAAAGCGCTTAGACTTATGAAACAGGCGGAGAAGTTTCACAGACCAGTCGTGTGCCTGGTGGATACCTCCGGGGCGTATTGCGGCATAGGCGCCGAAGAGCGAGGGCAGGGAAGCGCGATTGCAATGAACCTTATGGAGATGATGAACTTAAGGACTCCGGTGATTTCCATCCTTATTGGCGAGGGTGGATCAGGCGGGGCGCTTGCGCTTGCGGTCGCCGACGAGGTATGGATGCTTGAAAACGCGGTTTACTCCGTTATATCGCCAGAAGGAGCGGCAAGCATAATCTGGAAGGACGCTTCAAGGGTCGAAGCTGCCGCTGAGGCGCTCAGGATGACGGCGGAAGACCTTCTTTGCATGGAGATAATAGAGCGTATATTCAATGAGCCGGACGCTGAATGCGAGCGGGGCTTTGAGGAAGTATATTTGGCTATAAAATCTGCGTTGACAGATACATTTAATAAAAATATAAATAAGCCAATACGGGAATTGCTGGACGCCCGTTATGAAAAGTACCGTAAAATCGGGAGGATTAACTGATGATTGTCATTGCTACCGACAGCACCGCATGTTTGACAAAACAGGAGGCCAGGCAGCTGGGCGTAATTTACGTACCCATGACCTATACGGTTGCGGGTAATACATATACGGAACATTTTGTTGAAGATAACGGAAACTATGAGTCGCTTATAGCCGGCACCCAGGAGCTTCATACCTCTCAGCCCGCTATAGGCTGCTATGAAAGAACCTTCTCTACGCTTCGCCGTTCAGGGTTCGAGGTGCTTTGCCTAACCATTTCATCAAGGCTCAGCGGAACATACAGCAACGCATCCCTTTGCGCCAGGAACATGGGGGAGGACAGCTCCATTCAGGTGGTTGACACACGAACAACTGCAATAGGAATAGCGTTTTTAGTTCGCGAGGCCAGACGCTTGATTCAAAGCGGCTACAGCCTGAGCGAAACCGCGGATGCAATTACTAAAATGCGCGGCCATGTTAAAACGCTTTTCTCTGTTAGCGATATGACGCCGCTTAGGCGAAGCGGACGTCTAGGGCCTGTTCGCCAATCTGTAGGCACTATACTTAATATCCGGCCGCTTCTCACGTGTAAGGATGGAGCGGTCATAGCCTGCGGAGCCGCACGAGGCAGGAGCGACCAGCTAAAGAGCCTGTTAAAGGCGGTTCCAGAAACCGCGGAGGAGATAGCGGTACAGTATATAAGCGAGGAAGAGGCCGCAAAGCAGCTTGTTTATCAAATTGAGAAGAAGTGCGGGGTTCATGTCACGCTCAGAAAGCTTGGTCCAGTATTGGGAATACATCTTGGTCTTGATATATTAGGAGCCATGTGGTTTGATCCTGCCAGTAAAGATTAACCAAGGGTATACCTTAGCTGTTATAGCCTTTCAGATCAACTTAAAGCCGACGTTATGGGTATAAGTTGATCTTTATTAATCTGAGTAATAGATGCGGGGTCCGCTTTATTACATATATGATGTACCGCCAAGAACGGTGTGTCATCCATAGATATAAACACGGCCGCGGGTGACTCGGTAAATAATGGATTAAATAGATATGTTGCAGTCCGCGTCTGTCCCAAAACAGGGGTTTATTCTTAAACCGGTTTCGGAGTTTACAGACAAAGTATACGAGCGGGATTGCTAAATACCTTTGATAATAACGGCCCTGATTATGAGCAGACCCAAATAACGCAGAGTATTCAAACTTAACGAATTAACAAAATATTAAAGGCGGAACAGCCTGAATCGCTGTACCGCCATTGGAATTAGTGCCATGTGATACCTTGGTTTAGTTTTATCAGAACAGTTTGCAGTCTAGTTGTTAGAGCCGTGTACGCCGCTTTTGGAAACCGCCGCGGCCTGCTCATCCGTTTCGGTTTTTGAAACCATTGCCCACTCAACCCTATGGTCCTCAAGCTTATCAACCTTGATATGCAGTCCCAGAACATCCACCTCGGGTTTGCTTCCGTCCGGGGGTATCTGGTTAAGGCAGCTGAACACGAGACCGCCTAGCGTTTCATATTCGTCTTCCTCATTGGGCTTCCATTTTAATCCTAGGGCTTCAACAATCTCACCCAGCTCAGCGCTTCCCGCGATCTTCCAAACATTATCTCCAAGCTTAGTGATCGCCTGCTCGTCCTGAGGATCGGATTCGTCATAGATATTGCCTACAATCTCCTCTATTAAATCTTCCATTGTAATCAAACCGCATGTTCCGCCATATTCGTCAACAACAATGGCCATATGAACTTTATTTGCTTGCATATCGCGGAACAGCACATCGGCCTTTACGCTGTCCGGAACAAAGTAGGCGGGCGTTAAAGCTTCGATTATTGGCTTTGATGAGGGTCCGGTCATCTCTAAAAGGTATTCGCGGGCACGAAGTATCCCCACTATATCATCGACATCTTCGCCGCAAACTGGAAAGCGCGACAACCCACTTTCCCTTATCGTATTTATTATTTCATCATGCGTAGAATCCGTCCATAATACCACCATGTCGGTGCGGTGTATCATAACGTCCTCCGCCGTTATATCGTTAAATTCAAATATGTTGTTTATCAGCTCTTTTTCATTTGTCTCTATTACTCCGCTTTCATTGCCCATGTCAACCATCATACGTATTTCCGCTTCGGAAACCGCCTCGTCCGTCTCGTGAGGATTGATTCGAAAAAGCCTGAGGATACCGTTTGTACAGATGGACAGCAGCCAGATTATGGGTTTCATTATCTTCGACAGTATAGTTATTATGCGGCACGAAAGGCGGGCTACCTTTTCTGGCTTTCTCATGGCTATGCGCTTTGGCACGAGCTCTCCGAGAACAAGCATAAGGAACGAAAGTATAAGCGTAATTAAGATTACCGCTATTGTATTGAGCGATGCCTCCGATACGCCTGTAATTCCTACAGTGTTAACCAGCCATCTGACTATAAGGTCTGAAAAATTGTCCGCGGCAAAGGCGGAGCCCAAAAAACCTGCCAGGGTTATGCCTATCTGTATGGTGGAAAGGAACCCTGTGGGCTCTGCTACCATTTTAAGCATTTTCTGAGCAAGCTTATCACCTTCCGCTACCTGCCGGCGGAGTTTGCCCTCGTTCAGCGAAATAACAGCTATCTCCGCCGATGCGAAGAAAGCGTTTAAGAGTATTAAAACAAGCTGTAGGATTAATTGCCCTATTACTGGGTTGTCGTCCACAAATTATCGCCCCCGTTTCAAAGATTGAGATTTTTTTAGACGCAAATAAGAACACGGCCGCTATGCTTATAATACGCATGAGCCCTGTTCGTATGTATGCATATAGTGTCAAGACTACTTCGGTAACAGTCGCTACTGCCGTCTTCCATTTTTAACCCGTCTTACCTCACTGATATAATAATGCGTCATTAATCAGTATATCGTGCAATAATAAAACTGTCAACGATTATATGCCAAAGTGGTATGTAGGGTGTAGTATTGTCAAATACGTTGGGCGGAAAAGGCAGCGCGGAAAGCATTGGGGGAGGTATACTGTAAAGGATGCATAGGACGGTTACTTGAGGCTCCTCAATGCACGGCAAGCTGTGCATCGAAATCGGCGAGCGAGTAGAAACGGCGTTGATCCTCGCGGTGACCGCGCTCCGCCTTGCCGTTGTAATAGGGGCGGATAAGTTTGTGCCGAATGCCGAGATTTCCCACAGCCGGATTTAAAGTCAAGGGCTGTGGCCCTTGACAATCCCGGGGTAATAACTCGCCTGTACCGACTATATAAGCATTTTACCAACTTGTTCTTTTTCTAATACTTTTTGTTTTTTAAATTAGCAACACCATCTCAAAGAAGATTAGCGTTAAAATATATTGTTGTCTAATCTGGCAGATTAACAACACAGCTGCCCAAGCACCAGCACCGTAGGTAGCTTCATTGCTTACCCTTGCCATCGTATCGGCGGTTGAGGATGGGAGCGATAGCGTCCACATCAGCCTGAGCGACGTTGAAAAAAAGTACTATAGTCTTTCTTAATTCCTACAAGAGGTGCGGGCCTGACTGTGCTATAACCTATTAAGGCAGGCTTCATAATACAAAGCCTGCCTTTGTGTACTATTGTCAGGACTGCTGCCTTTTCAGCTTCGATTCCATTTCCAGAGGAACGATTCTTTGCTTCGCCAAAACTGCTACAACTATCGTTTGCATCGCCAGCATTACGGCATATTGGACAAGCCGCTGCGGCATTAGTCCTATCAGCGTAACTCCGCTGGTAGTAAGATATATCCAAAGCGAATTAAGGCCCAAAGAACAGACGGTAAGCGAACATAGGGCCGCTAGAAACGACCTTAACACCGTAGCTTTTCTCCCGTATAAAAATAATCCGTAAATTATGCCGCTAAGGAAGGCCGACAGTGTATAGCCTGGAAAATATGGTCCTATCGGAAACAGCATTGCGCCAATAAAATCTCCAAGTCCCGCAACGCAGCCTGCATATATAGGACCATACATCAGAGCTACCAACGCAACAGGTATGAAATTGAACGCCAATTTCATAGTAGCGGTTTGGATGGACAGGAACCTGGATAAAACTATCTCTATGGCTAGCATAAGTCCAAGTATGACCATCTTTTTGATCTTAGTGTTTTTCATATTAACCTCCGCATTCTTCCCCGACAAAAAAAGTCCGACGCCAAATCGGCGACGGTAGTCTGCGAAAGCCCATCCAACGTAAACGCATACGTTTAAGAACTATACAGCGGACGCGATATGGCACCGCAAGGGCTTTTCACCCTTTTCGTCAAGGGGCAACTTCCCATCCCCCAGCACTTAACGCACCATACCTACTCTGCACGTCGGGTCGTTTTGTCACGATTAGATTAACATCCTTTACGACACATTTCAACCACTACCATAAGCTTCATCATAATATATTAAACAGTTGTGCGTTCAAAGTTAATTACCATTATTTACATATATTATAAGCCAATCTCCACCATCGTATATATTCATTAGGCGGCCGCTTACAGAATTATGGCAAAAATAGCAATAAACTTGAGCATGCATAATAGTTATATAAATAGTTCCAATATGCCAAGCGCTATCATAATTATTCCGCCAATTACACAGAACGTTCTGGGGCGCAGAAGTTTAGAAGCAGAAGCGGTGAAACCAATACGGTTGCCAATGGCGACGGAAAGAACACTAAGCACTCCGACTGCCAGTGAAGCGCTTAACGGCGATAACCCGGTAAGCCCCGCGCCGATTGCCACAGGAATGCAGTTTATGGCAAGACCGCTGCCCAAGACCATGGTGTCTTTCCATGAAAACGTAATATCCCTATATTGTTTACCGTCATATTCCTTTGATAGTATCAGTGAAAACGCTCCTATCAGGATTATAATTATACCTCCTATTATGTTTGGTATCCTTCCAAACCTCGAAAACATTGAGGAAAAGTAACAAAAAAAGCATGTGGCGGCCGCAGAGAACAACCCAATCACCAAATTAGCCTTCATAGCTATCCGCTTTTTTAAAAATCCAAAGGATACCCCGATGAGCAGATTGTCAAGATTAGTTGATATACCCAAAAGCAAAGTCGATAAAAGGTGCATAGCGTATTCCTCCTACCGACATCTTATGCTGCACAACAAAAACTGTGTTCTATGCCGATGGCGGGAATCTATCGGCAGGCCAGTCGGCAGGGGGTTTTAATTCATCCCCTGCCGGAGGCTTAGACACCTAAAAAAAGTAGTCAGGCACGTGCTCAGCTGGTAAATAACATAATTAAACCTGATATTTCATACCTATTTGGATTATTTCTCCTTCATTGTTTACATGGAAAAACCACAGAGACTCCTGCCACCAGCTGAACCACGGATTATCAGCGTCAGATTCACAGAATTTTAGGGAACGGTCAAAATCAAGTTTAAGCGTTGGATATACATAATTGTCAAGAATCCAAAACTCACAATTTTCTGATAATTTAAACTCTATAACATCATCACTGTCGTTTATTATTTCATATCCGGAGGATTCTATGGATTCATCCGAACGTATAGTTACCTCATCAATATGTGCTGAGTTTTCTGTCAGTCCTGTTATATATCCCCATAAATCCGCTGTTTCTTCATTATATGTATAGTCCAATGCCAATCCGTAAAGCAATGGATCTACGAATATATTATCCAGTCTTGCCCTTAGTTTGTCATCTAAGGGATAAAAACTGCCTAGTTGCGGATCCAACTCCAAGACTGTTAAAAAATACTCGTTTTGAATCCTATCATATATTAAGAAATGACTCCTTAAAGTATATAGGCCATACCCAATTACTTTCATCACCGCTATACAAGCCATTATCTCTTAATACAGCCTTTTCTCCCATGGATAAAAACCTATATTGAATATGATAAATATCCGCAATAGGGTCGTTTGTCTCATACATATGTTCCCACGATATGGAATCAATACGCCAATTTACATATTTATATTGAGGGAAATCCTTTTTACAATAACCGATTTGCAAGAATCCTTCTTCCTTTTTCTTCTTACCCATTGTCCATATGTATTGTAACCCTACACACAGCCCTTGACTTTAACTACAACTCTGATGACATGCCCGTCAGAACCTGCAACCTAAAAAAGAGCGGCATGGACGCTTTTTTGATACACTGAGGCTAGTTATTATAACTAGCCTCAGGGGAGCTGAGGTACGGCGCCTGATAAAAACACATCAAGGCATAAAATATATTAAATTATCTGATCAAAATACTCTGGGCTGTTATACATATCCAATATATATCCCGCATCATAATAGATAACATCTAGGCATGCTTCTGACCCGTCACCGTACAAAATCAAGATGACAAAGCTTCTTCCATTATACCATGTGGTCTGATATTCGAGATGGCCAAGCGTAACCGCCAAATCGTATTTTTCAGGTGTATTTTCGAATAGCCGACTATGCCAAGTCGTTTCATCCTCTATCGGATTGCCATACAGCTTGATCAGCTTCGACTTCAATTTGTCCTTGGTTTCTAAAAAATTGTCGGTTTCTGTTATAATATATGAGCCGATTCTCAGAGAATCATATTCATCATAATGGTATATTACATAAGCGTCCAAACCCTCATATTTTAGATCGTGGTAAGTGTCCTGATAGATATCAGATGTTCTCATAACAGGTCGCTCTGTCTTTCTCGCCGCTTCTCTACTCATACCCCAATAAGCATTCTGGAAGTCAGGCGATTCTGGTTTAAATGTGGGCGATGGTTCTGGCGTAGGCTTTAAAGTAGGTTTTAAAGTAGGCGGGGGAGGATATGATGGGGATGGGGTAAGCAACGGGGATGCTGTCGGCGTCGGTGAAGGGGCAGCTGTATCGCAATCTGCTGAATCGCGTTCATTCAATATATTTTCTATATATGATTCCAAAGGAACGCAACTCGTTAATAAAAACAACAATACAAAAAGCAAACTAATAATATGCTTCAATTTGAATCTCCTTTAAGGTGGTATCTATTAAAATAATATCATGTACGATGATCTTATTTCAACCGTATTTCGACAATTTATATTGTAAGTACCATATTTGATACAAATATCCATATGTTTTATAAATTAAAAGGCGGCATGGGTGAAGACCATGCCGCGCGTTTGTAATTACTTAGTTTACTGCTGAAGCTTAAGATCCCCTTCTTTTATCCAGCCAATGCGCCTTAAAACTGTACTGAACAGCAGTGTAAGAACGGCAGGCAGAATAAAGCATACCAGCGCTATCCCTATCCACATTGACGCGCCCCCTTCGGGCATGGCGCTGATTATGCCGAAGGGCCCCACAAGTCCGCATGTGCCCATTCCCGCGCCTACCGGAATATTCTTCAACCCAAATACGCTGGTTGCTATAGGCCCTGTTATCATCGAAGCGAGCGTAGGCGGTATCCATATGCGGGGATTCTTGATAATGTTAGGCATCTGAAGCATAGATGTGCCAAGCCCCTGTGCAATCAATCCTCCCCAGCGGTTTTCCTTAAAGCTCATAACGGCAAACCCGATCATTTGAGCACAGCATCCAGCGGTAGCGGCGCCGGCGGCAATTCCTCCCAGGTTCAGCATTATGCATATGGCAGCGCTGCTTATTGGAAGAGTAAGCGCAATACCCATGAGCGCTGAAACGATAATCCCCATGATAATTGGCTGCATGCTTGTGGCCGTCATGATCAATGAACCAAAGGCGGTCATCAAAGCGGACACAGCTGGTCCCGCCAGCATTGCAACCGCTACGCCTGAAACAATGCAGACAGCTGGAGTAACTATTATATCTACTTTAGTTTCACCGCATACCAGCTTGCCCAGCTCGGCAGCAATAATAGTAGCGATAAATGCTCCAACCGGGCCTCCAAGCGCATTGCCGGCAAGTCCTACGGCTGCTGATGAAAAAAGAACGAGCTTTGGCGATTTTAGCGCCCAAGCAATGGATATTCCCAAAGCCGCGCCTGTGGCGTCCTTTGCAAAGTCGGCCAGTTCAATGAAGAAGGGTATACCCAATTCGTTGCCAAGCGTGGAAAAGATAGTACCAATAAGCAAAGAGGTAAAAAGCCCGTAGGCCATTGCACCCATAGCGTCTATAAAGTAAACCCTTAATGATATATTGATATCCTTGCGCTTTAAAAACGCACCAAACCTACCCGCAGCCTTTTCCAAACCGTCCTCCTCAACGCATATGCGTTTATTTTTAAATAGCCACATTATTATAGACCATGCGTATCTTCATGTAAACAATTAGTAAAGGTTTTTATCCGTTGTTTTACGTATAATCTTTCGATTTAAGGTATAATCTTTAATATCAATAATTAGAAAGCAATAGCTTATATATGTTTAGAGCAAAGCGCGGGACTGGCCAATACCTGCCTGAATACTTTGATAAATAAGCGGACCATATTATGCTTTATCACAGTTTAGGTTATAATAAAGATAAAAAGCCGAGGTTTGATTGATGGAAGTAAAGTTGGGATTGATACAGATGAAGGTTACGCCAAACAAGGAGGCCAACCTCAATTACGCTGTAAACGCTATTGAAGTTGCTTCAAGATATGGCGCGGATATTGCAGTTCTCCCCGAAATGTTCTGCTGCCCGTACTCAAACCGCTATTTTGCAAACAACGCTGAGCCTGCTGGCGGCGGCATTTGGCAAGCCTTATCGGGTGCTGCCCGACGCAATGCAGTATACGTTGTCGCTGGAAGCTTTCCGGAAGAGGGCGAAAACGCGATATATAATACCTCGTTCGTTTTTGATCGTACAGGAAAGCAGATTGCATTCCACCGCAAGTTGCATATGTTCAGCATAGCGCAGGGAAATGGCAAGCGTTTTTCAGAAGCCGACTCTCTTCAGGCGGGAAATAAAATAACGGTGTTTAATACCGAGTTTGGCAGGATTGGGCTATGTATCTGCTTTGATATGAGGTTTCCGGAATTAGTCAGAGCCATGGCTTTGGAAGGGGCGAACATTATAATAGCTCCATCTGCTTTCAGCATGGTTACAGGACCTTCACATTGGGAATTGATAATGCGTGCCAGGGCTATAGACAATCAGGTATTTACTGTTGGAGTAACCCCAGCAAGGGACGAGGGCTCCGAGTTTGTGGCCTATGCAAACTCCATGATATGCTCTCCATGGGGTACGGTGATATGCAATGCGGGAATAGAGGACACCATTGCGGTGCAAAAGATCAATCTGGATGAAATAGATGGCGTACGGTCTGTCTTTTCTATTAAGAACTCAAGGCGCACGGATCTATATTGAGCAAAAGTATAGAGAAATATAAAATAATGCAAGAAAGCCCATTGGCAACGGCCATTTTTGAATCGCTGTATTCATTAAAAACGGCTGTTGCCATGGTGGTTTTATCAACAGAAAAGTTTATGATAGTTAAGTCTAATTACTATATCAAGATTATTTGGGCCAGGTGTGAATTACTGCCTAAGCAGGAGTTCGCTCATCTGCTCAATAAGCTCCTTTATGGCTCTCTGGTTTGAAGAATAATATACCTTGCTCCCGTCAAGGGTTGATTTGGTTAAATTGCATGACTGCAGTTTGCTCATATGGTGGGAAATTGTATTAGGGGACAGCTTCTGCATATCCGCAATCTCCTGCCCATAAGCATCCTTGTCTTTTAGCATCCTCAGAATTGCCAGCCGGTTTTTATCGCTAAGAACCTTGAGCATCTCCTCACAGTTAATGCTGATCCTTTCCTTGTATGGAACCTTAAACATTGGTCTGACGCCCAACCCTATATACAGAACTGGGCCTCCGTTTTCCGGACGCCGGAATATCCTTGTAAATTCATTATTTGCCAATATCTTAGGATAAACTATCTCATCGTCACCGATGAGGAAATCCACGCTCATGTTATTCCTTATGCTATCAATAATATCGTTTATGTCGCTGTATTCCTGCTCGAAGTTATGCAAATATGGCTCATAGATATCCGAACGCTCCTGAATCAACTGAATCGCCTGCCTTAGAGCCGCCCCGATGCCGAGAACATACTCTTCATAGTGGTTATATACACTTATAATATGCCATTTTGCCTTATCCGACAGTGGGAGGTCGTCAATAAATTTTAGAAAACAATCTCCATCATCCGCATTGACGTCTGATGTAATATCACGTGCTATAAGCTCGCTCATAATACTATCCCGTATTTCAGACTTGCTTTGCTTAATAAGATTATTGCATACAGTATTAATATCAGTAAAAACCTCGGTACTTGCAGATAGCATTGCTATATTTGCCGCGCAGGATTTAAAGCCGCCGCCATCGGAGTGCTCAAAATCGGCGAAATACAACTGCAGATTTTGAGGAAGGGCCACGTTGCTGTCCAAATACGCTTCAAGTTCAAGCGCAGGCTTGAGAATATCCTCAAAATCCTTGCGATTTATCTCCCTTTGAATCAGAACACGGCTTATATGCTTTGACACCGTTTCGCCATTGGCTTTGTATCTGAAATATTCAATAGCCTCTACAAGTGGATTTATAATTCCGCGAGCTTTCATAATTTGACACCTCCAGCTTCCTTTATCCAGTATGCCTTCTTTGTTCGATAAAGTCAACGGTAATTATACGATGCATGTCGACGTTAATTCCTAGTAATTTACCATTAAAGTGCATAAATATAAATATAAATATTTAATATTTGCATATGGACAAGCATATAAACAAGTGCTATAATTTTGGTATACAGCATTCCATAAACGTGGAACTGATTTTATAGGAGGTAACAAATGAACAATAGCAGAAAAACGTTTGCCTTGCTCCTTGCTGTCATAATGATGATCTGCAGCATACCGATTGTTGCAGTGGCGGCTAGCATTGGCGACAGGGCGCTAGAGGGTAGTGCTGAATACTATGCGCCGTCTCAAAATGGCGTAAATGTTCCAAAAGCCCCGGGTAATTCGGGCGCCGGATTCAATGGGCTAGATCTTGAGCGCTCTGACGCTACAGTACAAACGGGTCAAAAGCCCCAACCGTTATACCAGGGAAACGCCTTTGAAGGGGGAAACACGGTAATTGGCTATACGCGCAATTACTTTACCGATGATGGCGGTTATGAACCATATGCGGCATGGGTAATGTACGATATTACAGACCCGGAGAACACACTGACCGAGCTTTATCGCGGCGGTGTGGAGTTCTTCGAGGCGACGTATGACGGTAACCTCATATATGGAATGGATTTGGATAACAGATTTTATTCCGTAGATCCGGAGACGTTCGAATCAACCTATATCGGGCAATGCAATTACACGACGAACGATTTAACCTACGCATGGGACGTAGATAAGATCTATGGCATATGTACGGCTGACAGGTCCTATATATGCGAGTTTGACAGGACGACGGGGCGCGCTACGCCAATAGCGTCCTGGGATATGAACAACCAGCTGCTACTGACCCCTCTTGCCTACATAGGCAACGGCGAATTCCTTTCACTTGATTTCATCACAAGAAAAATAGTAAAGCTGGATCTGGACGGCAACATAACCTTTTTGGCCCAGTCCGCCGGAGAGCAGGGATGGAGCCCGTCGATGACCTATAATCCCAATGATGGACTCTGTTATCTGACATACACATCCCTTGCGAACTCATCTGTAGGCAATAGCGCGATGCTGTATACCGTAGATCCTGAAACAGGCGAGATGGACTATAAAGGAATAATCGGCGAACAGCTGGGCTATTATGTGCTTGGATTGTTCTTCGCTGAATTTGCCAATGGTTCCGGCAGCGACGATCCGACAGAAACGCTTGACGAAGCGCTTAACCTGGAAGATGGGCTGCTACATTTTGAAACGGATGAAGAATACCCGTGGTATGTTGTCAATTTCCGTGATGAGATCTGCGGAACAAGCGGCAATGAAGGCAAGCATTATACTGTAAGCGAGGTTTCCACTAACCATTATCTGAACGCTGGAGAGATGATCAGGTTCGATTGGCGGGTAAGCTGTCAGACTGGAATGGATTTCATGGCGTTCTATGTAAACGGTGAGCAGGTAACAACATTTGCCAGCGATGAACCGGGGAACCTCATGCCTTGGACAGAATATATTTACTTTGTTCCGGAAGCAGGGGAGTACACCTTCTCATGGACATATGAGAAGACAGGGGCCTGGAGCGCGGGCCATGACCGCGGCTGGCTTATGAACGTATATGCCGGAGAGCCCATACCCGTGGAAACTTTCGAA
>OHPO01001084.1_pt1 | contig 13082 bp, 6 predicted proteins | sample 1577741 | NCBI WGS metagenome assembly OHPO01 (sample SAMEA3879574, study PRJEB24766) | human gut metagenome | biome: human-associated habitat; feature: feces | place: USA | collected 1985/1987
CTACGGACGTCTCTGCCCGATCGAGTCTCCCGAAGGCCCGAACATCGGTCTGATTTCGTCGCTCTGCGTCTATGCCAAGATCTCCGACATGGGATTCATCGAGACTCCTTACCGTACCGTGACCAACGGACAGGTGGATCTCAACAATGCCGATATCAAATATTATTCGGCCGAAGAGGAGGAGGGGCAGGTGGTCGCCCAGTCGAATGTTCCGATCGACGACGAGGGCCATTTCCTGCAGCCCGACCGCATCAAGGCCCGTGAAGGCGCCGATTTCCCCGTTGTGACGGCCCAGGAGGTGACGCTCATGGACGTAGCTCCGAACCAGATCGCGTCGATCGCGGCAAGTCTGATCCCCTTCCTGGAGCACGACGATGCGAACCGTGCCCTCATGGGATCGAACATGATGCGCCAGGCCGTGCCGCTGGTGACCTGCGAGTCGCCGATCGTCGGTACGGGTATCGAAAAGGATATGATCTCCGACAGCCGCATCCAGATCATCGCCGAGGGCGACGGTGAGGTGGTATTTGCGGATGCAACCAAGATCCAGATCAAATACCAGCGGACGGAAGAGGAGGTGATCTGCTCGTTCGAGCCGGAAATTACGACTTATGAACTGCCTCGCTACCGTCGTACGAACCAGAATACGTCGATCACGTTGAAACCGGCCGTTCTGACGGGCGACAAGGTGACCAAAGGCCAGATCCTGACCGAAGGTTATTCGACGCAGAAGGGCGAGTTGGCGTTGGGTCGTAACCTGAAGGTGGCTTTCATGCCCTGGAAGGGTTACAACTTCGAGGATGCCATCGTGATTTCGGAGCGTATTCAGCGCGAGGACATTTTCACCTCGGTCCATGTCGATGAGTACATCATGGAGGTCCGCGATACCAAGCGCGGCGTCGAGGAGCTGACTTCGGATATTCCGAACGTGAGCGAGGACGCTACCAAGGATCTGGATGCCAACGGTATTATCCGTATAGGCGCCAACGTGCATCCGGGCGATATCCTGATCGGTAAGATCACTCCGAAAGGCGAGAGCGATCCTTCGCCCGAGGAGAAGCTGCTCCGTGCGATCTTCGGCGACAAGGCCGGCGACGTGAAGGACGCTTCGCTCAAGGCGCAGCCGTCGCTGCACGGTGTGGTGATCGACACGAAGCTTTACAGCCGTGCCGGCAAGGAGAACAAGCGTGCGGGAAAGAGCTCGGAGAAGCTGCAGATCGAGAAGCTCGACGAGAAGTTCGCAGCCCAGGTCGCCGACCTGACCAAGCAGCTCGTAAACAAACTTTATACGCTGCTTCAGGGCAAGACGACTACGGGTATCACCGATTACTTCGGCGTGGAACTCTATCCTGCCGGAACGAAATTCACCCAGAAGCTGCTCGATGAGCTCTCCCGCAAAGTCACCGACGAGAAGTCGGGCGTTGCGATGGGGTACCTGAACCTGGGGACCTGCAAGTGGACGGGCGACAGCCACCTCGATGCGCTGGTAGAGAAGACGATCAACAACTATACGATCGAATGGAAGAAGGCCGATGCCGCGATCAAGCGTGAGAAATACAACCTCACCAACGGCGACGAACTCCCCCAGACGGGCGTGATCCAGATGGCCAAGGTCTATATCGCCAAGAAGCGCAAGCTGAAGGTGGGCGACAAGATGGCCGGACGCCACGGTAACAAGGGTATCGTGGCCCGTGTCGTGCGCGACGAGGATATGCCGTTCCTCGAGGACGGTACGATCGTCGATATCTGCCTGAACCCGCTGGGTGTGCCTTCGCGTATGAACCTCGGTCAGATTTACGAAACCGTGCTCGGCTGGGCCGGCAAGGAGCTGGGACTGAAGTTCGCTACGCCGATTTTCGACGGTGCTTCGCTCGACCAGATCAACGAATATACGGCGAAGGCGGGTATTCCGCGCAGCGGGCGTACTTACCTGTACGACGGCGGTACGGGCGAGAAGTTCGACCAGCCGGCTACGGTGGGCGTGATCTACATGCTCAAGCTGGGCCACATGATCGACGACAAGATGCACGCGCGTTCGATCGGTCCCTACTCGCTCATCACGCAGCAGCCGCTCGGCGGTAAGGCGCAGTTCGGCGGTCAGCGTTTCGGTGAGATGGAGGTTTGGGCGCTCGAAGGCTTCGGCGCCGCCAATATCCTGCAGGAGATCCTGACCATCAAGTCGGATGACGTGATGGGTCGTGCCAAGGCTTACGAGGCCATCGTCAAAGGCGACAACCTGCCCAAGCCGGGTATTCCCGAGGCAATGAACGTGTTGCTGCACGAGTTGCGCGGTCTGGCCCTTTCGGTCAAGCTGGAGTAAGGGAAGGTAGGTAGTAGTATATAGAGGATAAGAAAAAAGCATTGCATTATGTCATTCAATAAAGACAATAAAGTGAATAACGGTTACAGCTCCATTTCGATCGGACTGGCTTCGCCGGAAGAGATTCTGGCGCAGTCGAGCGGCGAGGTGCTGAAGCCCGAAACCATTAACTATCGTACCTACAAGCCTGAACGCGACGGTCTTTTCTGCGAGCGTATCTTCGGTCCCGTGAAAGACTACGAGTGCCATTGCGGCAAGTACAAGCGTATCCGTTACAAGGGCATCGTCTGCGACCGTTGCGGCGTGGAAGTGACCGAGAAAAAGGTGCGCCGCGAGCGCATGGGCCACATTTCGTTGGTGGTGCCGGTGGTGCATATCTGGTATTTCCGTTCCCTGCCCTCGAAGATCGGCTATCTGCTGGGTATCCCTTCCAAGAAGCTGGAGGCGATCATCTATTACGAGCGCTATGTGGTAATCAACGCCGGTGCTGCCGCCGAGCAGGGTGTGGAACGGTTGCAGACCCTTTCGGAGAAAGAGTATCTGGACATCGTGGGCGCGCTGCCGAAGGGCAACCAGTCGCTCGATGACAGCGATCCCAACAAGTTCGTGGCCCAGATGGGTGCCGAGGCGATCTATACGTTGCTTCAGCAGGTCGATCTGGATTCCATGTCCTATGCCCTGCGTCACAAGGCTTCGACGGAAACCTCGCAGCAGCGCAAGAGCGAGGCGCTCAAATGCCTGAATGTGATCGAGATGTTCCGTGCTTCGGAAGGCCGGAACAAACCCGAGTGGATGGTGCTGAAGGTGCTGCCGGTGATTCCTCCCGAGCTGCGCCCGCTGGTGCCGCTGGACGGCGGACGTTTCGCCACGTCGGATCTGAACGACCTCTACCGTCGCGTCATCATCCGTAACAACCGTCTGAAGCGTCTGATCGAGATCAAGGCTCCGGAGGTGATTCTGCGCAACGAGAAGCGCATGTTGCAGGAGGCCGTCGACTCGCTGTTCGACAACTCGCGCAAGAGCAACGCCGTGAAGAACGAAAGCAACCGTGCCCTCAAGTCGCTGTCCGACTCGCTCAAGGGCAAGCAGGGTCGCTTCCGTCAGAACCTGCTGGGTAAGCGTGTCGATTATTCGGCCCGTTCGGTCATCGTCGTCGGTCCTGAACTGAAGATGCACGAGATGGGTATTCCGAAGGATATGGCGGCCGAACTCTATAAGCCGTTCGTAATCCGCAAGCTCATCGAGCGCGGTATCGTCAAGACGGTGAAATCGGCCAAGAAGATCATCGACCGGAAAGACCCCGTTATCTGGGGTATTCTGGAGAACGTCATCAAGGGGCATCCGGTGCTGATGAACCGTGCCCCGACGTTGCACCGTCTGGGTATCCAGGCCTTTCAGCCCAAATTGATCGAGGGCAAGGCCATGCAGCTGCACCCGTTGGCTTGTACGGCGTTCAACGCCGACTTCGACGGTGACCAGATGGCCGTGCATCTGCCGCTGGGCAATGCCGCCATTCTGGAGGCCCAGCTGCTCATGCTCGGTTCGCACAACGTCCTGAACCCCGCGAACGGCGCTCCTATCACCGTGCCTTCGCAGGACATGGTTCTCGGTCTGTACTATATCACCAAGCCCCGCAAGGGCGTCAAAGGCGAAGGCCTTACTTTCTATGGTCCCGAGGAGGCGATCATCGCTTACAACGAGAAGCGGGCCGATCTGCATGCGCAGGTGAAATGTATGGTCAGCGACGTGGACGAGAACGGCAACAAGGTGCGGGTACTGAAGGAAACGACTATCGGCCGCATCCTGTTCAACCAGGTGGTGCCCGAAGAGGTCGGTTATATCAATGAGGTGCTTACCAAGCGTTCGCTGCGCGACATTATCGCCGTGGTGATGAAGAAGGCGGGTGCCGACAAGGTGGCTGCATTCCTCGACGATATCAAGGCGATGGGGTACCAGATGGCCTTCCAGGGCGGTCTGTCGTTCAACCTCGATGCCGTTATTATTCCCGAGGAGAAGGAGAAACTGGTCCAGGAGGGATACGAGCGTGCCGACGAGGTGATCGAATCCTACAACATGGGTCTTATCACCAACAACGAACGCTACAACCAGATCATCGACATCTGGACCAATATCAATACGAAACTCACCAAGACGGTGATCGACACCCTGATCAAGGATGACGACGGTTTCAACCCGGTCTATATGATGCTGGACTCCGGAGCCCGCGGTTCGAAGGAGCAGATCCGTCAGCTTTCGGGTATGCGCGGTCTGATGGCCAAGCCGCAGAAGTCTGGTGTCGAGGGCGGTCAGCAAGTTATCGAAAACCCGATTCTCTCGAACTTCAAGGAGGGTCTTTCGGTGCTCGAATACTTCATCTCTACGCACGGTGCCCGTAAGGGTTTGGCCGATACGGCGCTGAAAACGGCCGATGCCGGTTACCTGACGCGCCGTCTGGTGGACGTTGCGCAGGATGTAATCATCAACGAGGAGGATTGCGGCACGCTGCGCGGCCTGACGGCTACGGCCATCAAGCGCAACGACGACGTGGTGCAGACGCTCTACGATCGCATCCTGGGCCGCACGGCTCTGAACGATGTGATTCACCCGCTCACGGGCGAGGTGCTCTGCAAGGCCGGCGACCGTGTAAAACAGGGCGACGTCATCGCTACGGTGAAGGTCATTCCCGAAATGGGAACCCTCAATGCCGCCGAATCCCGCGTGACGGTGGCCCGGCTCTCGCTCGACCAGACCCGCAAGGAGTTCGAACGCACCGAAGCCCTCTATGCCAAAGGCGTGGTATCGCAGGAGGAGTTCGAGAAGGGGCAGACCACCCTGCGCCAGGCCGAAGAGGAGTTCCAGAATGCCGAAGACAACCTGGAAATCGTCAAAACCGGTATTACCAACCGATACAAAGATTTAAGCAACACCCAGATACGCTCCACCATCACGGGTATGATCCTCGACGTACCGATCAAGGTCGGCAACTCGGTGATCCAGGCCAATACCTTCAACGACGGCACCACGATCGCCACGGTCGCCGACATGGGCGACATGCTCTTCCGGGGCAATGTCGATGAAACCGACATCGGCCGCCTGCACGCCGGCATGCCCGTCGTGCTGACCATCGGTGCCATGCAGGGTACCGTCCTCCAAGCCACGCTGGAGTACATTTCGCCCAAAGCCGCCGATGTGAACGGAATCATCATGTTCGAGGTGAAGGCCGCCGCCAAGATCCCGGAATCGGTCTTCGTCCGTGCAGGTTACAGCGCCAATGCCAGCATCGTGACCGACAGCCGCGAAGGTGTTCTCACACTGCCCGAAAGCACCATCCAGTTCGAAGAGGGCAAGCCCTGCGTCTATATCCTCACCAGTCCTGAGGAGAGCCCCGAACAAACCTTCGAGAAACGGGACGTAACGCTCGGTCTGTCGGACGGCGTGAACATCGAAATCGTATCCGGCGTCACCGAAACGGACAAAGTCCGCAACCTCCAACAACAGTCCATCTAAATCCCTGCCACCATGAAATTCGGAACTCTTTTCATCGCACTGCTGCTCGCGGGCAGCACGGCGCAGGCCCAAATTCCGACTCCGACACCCGAAGCAGGCCCTTGGAGCCTGGACGACTGCATCCGATACGCCCACGAACATAACATACAGATCCAGCAACAGGCGCTGCAAGTCGAACAGCGCTCCGTCGAACTCAACACCTCGCGCCACAGCCGCCTGCCCGACCTCGGTGCCAACCTCGGTACGAACTTCAGCTTCGGACGAAGCCTCATCAGCAACAACACCTACGCCGACAACAACCAGGTGTCGGGTTCGCTCGGCGTTTCGGCCTCGCTGCCGCTCTTCATGGGCGGACGCATCAACCACGAAATCGCAGCAGGCAAGCTGAGCCTGAAAGCCGCTGTCCAGGACCTGGACCGGATCCGTGAAGACGTATCGGTCAATATTATGTCGTATTACCTCGACGTGCTGGTCGCAAAGGAGTTGGTTAATGTTGCAGAGCAAGCGCTCGCCTTGAGCACACAACAGGTGGAACGCAGCCGGGAGCAGGTACGAACGGGCAAAGTCGCCGAGTCGGTGCTTTACGAAAACGAAGCCCTGCTGGCGGCCGACGAATACAAACTAACCCAAAGCCGCAACGACCTCTCACTCTCCCTGCTGGCCCTGAGCCAGGCCCTGAACCGGACGAGTGCCGAAGGATTCGACATAGTCGCCCCGACTTTCGACAGCCTCACCGTGGAGTCGATGCGTCACCTGCGTAACCCGGCCGAAGTGCTCTCCTACGCCCTGGACAACCGTCCCCGCATACAGGCCGAGCGCTTCCGCCTCGAGCAGGCTCTCCGGGCGGTGCGGATGTCCCGTGCGGCTTACTACCCCCAGATCACGCTGACAGGAGGATACGGCACCAACGTCTATCACTCGTTCGCTACGGGTGCGGTAAATCCCGCTTTCGGACGCCAGTTCCGCAACAACAGCACCGAATACGTAGGGGTGGCGATCAACATCCCCATCTTCAACCGCATGGCGACCCGCAACAGCGTGCGAACGGCCAAACTGGGCGTGCGGAGCCAGCAGCTCGCCCTGACCGAAGCCGAGCAAACCCTGCAAAAAGAGATCGAAACGGCCTACTACCAGGCCGATGCCGCCCTGTTGAAATACCGTTCGGCGGAAAAAGCGCTCAATTCCGCACAGGTCGCCTTCAGGTACGAAGCCGAGAAATACGCTGCGGGCCGCTCGACGACCTTCGACTACAACGACGCCAGGACCCGCATGCAGAAGGCCGAATCCGACCAGATCCAGGCCAAATACGAATTCATATTCCGTACCAAGATCCTCGATTTCTACGCGGGTTTCCCCCTGACACTTTAAGCGGCAAGCGGAACCCGAAGACTCCGACCACAGCTTCTCTTTTCATATAAAATCTCTCTCTGCCGATATTTCCGGAAGTCCCCCTCCAGGCGGAAAAGAGAGGTAATCCGGCGGATTCGTCCCGCAGCCTTACTCCGCGATCGAAAGGTCGGCGAACGAGAAAACTTCGGTCGAAACCTCGCCCAACGGACCGCTCTTGGCATTGACCCCCACCTGTACTTTGACGAAGTCGATGTACTTCAGCTCGACAGGCGTTCCGTCGGGCTGCATGGCATTGGCGATTCGGAATCCGTTGCTCTGTCCCTTTCCGTCCACCGCATCGCCGCCCGCAAGACAGTCGCTTCCGTAATTGTCGGCATAGCCCCAGTCGTAAGGGCGGTTGATCCAAAATCCCCTGTCATCGACCATATTCCGGGATTCGAGCAGCGTACCGCGCAACGTATAAGTATCGGCGGCCCAAGCCGGATAATAGAAATCCTGGTCGTGAAATTCTCCCTTATACTCGATCGTGCCGCTGTGACCTTCCGAATCGGTCCACTGTACGTCCATCCCCTTTCCGGCAGGTCGGTAATAAGTCACGGCATAACCGGAGACAGTCCCTTCCTTGCCCGTTTCGCTGCCCCGCAACTCATACCACTCGTCATCGGGCTCGCCGTTGCCGTTCACGTCCTGCATGACCCACACCACACCCGGCTCCGAGCTGGTGTCGAACGCATTCCCCTGAATGGAAAAATCGTAGCCGCTTTCCATTCGGGCGATACTGTGATCGAACCCGACGATCAGATAACCGCCGAATCCCCCGAGCGAAACATAACTCCGCGCCTCCAGCCTCCCGGCTGCATAAGCTACGGCATCTTCATGAGTACGCTCGTTGCCCGTATATCCGGCTTCGGTCTTTTCGCCGACCAACTGCCCGGGAGCGGGCAGAAATTCGTAAACCGCATTCTGGAAACGACTGCTGGCCGCACTCGCCGGGCGTCGGCGCTGCTCCTCGTCCGCAAAGGCGTGGACGACGATCTCGGCAGACAGCGTGACAACCCCTCGGACGATGTTTCGCGTAAGACGCTCGGAAGCATCGCCGCCTTCGGTCACATCGACCCGAACGGTATAGTCGCCCGGCCCGTCGGGTGTAAACTTAAACACGGCACCCGTTTCGGCAGCGACCGGTTCCCCATCGACCGACCAGGCGAACTGCGGATCGGCGACATAAGCCAACGACGGCGCAAGATAGACCGCACGGCCGACGAACGTACTCCGATCGGTCGTCTTACAGTAATGAGAGAGCTTTTCGAAGCGGACCTCCGAAGGCATCTTCTCCACGACCTCCACGACAAATTCCTTGAAGGAGGTTCCGTCGTCGTTCGATGCCTCGATACGGATCGGGTAGCTCCCCACCGCCTCTTCCCGGAAGGTATAGCTCATCTGCGTAGAAACGACCTCGCCGGCACAAAGCCACCGGCAGCGGAAGTCCTCCTGGTCCGAATGCTGAATATCGGGAGTGAAGGTATATTCGACACCCGGCAGAACCTTGAGCCCCTCGGTAGGCAGTGCGAGCGAAATGACGGGCGGAGTAAGCTCCAACACATCCACCCGCAGCTCCGCTTCGGCTTTTCCGGCAGCCGTTTCGACACGGAAAGTGATATACACTTCCCCCAGTTCGGTAAAGACGGCCGTATAGGTCGGTTCGGAACCTGCCAGCTTGCCATCGACGATCCATGAGTAGGTAGCTCCCTCGGCATACTCCACCGTCGGAGCGATGGTCAGTTCCCGGCCCATCTTGACGGTATAAACCCCCGACTCGCTGTCGAGCGTAATGACGGGAGCATGATCCCGGTCGTCCAAAATCACTTCGTCCTTGTTGCAGGCGGTCGTCAACAGCGCCGCCAACACCGCCCAAAACGGGAAATATCTTTTCGAAAAAATCCACATAGCACGTTGCATATATTCGCGTTTACAGCACGCGGCAGAGCGGAAACCCGCCCTGCCGACGTACACAAAAACGATTTATCTTCAAAAGTCGTCGCCTCCGCCCGGTGCAGTCCGTCACGGACTTTTCCGCAGATCGGAAACGATCGCCGAAATCGGTCCGGAAACTTTCCGGAAAAACATTACAGCTCGATCGTAATGTCATCCAGAGCATAATAGGCCGGCATCGAGAAGCCATAACCGTTATCGGGGCCGCCCGTCATATTGAAACGCACCTTCGCCACCTTGCCCAGCGAAGAGAGGTCCCATTTGGTCCACTCCTTAATCAGCTTGTCCTTCGATGCGAAAGTCATCGTCACGGTGCCGGTCTCCTTACCTGCGGCATCGTAGCCCGTAGCATGAATCAGTACATCCTGGCCCTCCTCAAGCGCAGGTGCGAGGGCATTGCCCTTGGCTGCCACACTCAGGAAATAACAGGTCGAATTGATATAGCAGCTCTGGATCGTACGCGCCACACCGTCGGCGAAAGCGAAAATAGGACGGCTGTCGCCATAGTCGGGGTGCGCCTCGTCGTAGTTGCCGTAACCGATAAGGAAATTATCCGATCCGTCGTGGCCGCCGCCTGTAGTAGCATCCTCGTTCCGGGCATTGTACAGGTAAAGGTCAAGCTCGTAGGAGTTGAACTTCTCGATATCCTTGGAGTTGTAGGACGATACCATAAACGGGTATCCCCAACCTTCGGGACAGGGCGAAGTCAGCTGCGTGGTCTGATCGGTCCAGGTGTACGCCTTATCTTCGTAAACTACGGACATCGCCTTACCGCCGTTATAGTTCGCCACCACCAGCGGCGACCAGTCGTCGCCCTCGAAAGTGATCGTATAGGTCTGGGGTCCTTCGTCCGGCCCGTCGTCGTCCTTCGAACATCCGACGAAAGTTACCGCAGCCGCAGCCAGCAAAGCCAAAAATACTCTTTTTTTCATAATCTTTTATTATTTAATAAATTGTATGTTTCCTCCTGTACGAAAGATCGCCACAAAGCATACGCTTCGGGGACTCATGGCAGCACCGGGTCCGGAAAAATCGACTGAATGGGGAAATCGAGCAAACAGAGCAACCGACATTCGTGATTCCATCCCGTGACCCGCAGGTGTAAAATCTTCGTGCAAAGGCAGGTCTTCTGACTCATCCCGTCCGTCGCGCCTTCCCGGCTTCATGGCCAGTGGCAAAAGAGAGCGATCGAACTATTCCCCGAAAGGAAACAGGACTTACAGCAGCGAGCACTGTTCCGGATTCGCACCGGATTCCCTATTACTCCGCACGCTTCGAAAAAACATACGGATACCTTTTGCGGGTGCAAATATACGAATAATATTTAATTCGAAAACTCAAAAAAACACGACGACCTCTTGACTTCGCCTTTTCGTCAGCGTATATTTGCAGACGCGCCCTTCCCGTTTCCCGAAACGGGCGCCCATCCTTTCTCTATTTTTTCGATTTCCGCCTGCCGCCGGACTCTTCCGGACGGCAACGACACTGTTTCATCCGACAAAAAAACACACGACATGCCCCGAGGACGCAACAAAGCCCTGATCGCCCGACGCGACGAAATGCTCTGCCACCGCTATCACTACTGGACCGAAACGCAGCGTATGCGCTTCGACGACACCCTGAAAATCCTCTCCGAAGAGGAGTTCTTTCTCTCCGAGGAGCGCATCCTGACCATCCTCCGCGCCAACGGCGACACGCTCCGCGAACTCGCCGGCCGGCCCGCTCCGAAAATGCGGAGAGAGCGCTTCCCGACAAGGCGCCATACGCCCTCTCCCCGGAAATGATCCGACGGATACGCCCGTCCCTGGCAATAAGGATATTCGGCCCGTCCATCCCTGCGATCCGGCAAAAAGAGGCATCCGCACATCTCCATTCGGAAAAAACAGCTATTTTTGCAGCCGGAACAATCCCGGAACGAAACAAAATGGACTGGTTTACGGATCTTTTTACCCAACATTCGGCCATTCAAGCCGTCGTCGTGCTCTCGCTGATCTCGGTGTTCGGCATGATGCTGGGCAAAGTGCGTTTTTTCGGAATTTCGCTCGGCGTGACGTTCGTTTTCTTCATCGGCATCGCAGCGGGCCATTTCGGACTCTCGGTCGATCCTTCGATGCTGGCTTTCGCCGAAAGTTTCGGGCTCGTACTCTTCGTCTATGCATTGGGATTGCAGGTCGGCCCCGGTTTCTTCAGTTCGCTCCGTTCGGGCGGCATCCGGCTGGTTTCACTCGCCACGCTCATCGTCCTGACAGGTTCGGCACTGGCCGTAGGGCTCGGCTATGCGGCCCGTGTTCCCATGAGCGACATGGCAGGCATCCTGTGCGGCGCCACGACCAACACCCCGGCGCTCGGTGCGGCACAACAGATGCTCTCGCAGATGCAGTTGGACTGCAACAACGCCACGCTGGGCTGTGCACTGACCTACCCGCTGGGTGTCGTAGGCGTGATTCTGGGCATCATCGCCGTACGCAAACTCTTCGCCCGGCCCTCGGACATTCCGCAACCGGACGCCGAACATAAAAAGAATATCTTCATCGTCGAATTCAAGATTTCCAACCCCGGCGTCGTCGGCAAAAGCATCCGCGACGTCGCGGCATACAGCCACCACCATTTCGTCATCTCCCGCCTTTGGCGTGCCGGGCAGGTTTCGATTCCGACCTCGGACTCGACCCTCGAATCGGGCGATCTGGTACTGGTAATCACCTCGCCAGACGACGTGCAGGCACTGGAACTCCTCTTCGGCGAGCGGGTACAGAAAGACTGGAATACGCATGACATCGACTGGAACGCATTGGACAGCCAGCTCATCTCCCGGTCGATCATCGTCACCCGCCCCGAAATCAACGGCCGCAAACTCAGCTCGCTGCGTCTGCGAAACCTGTACGGCATCAACATCAGCCGGGTGCATCGTTCGGGCGTACAACTGCTCGCCACGCCCGATCTCACGCTGCAACTGGGCGACAGCCTGACGGTAGTGGGTGAAGCGCAGGCGATCGAAGGCGTCGAAAAAATCCTCGGCAATGCCGTCAAACAGCTCGACGAACCCAACCTGATTCCGGTTTTCATCGGTCTGCTCCTGGGCCTGCTGCTGGGAAGCATCCCTTTCGCGGTACCGGGTATCAGCCTCCCCGTCAAACTGGGACTCGCAGGCGGCCCGATCATCCTCGGCATCCTGATCGGGACCTTCGGCCCCCGCATCCACATCGTCACCTACACCACGTTGAGCGCCAACCTGATGCTCCGGGCATTGGGACTGTCGCTCTATCTGGCCTGCCTGGGGCTCGAAGCGGGCGCCCATTTCGTCGAAACGATCATGCGCCCCGAAGGAATGCTCTGGATCGGACTGGGATTCCTCCTCACGTTCGTCCCCATCGTTATCGTAGCCGCCCTGTCGCTGCGGTTCTTCAAACTCGATTTCGGACAGGTAGCCGGCATCATGTGCGGCAGCATGGCCAACCCGATGGCGCTGAACTATGCCAACGACTCGATCCCCGGCGATCATCCGGCCGTGGCGTACGCGACGGTCTATCCCGTATGCATGTTCCTGCGGGTCATCATCATTCAGATTCTGATCATGTGCTTTATTTAGCGGTCGCCGGACGGCAGACCGCCCTGCGTTCCGAAGAGGCGCAGCGAACGGAACCGGGGACTCAACGCCCGACATCCGGCAACTCCGCCACGCGGCGGATCTCGCCTTCGAAATTGGGGGTAAAGATCCCGCCGCCCACTCCTTCGGCGATCTCGCGCAGTGTCCAGAAGCGACCTCCGTCCAACTCGCCGCTCGGTACGACAGGCCCATCGTACACCGTCTTATAGACATAGACCAACTCCCGTTCGCGTTCCGACTCGAACAGGTAGGTCAGCACGTGCTGCGGTTCGAAATCCGTCACGCCGACCTCCTCGCGCACCTCGCGCC
>OHPO01001085.1_pt1 | contig 13072 bp, 9 predicted proteins | sample 1577741 | NCBI WGS metagenome assembly OHPO01 (sample SAMEA3879574, study PRJEB24766) | human gut metagenome | biome: human-associated habitat; feature: feces | place: USA | collected 1985/1987
TAAAAACAGACATCCGAAGAAGATGACCGCGGCCAGAGAAGGTGGTGGCTGCGTTACAGAGATCAAGGCAGTATCCAGACAGGGACAGTACAATTATCTGCTGAAAGTAGCCCAGGACTGTGAACAGGAGACGGCAGTATTATACCGGAATAACGAAAGTGCACTTCCCATCATTGATCTGTTGGAACGTAAAGGATTGTCCTGCCGGGTGAAAAATTCGGATATGACCTTCTTTTCCCATCCGGTGGTCAACGATATCTGTGATTTTATTCAGTTGTCTCTGGATCCATGGGATGGGGAGGCATTTCTTCGGATCTATTACAAAATGGGAGCCGGTATCAGCAAAAAGGCGGCCATGGAGGCGGTGGATGCCAATACCAGACGACTGACACTGTTGGATACGGTGGCGGAAATGGATGAGGTATCCGTTTACACCAGAAAACAGTGCAAGGCACTGGCTACCCATCTGGACAATACGCGGTATGAGTCAGCAGGAAAAGCTATCTACCGGATCCTGAATTATATGGGATATCAGGAATTCATGGATACCCACGGGTTGGACAGTGGCAAGGCGGAGATATTAAAGGCCCTGGGAGATCAGGAGAACAGCCTGTTTGATTTCCCTGCAAGATTACAGAAGCTGCAGGAGATGATGCGAGAGGGCTACGGGGATCCGAAGAGTAATTTTATCCTGTCCACGATCCATTCCAGCAAGGGACTGGAATACACAAGAGTGTATCTGGCGGATATGCTGGCGGGAGTGATCCCTTCCCAGATTCCGGGGAGGGGCTGTGTACCGGATTCCCCGGAGGCAAATGCCTATGAGGAAGAGAGAAGGCTTTATTATGTGGGAATGACGAGAGCGAAGGAACAGCTGTATGTATTTACCTTTGGACCGAATCTGACCTCTGCTTTTTCAGGAGAAGTGTTTGAGAAAACGAAGCCGTTAAACGCTGTAAGAAAGACCGGTACGGCTGTCGGGATCAGAGGCTCGCTGCTAAAGACACCGGACAAAAAGGTGCAGAAGCTGCCGCCACGGGAAGTGGAGGCCTGCATCGCAGCCTGTGAGTCCGGACGGGAAGTACAGCATCAGAAATACGGAACCGGCAGGATTGCGTCCGTATCGGCTGACGGCATTGCCCAGATTCTGTTTGCAGGCGAAAACAGTACCAGAAAAATATCCCTTCCCATTGCGTTTTCCGGGAAGATACTTACCTTAAAATAATACATACCAGAGAGGGACAGCGATGTATACAATCGTAGTGGCAGATGACGAAGAGGAATTACGCAGAGCAATCATAAGGAAGATCGACTGGGAGAGCATCGGATTTCAAGTCGTGGGGGAAGCGGAGAACGGCATCGAAGCTTTGGAACTGGTGGAGAGGATGGAACCGGATCTGCTGCTTACGGATATCCGGATGCCTTTTGTCTCCGGAATCGAGCTGGCAAGACAGGTCAGAGAGGTACGTCCTACCACACAGATCGCCTTCTTAAGCGGCTTCGATGAATTTTCTTATGCCCAGCAGGCCATCCAGTACAATATCATCAGTTATATGTTGAAACCTATCACTATGGTGGATCTGACGGAAGAACTGAAGAAGATCAAGCTTAAGATCGACGGAATCTTTGCGGAATTTGATGCCAGAAAACATGATAATCCGGATCTGCAACAGTTTTTTCTGCCCCTTTTGCTAGATGATTATGCCAGCTTTGAGGGGCAGGACCGGGAGGAACTTTTACAGGAACAGGCGGTTGGCAACGGCTTTTTGAAGGATCGTAATAATGCCTTTCAGTATGCGGTGCTGGCCATCACGGTGGAGGATACCAACGGGAAGAACCGTACGAGACCGGAACTGGTACATTCCGTGGATATGATACTGCAAAAATATATGAAGCATTATTCTTTTGCCATGGACGGCAGGATCATTGCAGTGCTGGCGGCCACCACGTCGACCTTCGACCGGTATCTGCATATTGCCGTGGGAGAGATGGTACAGAGTACGGAACGCATTCTGAAAATGCATTGTCATATCGGTGTCAGCCGTATCAGAGAACATCTGGGAGAATGCCACGAGGCCTACAGAGGAGCTATGAGTGCATTGGGATATTGCACTCCGGGAGAGAGCGGCATCCATTATATTGCCGATGAAGAGCGGGATAACACCATGGACATGGAGCTGGCGGCGGAATGTGTTACTCAGATGGAGAATCTGATCCGTGGTGGTTCCCGAGAGGAACTGGAAAACTATCTGAAGGATGTATTCGGCAAACTGGAGGTGCAGCAGGATGCTGCCCTGAAATGCAAATTCCTGATCTTCCGGATGTCCTCGGCGCTGATCCGCATTGCCTATACGGTGACAGAAGATTCCGCCCTGCTCCAGCGTTTTGCCATGCTGGAAGGTCCGATACGGGAATCCAGGGATCGTTTCACGGCACTTTGCCTGGAAGTATGGGAACTGGTCAATGCGGGCAAGAAAAAGAGCAGCCAGATCCTGTGTGAAAAGGCCATGCAGATCATCGACAAGGAGTATGGGGATCCGTCCCTGTCTCTGGTGGGCGTCAGCAACAGCATTCATGTGAGCCCCAATTACCTGAGTGCCCTGATCAAAAAAGAGACCGGGTCAAGCTTCGTGGATCTGTTGACGAAAAAGAGGATCGAAACGGCAAGGGAACTGGTACTGGGCAGTTCCATGAAGATGCGGGAGATTGCGGAGCGCTGCGGTTACAGCGATCAGCATTATTTCAGCTACTGCTTTAAAAAGTATTGCGGGGTATCTCCCAATGCCATGCGACAGGAGAAAGAATAAGATATGAAGAAGCAAAAAACGTCCCTTTCTTTTATCATTACGACATTAGTGGTGGGACTGGTTACCCTGTTTTTGTTGTGGTCCACTTTTTACTTTTTTTCTCTTTATGTCGGAAGTATGAAACAGGCGGCACATACCAGCAGTGAACAGGCGGTGACTCAGGCTTCCAATACCATTTCTAACTACATCGGAGATATGCAGGAGATCATGAGTCTGATCGAGAAGGATCTGACAAAGAGCGGCGGAAGTACCGGGCAGACACTGGAGACTCTTTGCAGTGTCCGGTCGGATCTGGTGGCGGTCTATATCTATGATGAGCAGGGGAAGCTGGTGGATTCCCATACGGGAACTCATACTCTGAAGGAACATTATCTGAAGGATCTGTCTTATATCGAACTGGATTCCTACAGCCCCGGGGTACTCTATCTGTCGGAACCCCATGTGGAATCTCTGTTGCAGGACTATTATCCCTGGGTGGTATCGGTCTTACAGGAGATTCCCGGAGCAGACGGACAGAAGCTGCGGGTAGTCATTGATATCCGTTTCTCCAAAATATCGGATTATGTGGACGATGTGGGAATCGGACAGCATGGCTACTGCTTTATCACAGACAGTAATGGAGAGATCATCTATCATCCCCAACAGCAGCTGCTGTATTCGGGTCTTAAGACGGAAGCCACGGAGGGACTGGATCTGAGCCACAACGGTTCCTTTGAGACCGAAGAACTGATCTGTAGTGTCCTGGCGCTGGATAACTGTAACTGGAAGGTGGTGGGTGTCAGCTATATCAGTGAACTGGTGACGGCCAAAGAGATGGAACTGGTGGGAAACATCTGTGTCATGCTGACAATCATTCTGCTGACGACCATGGTGGTCAGTGTTCTGGTATCCAGACTGGTGACCAATCCGGTGCAGCGTCTGATCCGGGCTATGGAAGAGTTCGAAAAGGATGCTGCGGGATATGTTTATCAGCCTGTGGAAGGCACCACGGAGATCGAGGCACTGTCACAGTCCTACGAGCACATGGTAAGAAAAATCCAGAAACTGATGAAGCAGGTACGTCAGGAAGAGATTTCCCTGCGCAAAACGGAGTTAAAGGCTCTGCAGGCCCAGATCAATCCCCACTTCTTATATAATACGTTGGATGCCATCGGGTGGCTCTGCGAGGAAGAAAGGTGTCAGGATGCCGTGGAGATGGTCAATGCTCTGGCGAAACTGTTTCGTATCAGTATCAGCAAGGGGCACGAATTGATCCCCATTGAAAAAGAAGTAGAGCATGCCAGAAGCTATTTAAAGATCCAGAATTTCCGCTATAAGAATCAGTTTTCCTATGAGTTTCAGGTGGAAGAGGACTGTCTGCAATATTACTGTAACAAGATCACCCTGCAGCCCATCATTGAAAACGCCATCGTCCATGGGCTGGATCTGATGGTGGACGATGGCCATATCGAGATCACGGTCAGGCCGGACGGGGACGATATTCTGCTGATCGTCAGCGATGACGGCATCGGCATGGAGCCGGAGCAGGTCGCGGCGCTTTTGCAGAATGAGCCGAGCGACCGCACCGGCATCGGCATCAAGAATGTCAATGACCGGCTGCGCATCTACTTCGGCCCCGGCTACGGGCTGTCCATCGAAAGCGCCCCCTATGCGGGCACGACCGTTACCATCCGCACCCCGCGCGTGCCGGAGGACAGGGAGGGCGAGTATGATAAAACGCATTAAAATGCTGCTGCCCGCCGTTCTGGCGGTGCTGCTGCTGGCAGGCTGCAATGTGCAGTCTGCGGCGGCCACCACCGCGCGGTACAGGGTGACGGTCGTTGCCAAATCCCGCGAGTCGGAATTCTGGAAGGCGGTGCTGTCCGGGGCTGAGGCCGCCGCGACCGAGTACAACATGCAGCTCACCGTCCTTGCCCCCGACAATGAGGAAAATTATGACGCCCAGAATCAGCTGATCGAAAAGGCGGTCGAGGACGGGGCGCAGGCCATCGTTTTTTCTGCCATCGACTACGAGGCCAACGCCGAGGCCATTGATGCAGCCGCCGCAGCGGGCGTGACGATCGTAGGAATCGACTCGGCCGTACATTCCGATCAGGTAGCGGCCTACATCGGATCCGACAACTACGGCGCCGGGCGGCTGGCGGCCCGCAGCGCACTGGAGGGCACGGAGGGAAAGCTCTGTGTGGGGCTGATCAACTATGAGGTCAACGGTGCCAACGGCCGCGACCGGGAGCAGGGCGCCCGCGACACCTTTGCGGACAGCGGCCGCGCCGAGGTCGTTACCTCGATGCAGACCCATCCGAATGCGGCCAGCGCGCACAGTGATGCCCTGCGGATGCTGCAGCAGCACCCCGAGATCAATGTGCTGGTGGCCTTCAACGAGGCCACCGCCGTGGGGGCCGTGCAGGCTGTGCAGGAGATGGAGCGGGTCGATGACCTCTGGCTGGTGGCGTTTGACTCCAATGTGCAGACGATCGATGCGCTGCAAAGCGGCGCAGTGGACGCCCTGATCGTGCAGGACATGGCGCTGCGGCGGATGAATCTGCCGGTCGAGCTGCACGCTTCGACGCAGGCGGCCACACGTACGCCGGAGCAGGCGCTTTTTCTGGAGCGCTGCGGCTTTGCCCGCGTGATTCTGGAGCGGGCCTTGTCGCTCGACGAGATCCGGACGATCCGCGCCGCCTGCGGGGTCGATCTGGAGTGTTTCGTCCACGGGGCGATCTGCGTGGGGTACAGCGGCCGCTGTTTCCTGTCGCGTTCGATGAGCGAACGCAGCGGTAACCGGGGCGCTTGCAGCCAGCCCTGCCGCCTGACCTACGATCTGGTGGACGAGTCCGGGCGTACGGTCGTCAAGGGGCGGCATTTGCTGTCGGTGCGGGATTTGAATTTGTCGGACCGTATAGGCGAGCTGATCGATGCGGGGATTACCTCGTTCAAGATCGAGGGACGCCTGAAGGATATCGGATATATCAAAAATGTCGTAAGTTATTACCGCCAGCGGATTGATCGGGCGCTCGCGTCGCGGCCGGGATTCTGCCGCTCGTCGGTGGGAGAGAGCCGGCCGGACTTTCAGCCGGATCCTTCGAAGAGTTTCACGCGGGGCGAGTCGGAGTATTTTTTCGACGGTCGCCGGGCGGGAGTCGCATCGTTCGACACGCCCAAAGCTGTCGGCGAACCGTTGGGGCGCATTGTGCGGGTCGATCGAGGGAGTTTTACGCTCTCCGGGCCGTGTGATCTGGCTCCCGGTGACGGCATCTGTTTGCTGACCCGGAACGGGTTGGCGGGTACCAATGTCAATGAAGTGGCCGGAAGCCGCATCGTGCCCAACCGGATGGAGGGCGTCGTTGCGGGGGCGGAGGTGTTCCGCAATTTCGACCGCCGCTTTTCGTTGGCCCTCGACCGCAGCCGTACGCGGCGCGTGATTCCCGTGCGTGCCGACGCGGCGATAACGCCGCTGCGAGTAACGGTGCGTTTTACCGATTGCGAGGGAGTTGCGGCCGAGGTTACGCGCGACGGGGTGTTCGAACCGGCGAAAGATTCCCGGAAGATGTCGGAAACCGTCGCCGCACAACTTTCCCGCAGCGGAGATACGATTTTCGACGTGCGGGAGGTTCGCTCCGAAGGGTGCGACCGTTTCGTGCCGGTGTCGCTGCTGGCGGAGCTGCGCCGCGAAGGATTGGAGCGTTTGCGGCGGGCGCGGCTCGACCGCCCTGTCGTCCATGCGATTCTGCCCGAGGATCGATCGGCGCCCTATCCGTCGAAAGTCCTTACGGCCGAGGAGAATGTTACGAATCGTCTGGCCGAGGAGTTTTACCGCGATCACGGGGTGCGGCAAATTGCACGCGGACTCGATCTGGAACCTGCGACGGCAGGGCATCCGGTCATGCGTTCGGCCTATTGCATTCGGCGTGAGATCGGACAGTGCCTGAAGGAGCATCCGACGCTGAAAGGAGAGCTGTTTCTGATGCGCGGCCGGTTCCGATACCGGCTCCGGTTCGACTGTGCCCGGTGCGAAATGAGCCTGATCGACGAGAGCGATCGAAAATAACAAAAGAGTCCCGCGCTTTCGATTGGCCGGATCGGTCTGATTATTTCGGCGGTGGAAGTTGCGGGCGAGTTCCGTTTCTGCGGGCGGCTCGGTGAAATTTGTTCGGCTTGCGCCTGTTCGCCGCAGGCCGGTAAAAGAAGTAGGATGTCGGCAGTATGCCGTGTACGAACCGGATAATTCGTTATATGCTGTATGATTAAAGATAATTCCATGTTTGAAGCCCTGATTCCCCGATTCCCCGACTACGAACTGATCGATTCCGGCGATTTCGAGAAACTCGAACGCTTCGGCCGTTATGTCGTGCGCCGTCCCGAACCGCAGGCCATCTGGCGGCGGAGTCTTACGGAGGAGGAGTGGCGCCGCCTGGCCGACGCCTCGTTCCTGCGTGACGGACGCAGCGAAGAACGCGGGGAGTGGCGGTTGCGGTCCGGGATGCCGTCCCGGTGGACGGTGGACTATGCCTATGAAGGGATGCGGCTGCGCATGCGCTTGGGCCTCACTTCGTTCAAACACGTGGGGCTTTTCCCGGAGCAGGCGGCCAACTGGAATTTCATCTACGACAACTGTGTGCGGATGAGAGCGGAGGAACGGACGCCGAAGGTTCTGAATCTCTTTGCCTATACGGGCGGAGCGACGCTCGCGGCCCGGGCGGCGGGAGCCGATACGACCCACGTGGATTCGGTCAAACAGGTCGTGACCTGGGCGCGGGAGAATATGGAGCAGAGCGGTTTGGAGGGGGTGCGCTGGATCGTCGAAGACGCGCTCAAATTCGTGCAGCGCGAAGTGCGGCGAGGTAACCGCTACAACGGAATTATCCTCGATCCTCCGGCTTACGGACGGGGTGCCAACGGCGAAAAGTGGATTCTGGAGGATAACATCGGCGAGATGCTCGAATGTTGCGCCCGGTTGCTGGAGCCGCGCGGAGCGTTTCTGGTGTTGAACCTCTATTCGATGGGGCTGTCGGCAACGCTCGCTTCGACCGCCGTGCGACAGGCCTTCGGCACGCCGTTTGAGGAACAATTCGGAGAACTCTGCTTCGACGACCGGGCCGGCAAGCGGCTTCCCCTGGGGACGTACTGTCGTTTTGTCAGGTAGCCGACGATCGGTTTGCCGGCACGGGGCAGAGCGGTTTTGAAAAACTTATGAAATTATGACTACGCTCTCTATTGTACTGGGTATCCTGACCTGGTGTCTTATTTCCGTGCTGATCGGGCTCGTCGGCAGCCGCCGCAAGATCGGATTCGCCTGGACGTTCGTTTTAAGTCTGATCCTTACGCCTGTCGTGGGCCTTATCGCGGCTCTGACCTCGCCGAGACTGCCGCACGGAGGCGAGAAATGGGGCTTCGTGCACATCGGATTCATGGTGCTTACGGCATTGGCCCTGATCTCTTTCCTGGTAGTGCTCTTTACGGGCGGCATCTTCTTCGTCGCCGGAGGAGAGTAAGCGCGGTTAAAGATAGATCGCGATGCCTGCGGCAGCCGAGAGGACGATCAGCAGGATCGGATTGAGTTTGAAGTAGGAGCCTGCGAGTACGCCGCCGAAGAGAATCCAACTCCAGAAGTCGATGAAGCTGGCGTCGCCTGCGTCCTGCGGAAACATCAGCAGGAGCGCGGCCGCCCCAATCATGCCGATCACTACCGGGCGGAGTCCCCGCATGGCGCCGCTTACCAGCGGATTGCCCTTGAGTCGGGCGATGTAGCGGGCGACCAGAATCATCAGCGTCATCGACGGCAGGCAGACCGCGAAAGTCGCAATGACCGAGCCCAGAATACCGTACCATACGCTGCCGCTTTGCATTCCAACTGTGTAACCCACGTAAGTCGCCGAATTGATGGCGATGGGGCCGGGCGTGATCTGCGATACGGCCACGATGTCGGCGAATTCGGCGTTGGTCATCCAGGCGTGCTGGACGACCACTTCGTTCTGGATCAGCGACAGCATGGCATAACCGCCGCCGAAGCCGAAGAATCCGATTTTCAGATAGCTGACGAACAGTTCCCAGAATATCATTGCTTACTCTTTTTTGCGATAGACAATTCCCAGGCGATGCCTGCGCCTGCACCTACGGCAAGAATCAGTACCGGTGAAAGTCCCAGCCACCAGATCAGTCCGGCCAGTGCGGCGGCCAGCACGATCATGCTCCAGTGCATGCCCCGCGTGAGGGTGACCAGCGGAGCGATGATCAGGGCAACGACCGCCGGGCGCATTCCTTTGAAGGCTGCATCGACGACGGGGTTCTGACGGATGCCCGCGAAGAAGAGGGCGATCGCCAGGATGATGAGGAACGACGGCAGCACGGCGCCCAGCAGCGATGCGCAGGCGCCTCGGAGCCCCGAGCGTTTGTATCCGACGAAGACGGCCGTGTTGATCGCAATAGGGCCGGGGACCGATTGTGCCAGGGTCAGCAGGTCGAGAAATTCCGAAGCGGGGATCCACTTGCGGTGGTCGATCACCTCGCGTTGGATCAGCGGGATCATGGCGTAGCCGCCTCCGAAGGTGAAGAGTCCGATTTTGAAAAACGACCAGAATATTTCCCAAAGTTGTTTCATTGTGCCGGTTTTGAAGACGGTTGTCTGTCGTCCGTTCCGATTTCGGGTTCGTTGGCGGCAGCCACCAATGCGGTCGCCATGACGGCGGCCGTTTCCGTGCGCAGGCGCTGCGAGCCGAGCGTGATTTCGCGGAAACCTCCCCGGACGGCCAGGTCGATCTCCTTGGGCGAGAAGTCCCCTTCCGGCCCGATCAGAACCAGTACGTCGCCTCCTTTGTGCAGGATGCGGGGCAGGAATGCCTTGCCCAGGGCCGAACGGGGAGCGTCGCAGTGGGCGATGAATTTCTGTCCGTCGAAGGGCTGCTTGATGACCTGTCGCAGCGGGGTCATTTCGTGCAGGCGGGGGTGGTAGGCTTTGAGCGACTGTTTCACGGCAGCCGTGATGACCTTGTTCTCCCGTTCGGGCTTGAGCGTGCGTCGCTCGCTATGCTCCGTGGCGAGGGGGATGATCTCCGCGACCCCGATTTCCGTGGCTTTTTCGAGGAACCATTCGAACCGGTCGTTGTTTTTCGTCGGGGCGACGGCCATCGTCAGGCGGTAGGGCAGCTTGCCGAATTCGCTGTTGGTGTCGCGCACCCGCACCCGGCAGCGTTTGGGATTGTCGTCCACGATTTCACAGCGGTAGAGGTTACCGCGGCCGTCGGTGATGTGCAGCTCTTCGCCGCAGGCCATGCGAAGCACGCGGATGCAGTGTTTCGACTCTTCCTCACTGAGCGTATATTCCGGAGGAACGATATCGGGGGCGTAAAACAGTTGCATTTTTTATAAATTGTTTACCTTTGCAAAGGTAAATAAAATCCAACGAACCGATGAAGCGATATTCTTTATTTTTAATTTCATTGATTCTGCTTATGACTACGGGATGCAACCAGCGTAAAGAGGTGGCGGAGAATCCGTTTTTCGAGGAGTGGGAAACGCCCTACGGCGTGCCTCCTTTCGACCGGATCCGGCCCGAACACTTTCTGCCTGCCTTCCAGCGGGCGATGTCGATCCAGGAAGCCGAGATCGACGCCATCAAATCCAACGGCGATCAGCCCTCTTTCGAGAATGTCATCCTGGCTTACGACCGCTCGGGCTTGATGCTGGAGCAGGTGGGGCTGGTTTTCAACATGCTCTGTTCGGCCGACGTGAACGATCAGTTATTGGCGGCGAAAGAGCAGGCGATGCCGTTGCTGGCCGCCCATCGGGACAATATTCTGCTCGACGAGGTGCTTTTCGACAAGATCAAAGCCGTTTACGACCGTCGCGGCAGCTTGGGTCTCGATGCCGTGCAGACGCGCCTGGTGGAGAAGATTTACGGTAAATTCGTGCGGGCCGGAGCGCTGCTCGATCCGCAGCAGAAGGAGCGGTTGCGCCAAATTAACGGCGAATTGGCGCTGCTGCCCGTGAAATTCGGCAATAATGTTCTTCGGGCGACGAATGATTTCGTGCTGAAACTGACTGATAAACAGCTTGACGGACTTCCTGCAAGCGTGCAGGGCATAGCCCGGGAGAAGGCTGCGGAGCTGGGGATGAACGATGCGTGGGTCGTTACGCTCGACGCTTCCAGCCGGATTCCGTTTCTCACGTATTCTGCTCGACGCGATTTGCGGGAGCAGTTGTACAAAGCGTATATCGACCGCTGCAACGAAGGCAGTGAGTACGATAACCGCTCTCTGGTGAACGATTTCGCCCGCCTGCGCAACGAGAAAGCCCGCTTGCTGGGCTATCCCTCCTATGCGGCTTATGTGACGGCCGACCAGATGGCCGGAACGCCCGCTGCCGTTTATGAGTTGTTGAACGAAGTGTGGACTCCGGCGCTCGATCGGGCCAAGGAAGAGATGGCCGAGATGAATGCGATGTTGCAGCGGGATGTGCCGGGGGCGACGTTCGAACCCTGGGATTGGTGGTATTACGCCGAAAAGGTGCGCAAGGACAAATATGCGCTCGACGATGCTGCGCTGCGGCCCTATTTTTCGCTCGAAAATGTTCGGGAAGGCGCTTTTTCGCTGGCGAACCGGCTTTACGGGATTACGTTCCGTCCGTTGGTCGCACCGGTTTACCACAAGGATTGCTCGGTATATGAGGTGCTCGACGTGGACGGGACTCATTTGGGCGTGCTCTATTTCGACTTTTTTCCGCGCAGCGGCAAGAGCAGCGGTGCGTGGTGTACCGCGTTCCGCAGCCAGCGCTACGAAGGCGACGAACGCATCGCTCCTGTGGTCGCCATCGTATGCAATTTTACTCCGCCGACCAAATTGACGCCTTCGCTGCTTACGCTCGATGAGGTCCAGACCCTTTTTCATGAGTTCGGGCACGGGCTGCATGCGCTTTTCGCCGACGTGAAATACCGGTCGCTCGGCAGGGTGGAGGGCGATTTCGTGGAGCTCCCTTCGCAGATCATGGAGAATTGGGCGACCGAACCCGAGGTGCTGCGCCACTATGCGATCAATTATACGACGGGAGAGGTGATTCCCGAACGCTTGATCAAACGCATCCGCGAAAGCGGCAAGTTCAACCAGGGCTTCATTGTCACCGAACTGGTAGCTGCCGCTCTTACCGATATGGATATTCACGCTATTACGGAGTACGAACCTTTCGATGTGAATGAGTTCGAAGCCGATGCCGTGTACGGTCGCCGGGGATTGATCCCGCAGATACAGCCCCGCTACCGCTATCCCTATTTCCTGCATATTTTCGATGGGGGCTATGCGTCGGGGTACTATTTCTATATTTGGGCGCAGGTCCTCGACAAAGACGCTTTCCGGGCCTTCGAACAGACCGGCGACGTATTCGACCGTGCGACTGCTCGGAAATTCCGGACGCTGCTTTCGCGGGGCGGTTCGGCGGACGGTATGACCCTCTACCGGGATTTTCGCGGGGCCGATCCCGATAAACGGGCGATGCTCGTGGCCTGTGGCCTGATGGAGGAGCTGCCCGAAGAACCTGCCGACAGCCTTGCCGTGCCCGTCGTGACCCTCGAACCGAATGAAAAGCCTAAAATCTAATTTAACCGATGAAAAAGATTGTTATGACATTTTTAACCGCTTTGGCAGCCGGATGCGCGGACCATACGATGCCCGTTGCCCAGCTGCCTGAAATTGATACGAACAACCCCTTGCTCGCGGAGTGGAATACGCCGCACGAAACCCCGCCGTTCGACCGGATCCGGGTGTCCGATTACGAACCGGCGTTCGATGCCGCGATCGCTGTGTCGCGTGCCGAAATCGACGCGATCGTAAACAATCCAGCCAAGCCGACCTTCAATAATACGATCGTGGCGCTCGATCGTCAGGGCCGGCTGCTTTCGCGGGTCGAAGGTATTTTTTTCAACCTGCTCGAAGCGGATGCTACGCCCGAGATGCAGCAGGTGGCCGAGAACGTACAGCCCAAACTGACGGCCCTGTCCAACGACATATCGCTCAACCCGCAGCTCTTCGAGCGTGTGAAGGCCGTCTATGAACATCCGGGGTGGTTCCTTTCGAAAGAGGACAAGAAATTGCTGGAGGAAACCTATAACGGTTTCGTGCGCAGCGGTGCGAACCTTTCCGATGAGGACAAGGAGCTGTACCGACAATATTCGACCGAACTTTCGGAGCTTTCGCTCCGGTTCAGCCGCAATGTGCTGGCTGCCACGAATGCCTTTACGATCAATATCACGGATCCGGCGCAGGTGGCCGAGCTTCCCG
>OHPO01001087.1_pt1 | contig 13061 bp, 6 predicted proteins | sample 1577741 | NCBI WGS metagenome assembly OHPO01 (sample SAMEA3879574, study PRJEB24766) | human gut metagenome | biome: human-associated habitat; feature: feces | place: USA | collected 1985/1987
TTAACTTTACATTAATTGTTTCTTTACTCTAACAAAATGCAAATATATTAATAAATATGAAACACACAACTATTTTATTGAAAAAACCTTGTAAATCTATCAATCTGTTAAGAATTTCGATTATTTTATGCTGAATAGCATGTTTTATGCAATTATAGAACCTTAAAATGGTAATGTTTACTACCACTATGTTTTAATCATTTTGTTCTATTATTAATCCGAATATATATATTTTAAAATAAAATAGTTAAAAACGCTCTCATATTTACGCTAGTTCATCCGATAAAGCAAGATATCTTGAATCTTTTGAGTGACTTCAAAGAACAGACCGTCAAAGAAAGAGTCTTTTTTTGCAGATATTAATTCTTATTCAAACCCTGTTTTGCACAGAATATCATCTTATTTGTTTATAGTATTAATCAAAATAACTTGAGATGAATAAAATTATTTACAGTCTTGTGTACAACAGAAAGAAATGTCTGAACAAAAGAGGAATGGCACTGGTACAAGTAGAAGCTTATTTGGACAGAAAGAAGAAATACTTTTCAACCAAAGTCTATCTGAAACCGGAACAATGGGATGCAAAAAAACTAGTTGTAAAAAACCACCCTAATGCAGATGCTCTCAACCGCCTAATTTACGAATTTGTCGCAGCAATAGAGAAAAAAGAATTGGAATTATGGCAGCAGGGCAAACGTATATCATTGGAATTATTAAAGGATGCTTTAGCTACCAGAGAGAACAATTCTTCATTTATATCTTTCTTTAAGCAAGAGGTTTCGAATTCGTCTTTAAAGGACAGCACCAAACGCAATCATCTTTCTACTCTTCTATTGCTGCAAGAATTCAAAAGGGATATAGTATTTTCCGATTTGACATTCGAGTTTGTTTCATCTTTTGAGTACTTCCTGCAACAGAAAGGATATCATACCAATACCATTGCGAAACATATGAAACATTTAAAACGCCACATAAATATTGCTATTAATAAAGAATATATTGAAATCCAGAAATATGCTTTCAGGAAGTATAAAATAAAAACCGTGGAAAACAAACACACTCATTTAGTACCAGAAGAACTGGAACAATTGGAACGTTTGAGCCTGACGGACAAGCATATGAAACTGCAAAAGTCCTTGGATGCTTTTCTGTTCTGCTGTTATGCAGGAATGCGATACTCTGATTTTACAAATTTATCAAAGAAAAACATTGTAGATATAAATCAGGAAACGTGGCTTATATATAAATCTGTAAAGACCGGAACAGAAGTGCGGTTACCCCTTTATCTCCTTTTTGCAGGCAAAGGAATTGTAATCCTTAATAAATACCGCAATAATCTGGAGGATTTTTTCCGCTTAAGAGATAACTCAAATATTAATAAAGACCTGATAATCATTGCAAAATTGGCAGGGTTATCAAAAAAGATTTCATTTCACACAGCCCGTCACACCAATGCAACTTTACTTATATATAATGGTGTAAATATCACTACTGTACAAAAGCTGCTTGGCCATAAAAGCGTAAAAACGACACAAGTGTATACCAATATTATGGATATGACGATTGTCCATGACTTGGAAAAAATAAAGCAAGCAGCACTTGGTATCAAAAAAAAAACAGATAACAGCTTTAATAAGTAGTAAGCAAGTTGTTTTGTAATGCTGGAACTTTTAGTTTTCTCCTATAAAACTAAAAGTTTTACACCGATAACCAATAAATTATTCCGTGCAATCAGGTGTGAATACACATAGGGGTTAGCCCATTTTTAAGGCGATGTGTGGCGTGATAGATAGTTGTAAATAATTTTATCTATCACGCCTGTTTTACACGGATTAATATGCTTGAAATCAGAAGTATATCCCCTATAGTATGATAGCATAACAGATGATTTTCATTTTAAACTTGATAGAGAGGCCGAGTTCAAGTTATAAACGGAAGACTTAAGCTACCAATACTTTTTTGCTTACAAAATGTTATTTCAAAAAGCAATAAGTATATTTATGATATGATTATTATCCAACAGTCGTCCATACAAAGCGCTAATAATCAACTGTTATTATAGATTATAGGTAGCACTTTGGTAATATAATTCGATTATTAGATATGGCCAGAATGATATGTGTAAATACTTTTGCTCTGAATGGTAACTTAACTGTCACTTATAAAACTCTTATTTTTAGCAACTTATATCTTTATGAGTTCTGCGAAAACTTTGCAGATTTCATACATCGGTATGCAGACTCAGGAGGTGGCTATCAAGCCTAGTGTAAAAGTAATCATGAAATCTGATACAGAGATGCTTGACGAGGTAATGGTAGTAGCTTTCGGTACTGCAAAAAAGTCGGCATTTACCGGTTCTGCTGCAGTGGTAAATACGGAAGAATTGTCTAAGCGTATAACAACTAATGTATCTGATGCTTTGGTGGGTTCAGTAGCCGGTCTGCAGATTCGCGGAAGCTCTGGTGCACCAGGCTCCAACGATAATAAAATCAACATACGCGGTATTGCCTCCATGTATGCCAGTACAGATCCTTTGATTATTGTAGATGGGGCTCCTTATACAGCTAGCCTTTCCAATATACCTCAAAACGACATTGAATCGATTTCTGTTTTGAAAGACGCGGCTTCTGCCTCACTTTATGGTGCACGTGGTGCAGCTGGTGTAATCATTGTTACCACTAAAAGAGGACAAACCAAGGATGCCGAGGTCAATGTTGATATGAGATGGGGCGTAAACTCACGTGCAGTACAAGACTATGATGTCATTACTGATCCGGGGCAATATTATGAGGCTTATTATTCACAACTTTACAACTATTCGTTCTTTGGACAAGGAAATTCTGCAGCTACTGCGAATGCATGGGCTAACAAAACAATGATTGACCATTTGGGATATAATGTATATAACGTTCCGGAAGGTGAAATGCTTATTGGCATGAATGGTCACTTGAATCCGAATGCTACTTTGGGACGCAAATATACGCGTGATGGAGTAGAATATTATTTACAGCCAGATGATTGGCAGGATTTGGCTTATCGTAACTCTTTGCGTCAAGAATATAATATAAGTGTGAACGGTGGCAATGAACGTTCTTCCTTTTATGCAAGTTTAGGCTACCTGAACGATGAAGGTATTATAGTCAACTCGGATTATGAACGTATCAGTGGACGTATCCGTGCAGACTATCAAGCAAAAAAATGGCTAAAGTTAGGAGCCAATGTAGGTTATATTCATTCTGTACAACATTCTGTTCCGAATCAAAGTACTGCTGCTAACAGTGCAAACCTGATGTATTTTACAAGTTCTATCGCCCCCATCTATCCAGCCTATGTACGAGTTGTTGATGCTAATGGAAATGTGGTTATCAAACAAGATGACCGTGGACATAACGCATATGATTTCGGTATTCCTTCAAATGATTATGGCTTGAATCGTCCGTTTATGTCGACTGCAAATCCGTTAGCAGCCAATCAGTATGACGTACTTGAAAACGGTGGCGACCAATTGAACGCTACATTTACAGCAGACGTAAATATAACCAGCTTTCTGAAAGCCAATGTAACCAGTACTGTGAATTGGGGACAGACCAATTACTCTAATTACTCTAATCCATTCTATGGTTCTAAAGTTGGCGTAAATGGTGAAATCAATAAGCAGTCTACTTCTGCCTTACGTACCAATAATGTACAGACGTTGACTTACTTCCAAGATTTTGACCGGCATAGTGTGAATGTAATGGTAGGACACGAATATTACAAGACAACCACTAAATTCCTAGGGGCTATAGCTCAAGGTGGTTTTTCGCCCTCCATTCCAGAAATAGATGCTTTTGCTAAGATTTCAGATGCATCTTCTTATAAAAGCGGATATAATGTAGAGGGATATTTTGGTAGTGCGCAATACAACTATGACCAAAAGTACTTTGCATCTGCTTCTTTCCGCCGTGATGCATCTTCTTATTTTGCCAAAGAAAATCGTTGGGGTAATTTCTGGTCTGTAGGTGGTGCCTGGTTAATCAGTAAAGAAAATTTTATGCAAAGCAGTGCATCATGGCTCAATATGCTGAAATTAAAATTCTCTGTAGGACAACAAGGTAATGACAATATTGGTGCTTATGCCTACACGGATCTTTACGACCTTGTACCTACTGGAAGCACATCCATGGGAGCAACTTTCAAACGTATGGGTAATCCGGACATCACATGGGAAACAACAACCAATTATAATCTAGGTGTTGAGTTCAGTTTATGGGAAGGTCGCTTAAGCGGTAATGTAGACTATTATGTAAAAAAGACTTCAGATTTGCTGTTTTGGCTGTCTATCCCGGAGTCTTCCGGTACACGTGGTTACTACGGCAACGTAGGTGACATACGCAATATGGGTATTGAAGCTGTTTTGACAGGTGCAATCATCCGTACGAATAATATAGATTGGACGGTTTCGGCCAATTTGTCACATAACAAGACCAAAATATTGAGTCTGCCGGAATCCAAGACCAGTGGAATGGGCGGTTTCAACGAAACCAACAGCACAGGAATGGGTGGTAATTGGTATGAAGTAGGTGGCCCGCTTTATAACGCATATTGCATTGAATATGCCGGTGTCAATGAAAAGGGTGAAGCACTTTATTGGGTAGATTCTGAATTGAAACAAGCTGGTGCTCCAGGTAAAAACCATTCATTTACAACCACCAACCCTAATGAGGCTACTTATTACAAGCAAGGTTCTATTCTTCCAAAAGTATTCGGTGGCTTCAATACGACATTACGTATACATGGTTTCGATGCCTCTGTTTCTTTTGATTATCAAATAGGTGGCAAGGTTCAAGACTTCCGCTATGCTTCATTAATGTCACCCAATGAGACCTCAAATGGTGCAGGCTCTGCTATTCACAAGGATTATGCTAAGTCTTGGAGTCCTAACAATACAGAAAGCAATATTCCACGTTGGCAGTTTGGTGACAAATATACTGTATTCAGTAGTTCAAGTCGCTTCTTGACCAATGCCAGCTACCTAAACTTCCAGTCTTTCACAGTAGGATATACCTTCCCGAAAAAGTGGACTAAATTTGTTTCCAAACTTCGCGTCTATGCAGCCGGTGAGAATCTTTGCTTCTGGTCTGCCCGCAAAGGGTTTGATCCACGTTATTCTTATGACGGAAACACTTCTATTTCCACGTATTCTCCTGCAAGAAATATTTCGGGTGGCATTCAACTGACATTCTAAACATAAACCAAGAAAATAATATGAAAAAAATAATATTAAACTTTGCTATTGTTGTATCAGGATTGTTTACTGCAACCAGTTGCATAGAGGAGATTAATCCTCAAACGGATTATGCCTCCAAAGATCAGACAGCCGATGCCCCTAATGCTTATCAGAATTTTGTGGACGGCATTACTTCATCAATGATAGGTCAGGTGTTGTATAATGCCAACTATCCATATGACTTTGGTTATCCTACATTCTTCCAGATACGTGATGTTATGGGACAAGATGTAGTTATAGATGATGCCGGACATTGGTATCAGACTTGGTATACATGCTCTACATCCCTGGGACCGCGTTATGCCGTTGCACAGTTCCCATGGACCATCTATTACGGATGGATAAAGAATTGCAACACAGTTCTTTCTTTAGCTGGAGAAAATCCTTCGGAAGAACATAAAATTGGTGCCGGCATTGCACTTGCCATGCGTGCCATGTACTATATGGATATGGCTCGTATGTTTGCTAACAAAACCTATGGATTGGACAAGAATGCAGAAACCGTACCTATCATTACGGAACAGACTGCTCTTGCAGACTTGACCAATAATCCACGTGCCACAAACGAGAAAATGTGGAACTTTATCATTTCCGACCTCGATAAAGCAGAAGAATATCTGGATGGATATACACGTACAGATATCACTACACCGGATAAATCTGTTGTATATGGACTGAAAGCCCGTGCTTATCAGGTCATGGAAGATTGGGTTAATGCCGAGAGATATGCGAAATTAGCGCAGGAAGGCTATAGCATGATGAGTCGGGAAGAGTATCTGAGCCGTGAAACCGGCTTCAACACGCCTAACAGCTCGTGGATGTTTGGTTTGCAATTCAAGAGTACAGACCCTGTCATTACTAATAACGATGCGGATGGTTCGTGGGGATCATTCATGTACCTTGAAGTCAACGGCTCAAAATGCGGATATGCTTCCAGTTATGGCTACCAATTCAGTATAGATCGCCATCTGTATGAAACGATTCCGGCAACGGATTTCCGTAAGAAGTGCTTTATTGATTTCAAACTGGATAATTTGGAATCACCTAATGAAATTATAGAAGCACTAAAAGAATACTCTGATTATCCAGAAGATGTATACTCATCCGGTTATGACGGTGTAGGACCTAAAACTGTGGGTGGTTTCTCCTTGAAATTCCGTGCTGCTGGTGGCACTGAAGGACATAGTAATCAATATATTGGTTTCTTGGGCGCAGTACCTTTAATGCGTATAGAAGAAATGAAGCTTATAGAAATAGAGGCAGCTGGCATGCAAAATGAAAGCAGAGGAATACAATTGTTAACAGACTTCGCAAAGACTCGTGATGCAGAGTATGTATATGGCAAGCACAATGATTCTTACTATAATTATGAGACATCTGCTTTCCAAAATGAAGTATGGTGGCAGAGACGTGTAGAATTATGGGGCGAAGGTTTCGCTACATTCGACATCAAGAGGCTGAACAAGGGTATTATCCGAAGCTATGCTAATACAAATCACATAGAAACTTTCCGGTGGAATGTACAGACACCCCCAGATTGGATGAATCTATGTATTGTGGAAACGGAGACAAACTACAATCCAGCTTGTACCAATAACCCTACTCCGATAGCCCCTACTTCTGATTCAAGTGAATATCAATGGTAATAATAACCTACAAAGATTTAAGTGATGAGAAAATATATTAATACACTTTTTATGGGGCTGCTCATTGCAGCTTCCATAACCTCTTGTTCCGAGGAGCAAGGCACCAATCCCGGAGAAGATTGCCGACCCGCTGTCATTATCTACCAATATGCTCCAGGTGAAGGCTATAATGCAGATAACGATATTAAGTTAAGAATTTCTGCCAATAGCCAGACACAAGAAGCTTACTACTTATGTGAACTTACTTCGGAAAAAGCAGACTTCATTGAAATCAATGGTGAAGCAGCCTATATGGACCAGGTAACAGAAAAAGGCATCAAACTCGAGGAAATTTCAGGCACATCCAATCAAGATGTAGTTGTCACCGGACTGATAGGTGATTATACTATTACGGCAGTGGCAGTAAAAGGTAATACCAAAACAGCGTTTGAAAGTTCTTTTTATGGTATTCAGTGGGATGTCTTTGGAGAAGGTACGTACCACTCTAGTATGTTTAATGCAACTTTTGCAGTAGAAGTTAGAAAGGCTGCCCATGCTGAATGGTATAAATTGATTGAGCCTTTTGAGGAAGGAAAGGATCTTGTCATCAAAATGAACGGTACAAATGCTGCTATAGAACAACAATATGTATTTACAGATTCTGAGTATGGAGCTGTTTACGCAGAAGGAAAAGGAGTATTAACTGATAACAACATCAACATGACACTAACCTTTACTTGTTCTGCTGGTAGTTTTGGTGAGAAGCAAGAAATACTTGTACTTCCAACGAAATAGCATCATTACAACGATGGGTTACAACATGAACATGTACCCACTATTTATTTCTTTTTAAGGACAGAAATTACACGGATTTTCACGATTTGCTTAAATCTATTCGTAATCTTTCGTGTAATTTCTGACCAAAGAATTGATTGGCGAAAGACATACTTTTTAGAGCCGCACGTATACGAAAAAGCATCATTATCTATTCCTATAAGTGAAAACAATGCAAGTACAACTTTGAAAGTAAATCAGAATCCGGATTATCAAATATATACCCACGGTAGTCTTCCTTTTTTAGCTTGTCTTCTTCCTTAAGCAGATATCAAAGATCTGTCACGCTATATATCTCCAATTCATTAGTCACAAAATCTTTATCCAAAAGTCCTTTTATAGCTCCTTGCACAGAGCTGGATGTTAGCTTATAACTTTTAAATACTTAGAGGAAATGATTTCTTGAGCCTTTCCTTACAGATAGTGATGAGAGCTTCTTTTTGCTTAGGTAGGAATTGAAACAGAAGCTAAGAATAGGTAAAGTTCAGTTATGATAAGATATTTTCAATGGCAAAATTCACTTTATCATGTGTCCATAATATGGCCCCCCTCCAGATATTTGGTGATGGCTTGAAACTCATCAATGGAAACTGGATAAAACTTGTCCGCTTCTTCCAAATAACGGAATATTTCATCAAGAGTTATAGTGAGAGCCTTATACAAAGATTATTATAATAGCTTGTTTATGATGTTTTTTGTAATAGGTTTATGTTTTATTTTGACATAAATTTCTGTTTACGACTTTCTTCATAGTGTGTTTCTTTTTGGTTGACAGCGACCACTTGCATTACTTTTTATTTTACAAAAATAGTTCAATAAAAAACTAAAGTATATTTCGATAGTTACAATATGGATTATACTAATATGTATATATCATTGATAATCACAGATTTATTGTAAAATATGGTAACATATGAGTAACTTGATAGTTTTGTAAATACATGGTAGAGCATATTCTATTGAGGTTTTTAATTAAATGCAATGATTTTGCATCTACTTATAAAATGTTTATTTATAGAAGTTTACGCATTGATACAGTTCTGCGAAAACTTTGCGAATTTCATTCGTTGGCATGCAAACGCAGGATGTGGCTATCAGACCAAATGTAAGAGTGATACTCAAATCAGATGCCGAACAATTGGATGAAGTAGTAGTAACTGCCATGGGTATCAAACGTGATCGCAAAGCATTAGGCTATGCGGCACAGGATTTGAATTCAGAACAACTGAATAAAGCAGGAACAACCTCGCTTGCCAGCGCTATACAAGGTAAGCTGACGGGTGTAGATATTCGTCAGTCATCGGGTGCACCGGGTGCTTCTTCTCAGATTGTAATTCGTGGTGCTCGCTCGTTTGATGGCAACAACCAGCCGTTATATGTAATTGATGGTATGCCTGTGAATACAACTGCGGATTTTGATACCGGTAAATCTGTAACGGGTGCTAACTACGCCGATCGTAGCATAGACATTAATCCTGAAGATATAGAGTCTGTGAATATACTGAAAGGTCAGGCAGCATCCGCATTGTATGGTATCCGTGCATCCAACGGTGTGATTGTCATTACGACCAAACGCGGTTCCAAAAACAATATGAACAAACCAAGCGTAACGATTTCAACGAACCTGAGTGCACAACGGGTTTCACGCAAATTCGAACGTCAAAATATATATTCGCAGGGCAACAGCATTGCAGCAGGATATGATCCGTCTTCTTCCATGACTTGGGGACCAAAAATCAGCGAATTGGCAAATGACCCCAAATATGGTGGAAACATGAATAATCAATACACTGCGGCAGATGGTATGCGCGAAGGACAATATTACAATCCCAAACGCGCACAAGCCGGTTTGGATGGTTGGACTACGCCACAGATTTATGATAATGTGGGCGATTTTTTAGGCACAGGATTCACTGAAAACACAAACGTGAATCTATCACAAAGCATCAACGGAATAAACTATTCGTTCGGCGTGAACAATTCGCACCAGAATGGCATCATTCCTTCAACAGGCATGGACCGTTGGGGAGCGCGCGGATTGGTAGATTGGAAAATCAATCCACAGTGGAACACAGGATTCTCCATGAACTATTCATCTACTAAAATTACATCTGCACCGGGAGCCAACGATGGTATCATGAATGTGGTTTACTCTGCTCCGGCCGAATATGATTTGAAGGGTATTCCCAATCATGAACCGGGCAATCCGACAAACCAGATATTGTTCCGTTCCACCTCATTTACCAACCCTTGTTGGTGGGCGGAACATAATGAATATCTCCAGCATACCAACCGTGCTTTTGGCAATACCTATTTGGAGTACCAACCGGATTTGGGCTTGGGAGAGAACTTCTCACTCAAGATTAGGGAACAGGCTGGTCTTGACATTTGGACTTCTGACTATGCCACCGTACGGGAAATGGGCAGTACGTCATCGCTGAAAGGTGGAGACATAGAGAATTACGGTTCTCAGCATAATGTATTCAATAATCTGTTCACCGTTAATTTTGACGGTAAATTCGGAAAAAGCGACGAATGGAGGCTGAACGTAATATTAGGAAACGAGTTCAATCATGAGAGTATCCGTAACTGGGATTATTACGGCAGCAACTTCAACTTTCCTGGTTTTACCAACATTGGAAATGCTACTTCACTAACATCTAGTGAGTATAAGCGACAAGAACGTACAGTAGGCTTTTTCGGAAGTCTTTCAATGTCATGGCAAGATCAGGTGTATCTGACCGTAACCGGACGTAACGACTACGTATCAACCATGCCGCGCGGCAGTCGCAGTTTCTTTTATCCTTCAGTATCATTAGGCTGGGAGTTCACCAAATTACCTTTCTTACAGAACAATAAAATATTAAACTATGGTAAACTCCGTGCTTCGTTCGCACAAGTAGGTCAGGCCGGTAACTATTATGCCAATTATTATTATACTCCCACCTACGGAGGCGGTATGTACTCTTACTATCCGGTTACCTATCCTCTACCCAGCGGAGTATCTACTTTCACACCCTATTACCGCGTGTATGATGAAGAATTGAAACCGCAAAATACAACCAATTATGAAGTAGGTGCCGATTTACATTTCTTTGGCAGCCGTTTGAAAGTGGAATACACATACAGTTTGCAGAATGTAGAAGATCAGATATTTTATGTACCCGTAGATGGAGCGACCGGCTATCAGGAAATGTTGACCAATGCCGGAAAAATGCGCACGCATGCTCACGAACTTTCTATTAATGCTGCTATTCTGCAAGCCAAAGATTTCGACCTGAATTTGGGTATCAACTTTACCAAAGTAAACAACAAGGTTATAGAACTGGCTCCGGGTGTGGAATCCATTATGCTGGGCGGATTTGTAGAACCACAAATTCGTGCACAGGCAGGATGTACTTATCCGAACATATATGGTTTGGGCTTCAAACGCGATGAAGCAGGCAATTTGCTGTTACTGAACGGTCTGCCTCAATCCTCGGGCAATAGCCAAGACTTGGGCAACTGCTCTCCGGACTTCACTACTGGTTTTACGCTGGGTGGCCGTTATAAACGTCTTTCACTCTCTACCACATGGAGCTGGCAACAAGGTGGAAAGATGTATCACGGAACAAACATGACTCTGAATTATTTTGGTGCTACCAAAGAGTCACTTCCTTATCACGAAGGAAGTATGGTTGCTGAAGGTATAGATGAAGCAACAGGACAGCCCAATACAGTTGAAGTAAATAAAGCCGATTACTATCAGGCTTATTACAATATCACCGAATCTGGCGTGTATGACACGAGCTTTATCAAGTTGCGCGACCTAACTTTGACTTATCAACTGCCCAAACTCGGTATCTTCGACATTTCGATTTACGGCTTTGCCCGTAATGTGCTTGTTTGGGCCAATTTGCCCAACTTCGATCCGGAGTCTTCGCAAGGCAATAATAATATGAGCGGATACTTCGAACGGTTCTCAGTTCCCAACACATCTAGCTTCGGCGGTGGTCTTACTATTAATTTCTAAACATATAACATAAAGATTTTGATTATGAAAAAATACATATTCATGACTTTGACGGTAGCTCTTCTCGGACTGGCAGCATGTACGGAAGATGCATTTGACCGCATCAACAAGGACTATGAACATCCTTCACCGGAAGCCGTCCCGGCAGCACTCCAACTGACAGATGCCATTATGTCCACAGGCTTCAGTACCGTATCGGGTGACTTTGCTTTTTACCTTTCTTCGCTCAATGAGCAAGAGATAGGTATGGGTAACAACCAATTAATGTTTGCCGAAATGCGCAACTCAAGCGAATGGGCTGCTTCTACTACCTTTAACAATGTATGGAACTCTATCTATGGCAATTTACAGAATATACGCCAAATGCAGAGTAAAATAGAGAATGAAGTACCGGGTAATGTCGGACAGTTTGATATACTGGGTATGGCACAAGTATTGGAAGCTGTAAACTTCGGTGTCCTGACCGATATGTTCGGTGATATTCCTTATAGCGAAGCTGTGCAAGGGCAAGGTAATTTGCAACCTAAATTAGATGCACAGAAAGATGTTTATACTGGTATTTTGGCTACACTCGACAAGGCTATTGGTAACTTGGAAAAAGGCAAAAGTTTGACAAGTGCCGGTAATCAGGACATAGCCTACAAAGGGGTTGCATCTAAATGGCTCGCAGCTGCTCACGCTCTGAAAGCACGCTATCTGTTGCATAAACTGGCGGTAGAACCTAACGTACTTTCAGAAGTAGCAACAGCCGTACAAAAAGCTATAGACAACGGATTCGAAGGATTTACGGTTACAGGATTTAATGGTTCTACATGTGACAATCCATGGAGTGCCTATGTTTTCAGCCGCCAGTACACAGCACCTTCAAAGACAGTAGCGGACTTGATGGAAGCCACAGATGATCCTCGCTTGGATTATTATCTGAATGCTTTGGGAGAGTCTTATACTCCGGGAGATGAAACTATTGCCAAGACAGTAGATGATGCCAGAGTAATGAAATATCAGCCGGCATGGTATTTGTTCGGTTCACAGCCTATTCATATCATGAGTAAAGCCGAACTCTATTTCATTCAGGCAGAAGTTCAACTGCGTTCAAACATTGATGCCACCTCGGCGTATCAAAAAGCAGTAGAAGCTTCTGTTACGGAAATTCTGACTTGGTTTGGAGATGAATCCACTGTACCGACTGCTGCAACAATAGCAAAAAACTATGCCATGTCTTTGGGCGCACCGACACTCCAAAAACTTTTTGAACAGAAATATGTGGCGCAAGCATTGGACGAGCAAGTGGAAACTTACAACGATCTGCGTCGCTTGAAAG
>OHPO01001088.1_pt1 | contig 13056 bp, 10 predicted proteins | sample 1577741 | NCBI WGS metagenome assembly OHPO01 (sample SAMEA3879574, study PRJEB24766) | human gut metagenome | biome: human-associated habitat; feature: feces | place: USA | collected 1985/1987
GGAAGATTCTCCTACATCAATGATGTCAGAGGGCGGCGGAGTTGCTTATAATGATGAACTTGCACAACTGGTCATTGATAATTCTAAGAATTCAGAAATTGTAAAGGCACAGGAACAGTCTGATGTAAACGTACTTTCCATGGAAGCTATGGATGAGGAAACAAAGAAACAAACTATTGCATATCTCGGCGGAAATGAAATTCCATATGCCATTCAGCTTTATCCTTATGACTTTGAAAGTAAGGACAAAATGCTTGAATATTTGGATAAGTACAATGAAAGTCTTGAAGCTGATGATCAGATAATATATACCGATATGGCAAGTATGATTTCCGGAATGTCTGACGGAATCATGGACGGTATTACAATTGTACTTATAGCTTTTGCAGGAACAAATTTAATTGTCAGCTTGATTATGATTGCAATTATAACGTATACCTCTGTTCTTGAAAGAACAAAGGAAATTGGTATACTGAAAGCTCTCGGTGCAAGGAAAAAAGACATAACCAGAGTTTTTGATGCGGAAACATTTATTTTGGGTGTAACTTCCGGTATGCTTGGTATTATTATTGCTAAATTATTAACTTTCCCGATCAATGCAATAATATATTCTCTTACAGATCTTAAAAACGTCGCACATCTAAAAATTTCACATGCACTTATACTTGTTGCTATCAGTACAATTCTCACAATGCTTGGAGGACATATTCCGGCGAGAATGGCGGCTAAGAGAGACGCTGTTGAAGCTCTTAGAAGTGAGTAAGGCATATTTAAGATATAATGCAACAACATAGTGTCGGCTGCTGCAAAGCTAAGCCCGTCAGGAACATTCCCGACGGGCTTTTGGTTTTATTAAACTTCTGGAATTTTAGTAGTTTGAATTCTTAAATTAATTATGAAAAATCATAAGCAACAGCATCTTCTGTTAATAATGTATTAGTCCAGCCTACACAATAAGCAGCATATGTATTAACGTTAAGGCTATTTAAGGATATTCCGGCTACTCTCATAATATCATAATAATACTTTACCTGTGAGTAAGCTGCTACATTATCTCCATAAATATCCGGTGCTCCGTAACAATGCATAAGCTCGTGAGTAATACTTCTTGCAGTATCATCAGCAGCAGAATTGCCCGGTCTTACAAGAGATACGATATCAATATCGCTTAAACACATCATGGAAGAACGTCCGTTGTATTCAATAAATACAACATAAGATACTCCATCAGCACTATATTGTGATTTAAGTGTATCAGGCATCATATTATATGTCTGAAGCTGTTCTCTGAGCATTGTCTGCAGTGATTTTGATGTACCGTTTACAGTAATATTCCATATGGTATTGCTTGAAGGTACTGTTATCGAAATATTATTATTAGGTATCAGAAGTGAAAGATTAGAGTTGGTATTTGCATTTTCAAAAGTAACCGTATTACTGTATCTAGAGCTTTGATTTTTAATATAATCTGTTGCTGTTTTTACTTGTTGATTTTTATCAGTCATTTCACTGTCAGACCATGTCTGGTTTGTACCGTTAATTGTTGCGTTTAAAAACACACTTACAACCAATTGCTTTCCAGTACAATTTTTAGCAGATCCTCTGTTTACAAGAGAAGGATATACCCCTGAAGTACAATTATTAGTATAATAAGGAGTATTTAGGAAACAATTATTACCTAACGCTATTCCATCAAGAACATTGATAACCTTTCCATTATATGTAGCCTTAGGATAATTTACAGTTGTAAGATTTGGACAATTGGCAAATGTGTTTTCTTGTAAATTTATATTTTTGTACTTATTAATTGTAACGGATTTTAAGGCCGGTAAATCCTGTAAAGCGGTTTTACATACTGTTAAATCATTAGAAGCAGAACCCGCAAATGTAACGTTTTCAAGTGAAGTACAACCATTAAATGCATTATTGTATATATATTTAACATTTTCTGGAATTATTATGGATTTTAACGACTTACAATTTTGAAATGCAGATCCAGATATGCTACTTATATTCTTAGGTAATGTTATGTTGGTTAAATTATAACAGTTTTTAAAACAACTATCTGATATGTCGGTAAGTTGAGATGAAAGATAGTTAAATGAAACCGTTTTTAAATTTGTGCATCCTATAAATGCATTACCATAAAAATAAACTACACTGTCCGGAATAGCAATAACACATGGCTCCATGGATAAAGCATTCGATCTCAAGCCCTGTGACTTCCTTGATCCTGCGGATCTCCGCAAGGCTCAGCTCTCTGGCGGGAACTACACGACAGGCCCCCTGTTCCTTCAGAAAAGCTGCCCCATACTCCCCTGTAATGGTCATCTGAGTGCTTCCATGGAGTTCCATCCTGGGAAAATGTTCTCTGAGATATGCAAACACTCCCATGTCCTGGACAATCACCCCATCCAGTCCGGCCCGGTAATAGGGCAATACATATTCATACAGTCCGGAAAATTCCGATTCTTTTACCAGTGTGTTTACCGTCAGATATACTTTTCGCTGAAAAAGATGAGCATACCGGATGCAGGCAACCAGTTCTTCTTCCGAAAAATTTTCCGCATAAGCTCTGGCCCCGAAACGGCTGCCACCCAGATATATAGCATCCGCACCGGCATGGATAGCCCCGTAAAAGGCTTCCGCATTTCCGGCAGGTGCCAGTAATTCTACTTTTTTTGCTGCTTTCATAGATTTCAGATTTCCTCTATTGCATTCGATTCATATAAGCAAATAGCTGCCCGAAAACGGACAGCTATCAATTTATTTGTCTTTTAATTCTGTCTCCAGACGTACAATCTTCTTGGCGTCTTCATTTAACTGCTTTTGCAGTTCCTTCCCCTGCTTTTCTGCATTTTCCAGTTTGATCTGTGCTGAAATCAGTTCATGCTTCAGATCATAAAGCTCTTTTTCCTTGCCCTGCAGTTCTTCCTCCAGAATGGAGATCTGCTTCTTGGCTTTAAAATAATCATCTGCAATATTCAACTGGAGCAGAATGTTCTGCTTATCCAGAGGTTGTCTGCGAAAGCCGTCCAGCTTCCCGTATTCGGTAATCTTTCCGTTGATGTAGGAAGCAATTTTCTGCATATAATCTTCACTTTCATAGCCGCTTAAAGTAAATACTTTTCCGCCTATGATCACTTCTGTATCTGTCTTAGGTGACATCTCAACACCCCTCTTAACACTCTTTTGAAAACACAATATATGCCATTTACGCAAAAATATAATACAAGATTTATTATATATCAGAATGTATAGGGTGGCAAGTAAAATTTCGTAAGCTGCACGTATCAATTCAGTCCCAGATGATGATAGGTAAGATCTGTGACTACACGGCCTTTGGGTGTTCTGTTCAGAAATCCGTTCTTGATCAGATAGGGTTCGTAGACATCCTCTATCGTACCGGCATCTTCACCGATGGCAGCTGCCAGGGTATCCAGACCCACGGGACCTCCGTCGAATTTCTCAATGATCGTGACCAGAATATTGCGGTCGATATGGTCCAGTCCCATCTTATCGACATCCATCAGATCCAATGCCGTTCTGGCTACCTCCTCGGTAATGATCCCGTCGTATTTGACCTGCGCAAAGTCACGGACACGTTTTAAGATCCGGTTCGCCAGTCTCGGTGTACCGCGGCTTCTTCTGGCCATTTCCTTTGCTCCGGCCGGTTCGATCTCCACGTCCAGGATCCGGGCGGAATGCATGATGATCTGCTGTAATTCCTCTATGGTATAAAATTCCAGATGATGGATCATGCCGAAACGATCCCGCAGAGGTGCAGTCAGAAGTCCGGCACGGGTGGTCGCTCCCACCAGAGTGAATTTCGGTAGCTCCAGACGCACAGATCTGGCACTGGAACCCTTTCCGATCATAATATCGATGCAGTAATCCTCCATGGCCGGGTACAGTACCTCTTCCACCTGACGGTTCAGCCGATGGATTTCATCCACGAATAACAGATCTCCCTCCTCCAGATTGTTTAGGATCGCTGCCATTTCACCGGGCTTTTCAATCGCAGGGCCACTGGTCACCTTCATATGCACACCCATTTCGTTGGCTATGATTCCTGCCAGCGTGGTCTTGCCCAGTCCGGGAGGTCCATAGAACAACACATGGTCCAGTGCATCTCCGCGCTGCTTGGCTGCGGTAATATACACCTTCAGGTTCTCTTTGATCTTGGACTGGCCAATATAGTCGTCCAGTGTCTGGGGCCGCAGAGAGCCTTCCAGTTTGATATCTTCTTCTGTGATATTTGTCTCTATCATTCTTCTAGGCATAATTTATCCGGTTCCTTAAAACAATTTTTTCAGGGCAGCTTTCAGAATCGCGCCGGAATCCATGGTCTCCACATCCTCAAGGGCATTGACAGCCTTGAGGCTCTCTGCCTGTCCGTATCCCAGTGCCACCAGTGCTTCCACGGCTTCCTTTTTCTTCTCACTGTCAATATGCAGGCTGCCGGCAGTCAGGATTCCCTGGGCTCCGCCTGCGACGATCTCTCTGGAGATCAGTGTATCATCAATGGAGATCTTATCTTTTAATTCCAGAATCAGGTGCTGCGCCGTCCGGGCTCCCACTCCCGGGGCCCTGGAGATTGCCTTGGCATCCCCGGACATAATGGCAAACCGCAGAGAATCAGCATCCATGACCGATAATATTGCCAGCGCTCCCTTTGGACCGATTCCGCTGACTGTAATGCACAACTTGAACATTTCCAGATCACTTCTGGAGAGAAAACCATATAGTAAAAAGGCATCTTCCTTCACATAGGTATAAGTGTAAAGCCGAACTTCTTCTCCTATTCCCGGCAGCCTGGAGGCTGTATCCGCAGAAATCCTTACATTGATGCCAAATCCGTTGACATCGATCACAGCGTTATCTACCGTGGCATCTTCCAAAAAGCCATTCACATATGCAAACATGTATACTAAGTCCTCGTCTTTCCTGTCCTGCAAATAGTAACCTGTAAAAATCGGCTACGATATGTTTATCATACCATAGCCGAACATATGTTTCAAGCAACTTTTCCGTTTTCTGATTTCCATCAGCTCTGAATCTGTTTCAACTGATAAAATTCTCCCTGCAGAGCCATAAGTTCTTCATAAGTGCCGTACTCTGCGCAGCGACCGTCTGCAATGACCGCGATCCTGTCGGCATCCCGGATGGTGGACAGTCTGTGGGCCACGATAAAGGTGGTACGCCCTTCTGTCAGATTGTTCAGCGCCTGCTGGATCAGCTTTTCTGAAATACTGTCCAGAGCCGAGGTGGCTTCATCCAGTACGATCACCTTCGGATCCCGGATCAGTGCTCTGGCAATGGAGATACGCTGTCTCTGACCGCCAGACAGTTTGCCGCCGTGCTCTCCCACCATGGTATCCAGACCCTTAGGCAGTGATGCGATCAGATCCGACAGATTGGCAGCTTTGATCACTTTCTGCAGTTCTTCCTCCGACACATTTTCGCAACCGTAAGTGATATTGTCACGGATCGTTCCGGAGAACAGGATCGAGGTCTGGGGAACTACCGCCAGGTGCTTTCGGTAGGTGCGTAGATCGATCTTACTGATATCCTTGCCATCGATCAGGACTTTTCCGCTTTCCGCCTGATTAAAACCGATGACCAGATTCAGGATCGTAGACTTTCCGGCACCGGATTCTCCCACCAGTGCAATAGTCTCTCCCGACTTCACATGAAGATTCAGATGGTTCAATACATTATGCTCGTTATTTTTATAATGGAAACATACGTCCTCAAAATCAAAAGTACCGGTCACCTGTTCCAGTTTTTCCTTGCCCTCATTATCTTCGATATCTTCAGATAACAATACTTCACCGATGGAATTGACGGATTCAATACCCTTGGCAATGGTAGGCAGCAGGGTGACGATGGAGGACACCTGATTGACTACCGTGGCAAAATAACTCTGGTACAATGTGATATCGCCTGCCTGAATTTTGCCGCCAATGGCCAGATATCCGGTAAATGCCAGACAGATCACCTGGAAGATCTGGAATACTGCCCAGCCCACCGAGCCAAACAATGCCTGGATCAGATCCAGTTTGTAGCCTTTTTCCGCCACAGCAAAAAGCTGGCCGCTCATTTTTGCCACTTCTTCGTCCTCCAGGGCATGTGCTCTGGTCACAGGCACAAGTTCCACCATTTCCATGACTCTGGCGGAAGTCTCTTCCATTTCCTTACGGAATTCAGTATTCCGTTTTTTCATGATATTCCGGAAAGTGACCATGGTGATGGCTGCTACCGGTGTGGTCAAAAGGAAAAAGATAAATACGATCCGGCTCTTGCTGATGGTGACCACCAGCGCCACACCAATATTCAGCGCAATGTTCAGAATGCTTAAAAATAACTGTGTGGAAAGCCCCTCTACCGCTTCCACGTCACGCATGATCTTGGACTGCAATCGCCCGGACTGAGTCTCCACATGATAGGAAATGGATAACTGCTGAAGCTTTCGGATCAATGCTTTCCTCAGTCCCGTCTCCGCATAGCGGGTGGCCAGACTCTTGTAGGAAGTATACAGATAGTTCATCGGAATGTTCAGCAGGATCAGCCCTGCTTCCAGAATACTGTAAAAAATAATGTTCCGAAAAGTATCCGGGTTGTGGGATGTCACATCATTGATGATATTGGCCGTAATGATCGGCAGTACCCAGACGCAGGCATGCTTTGCAAAAAAGCAGATGACTGCCAGAACAAATTTATGATAATTTCCCTTGTACAGATGCACTAACGTCCGCAGAGGATGCCCCTGATTGTTCCGGTAACATTCGATAAACCAGCTTTCGGTATCCACTTTCTGCCTGGGAGAGGTTTTTGCTTCAAAATCTTTCATACCGCTTTTCATGCCTTTCCGTGATCTGCGCATTTATGTCTTTTCCTGTCCACAGATCTGTTTCATGTTTCAATGCCACGTTTCTATTTTTCGGGCTTACTTATTCATTTTATCGCAATTAATATGTATTTTCCAGTTTGTTTTTGCGGTTTTCCTTTGAAAACAACTGATTTTTTGTCAAAACAAGGCTGTGTCAGAACTTTTACATTCTTACACAGCCCTTTTGTCATAGCATTGGATTTTTTACAGTTGATTAGTTGTTAATCAGCTTATCACTCTCGTTGTTCCAGCTGTAAAGCTTACGGATCTCTTCGCCGACCTTCTCGGAAGGATGCTCAGCAGCAAGCTTTCTCATAGCCTTGAAGTGAACCTGCTTGCCTGCGGGAGACATATCTAACAGGAATTCCTTAGCAAAAGTACCATCCTGAATATCGGACAGGATCTTCTTCATGGTCTTCTTGGTTTCCTCGGTGATCAGCTTGGGGCCGGTGATGTAGTCACCATACTCAGCAGTGTTGGAGATAGAATATCTCATGCCTGCGAAACCACTCTGGTAGATCAGATCTACGATCAGCTTCATCTCATGGATACACTCGAAGTATGCATTTCTGGGATCGTAACCAGCCTCAACCAGAGTCTCGAAACCAGCCTGCATCAGAGCACATACGCCGCCACACAGAACTGCCTGCTCACCGAACAGATCGGTCTCGGTCTCGGTTCTGAAAGTGGTCTCCAGAACGCCTGCTCTTGCGCCGCCGATACCCAGTGCATAAGCCAGTGCCAGATCCTGAGCCTTACCGGTTGCATCCTGCTCTACAGCGATCAGACAGGGAACACCCTTACCAGCCTGATACTCACTTCTTACGGTATGTCCGGGTCCCTTGGGAGCGATCATGGTAACATCAACGTTCTTGGGAGGTACGATACATCCGAAATGAATGTTGAAACCATGAGCGAACATCAGCATATTGCCCTCTTCCAGGTTGGGCTCGATGTCGTTCTTGTACAGATCAGCCTGCTTCTCATCATTGATCAGGATCATGATGATGTCAGCACGCTTTGCAGCTTCTGCAGCGGTGAATACTTCGAACCCCTGTGCCTCAGCCTTTGCCCAGGACTTGGAGCCCTCGTACAGACCGATGATAACATGACATCCGGAATCCTTCAGGTTCAGTGCATGTGCATGACCCTGGCTGCCGTAGCCGATAATTGCGATAGTCTTACCCTCTAATAAAGAGAGATTACAATCTTCCTGATAAAAAATCTTAGCCATTTTCTTCTCCTCCGTTATGAGACATAAAATTTATAACTGATAGGGATCTTCCCTAGAGCTAACATAAAGTGTGAGGTCTTACGCCTGTCAGTCCTCAATCTTCAATATAGGTAACGTTCTCGATACCTCTTCCCAGACCTGTGATACCGGTTCTGGCAAGCTCCAACACTTCGTACTCTTCCGTAAAACGCTGGATCAGCGCATTGACCTTGCTGTGATTACCGGTAAATTCAACGATCAGATTCTCCGCACCTACATCAATGATCTTCGCACGGAAATTGTTGGCAAGGAATTCTACCCCCTGGCGAATCTCCAGACGCTTTTCGGGATCTACTTTCACCTTGACCAGTACCAGTTCGCGGTACACGCTGTCATCCGGGTCCAGTTCCTTAATATCCCGGACATCCACAAGTTTTCCCACCTGCTTCTCGATCTGTTCCAGAATATCGTCATCTCCCGATGTCACAATGGTGATTCTGGTAAAACGGGGATCGGCGGTCACACCTGCCGTAATACTTTCGATGTTGTAACCGCGACGGGAAAACAATCCGGCAATACGGCTCAACACACCTGAAGTGTTGTCAACCAACAGCTGAAATACTTTTTTCTGCATGAATATCTACCATACCTTTCGTATTTCTACAGCCGTCCTCCCTGACGGAGCAGCAACTGTATTCTTAATATAGCAAGATGACTACAGAATGTCAATTAGTGAATTTAACATTATGATTGATGTATTTTAATCATCATTTTCCGTGCATTTTGATAATGCCAAGGTTCCTGTTCGAGCTACTTCCACAATACTGATGGTCTGAAGCATCTTGATCAGAGTGTCGATTTTCTCCGGAGCATCGCAAATCTGCAGCATCATAAAGTGTTTTGACATATCTACGATCTCTGTTTTCATAATGTCACAGATTTCTATAATATCCCTACGATTATTCTTGTTATATTTAACTTTTAATAACATTAATTCCCGGGTATAGCACTGTTCCTGGGACAAAGTCTTCACTTTGATGACATCCAGTTTCTTATTCAGCTGCTTTTCAATCTGCTCTAGGGTACGCTCATCACCGGAGCTTACAATGGTCATACAGGAAACTGCATGGTCATCGGTCTCTCCCACGGCAAGGCTGTCAATATTAAAACATCTTCTGGAGAACAGACCGGCTACCTTGCACAGAACACCGGAACGGTTCTCTACCAATACGGAATATATTCTCTTCATTTTAAGTACAGCTCCCTTCCGTTATTTTACCAGATCCATCGGATCGATCAGACATTCTAACAGCATGGTATTGTCTTCCGCCAGAAAAGCGTCCAGAATCTCATCCACGTGTTCCATGTTGTTCAATCGCAGATACGGAATATCATAGGCCGCAGATAATTTCTCCAGATCCGGGCTTCCGGACAGATCCACGACAGAATAATGATCTTTGTAGGTATAGTGCTGGTATTCCCTTACCATACCCAGATAATTGTTCTTTAGCACGATGATCTTTACCGGGATATTGTGCTGTCTGATCGTAGCCAGCTCCATCATGGACATCTGAAAGGAACCGTCACCGCATACCGCAATAACCTGCTTATCCATGGCCGCTGTCTTGGCTCCCATGGCTGCCGGAATAGAATAACCCATGGTTCCCATACCGCCGGAGGTCAGGAATTTGCCTTTTTTCACAATGTGATAGCCGCAGGACCAGATCTGATTCTGTCCCACGTCCGCCACATAGACACCGTCCTCCTGCATCTTCTCGGAAAGTCTTGTGATAAATGCTGCAGGATCCACATAATCGGGATTAGGGGTTCTCTTCTTCTCCATGGTAGAGCGATATTCATTCAATGTAGTGAGCCATTCCTCGTAGTTACAGTCAAATTCTTCTTTCTGAAAATCCTGGAAGATGTGTTTTGCATCACCTACCAGTGGAATGGAAGGACCCGCATTTTTGCCGATCTCCGCAGGATCCACGTCAATGTGCACCAGCACTTTGTTTCTTGTGATGAGATCCGGCTGACTGACCGCGCGATCTGCCACTCTGGCTCCCACCATGATCAGCAGATCCGATTCATTCATGGCACGGTTGGCATAAGTCTTACCGTTATTGCCCACCATTCCATAATAAAGCGGATGTTCGGTAGGCATAACACCGATACCCATCATGGTGGACACCACGGGAATACCGTGTTCTTCCGCAAAGCTGCGCAGCTCCTCCTCGGCCTCACTGAGCAGGACTCCTCCTCCGGCACAGATAATGGGACGTTTCGCCCGCTCCAGCTCTTTGATAACCTTCTTGATCTGCACGGCATGTCCTTTTACGGTAGGCTTGTAGGTACGTAGATTCACTTCTTCCGGATAATGGAAATTTTTGATCGTTGCATTCTGGATATCAATGGGAATATCGATCAATACCGGCCCTTTTCTACCGGTATTGGCAATATAAAATGCTTCCTTGAACACTCTGGGAATATCATTTACATTTTTCACCAGATAGCTGTATTTTACAAAAGATTCCACGGCGCCGGTAATATCCGCCTCCTGGAACACATCACTGCCCAACAGTTCACTGTTGACCTGACCGGTAATGCAGATCACGGGGATACTGTCAGCAAATGCCGTGGCAATACCGGTGATCACATTGGTGGCACCGGGGCCGGAGGTCACCGCACATACACCTGGTCTTCCGGTCATACGGGCAACACCGCTGGCCGCATGGGCCGCGTTCTGTTCTGTACGGATCAACACCGTTTTGATGTCAGAATCCAGAATGCTGTTGAAAAAAGGACATATGGCAACACCGGGATATCCGAAAACAGTACTTACCCCCTCTGCTTCCAGACATTTAATAATCGCATCTGCTCCAATCATTTTGCTTTGCTCCTTTATCTATACTCCATTATTTCTGTTGTTTCAGACTCTTTTACATCAGGCTTTTGGCCAGTTTCACGGCATCCGCCGCATCCTTGGAATAGCCGTCGGCACCGATCTCATCCGCATATTCCTGCGTAATAACAGCGCCGCCGATGATGATCTTGGCGGTGATGCCTTCTTCTTTTGCGGCTGCCACGATCTCCCGCATTCTCTGCATGGTGGTGGTCATCAGTGCTGACAGGGCAATAAATTCCGCATGATGTTCTTTCGCCGACTCCAGAATTTTCGCCTGCGGCACATCCTTGCCAAGATCGATCACATGGAATCCGTGGTTTTTTAACATCAGTGCCACCAGATTCTTGCCGATATCATGGATATCTCCTTCCACCGTGGCAATGACCACCACCGGCATTTCTTCTCCGGTGCCTCCGGTCTGCAGCAACGGTTCCAACACCTCGATGGAATTCTTCATGGCTTCCGCACTGGCAATCAGCTGCGGCAGAAAATACTTGCCCTGATCAAAGAATTCACCTACCTGATTAATGGCAGGAAGCAGTACCTGATTCAATAGCTCCGCAGGTTTCTCTCCGCTTTCCAATGCTTCCTTCGTGATCTTTACAATGCCGTTACGGTTGCCTTTCAGTACAGCCGTCTTCAGCTTGTCCTGCATTTCATTGATCTGCGGACCGTTATCAGCAGTCGCTTCTTTGGCGGCATTGCCGGCATTGCCTGTCTTGGCGGTTGTTCCCTGATTTTCCAGCAGTGCCAGTTTTTTTGCCAGTTCCGCTTCTTTCTCTTCTCTGCGCTCCCTGACGCCACCGGCGTACTCGATATAGCGAAGAGCGGCTTCTTCTTTGTTCAACAGCAGATCCGCAGCCAAAGCACAGCTCATCAGAAGTTCCTGGGAAGGATTGGCAATAGCCATGGTCAGTCCCGCCTGAATTGCCAGCGTCAGGAATGCGGTATTAACAAAACTTCTCTCCGGCATGGCGAAGGAAATGTTGGACAGACCGCAGATCGTGGCAAAACCGTTCTCTTTGCAATAGCGGATGGTCTCCAACGTTTCCAGTGCAGCTTTCGGATTGGCACCTACCGTTGCCACCAGGCCGTCCACCACGATATCTTCTTTGCACATTCCCAGAGAAAGTGCCCGGTCATAAATCTTGTGAATAATCTCTTTCTTCTCTTCTATATCCTTGGGCAGTCCCGCATCCGACAAAGGAAGCAGGATAAACATAGCACCGTATTTGGCTACAATGGGAAGTAGTTTTTCAAATTTTTCCGTCTCCAGAGATACAGAATTGACCAGAGCACGTCCGGGATAATTACGCAGTGCAGCTTCTAAGACTTCCACGTAGCTGGAATCCAGGGAAAGAGGCAGGTTCGTGACACCGCTGACTTCCTCCAGAGCCCGAAGCATGCTGGCTTTCTCGTCGATACCGCTCATGCCCATATTGATATCCAGTACCTTGGCACCGCAGGCTTCCTGTTCTTCGGCAAACTGTATCACCTTTTCAAAGCTGCCCTCACGAAGCTGTGCCTGAAGTGCTTTCTTGCCGGTAGGATTGATACGTTCTCCCACAACGAAAAAGCCGTCATCCAGCCCAAAGCTGTGGGTAATACGTTCGGAGGTCAGATACCGAATTCCATCCGGTCTTCGGGATGCTGCAACCTTCGCATCTGTACCAAATCGTTCATGAATCTGTCTTATGAATTCCGGAGTGGTACCACAACAGCCGCCAAGAATCGTAGCTCCGGCATTGACCAGTACTTCCATCTCTTCTGCAAACTCTTCTGCTTCCATGTTGTAGCAGGTAGTTCCGTTTTCATCCAGAAAAGGAAGTCCGGCATTGGGTTTTGCAATTACAGGAATTCTGGTATGGGATACCATCTCCGAAATAATGCTCTCCATCTGAGCCGGACCTGTGGAACAGTTGGCACCGATAGCACTGGCCCCCAGGCTTTCCAACACAATGGCCGCCGTTTTCGCATCCGTACCGAACAAAGTTCTTCCATCCGCTTCAAAGGTCAGTGTAGCGATTACCGGCAAATCACAGACTT
>OHPO01001090.1_pt1 | contig 13050 bp, 9 predicted proteins | sample 1577741 | NCBI WGS metagenome assembly OHPO01 (sample SAMEA3879574, study PRJEB24766) | human gut metagenome | biome: human-associated habitat; feature: feces | place: USA | collected 1985/1987
CAGACAGACAGACAGACAGACAGACAGACAGACAGACAGACAGACAGACAGACAGAGCTGAGAGCAATTAAGCTCATTCAGTATGTGTTTGGTTATGTTATGTTACCACTGAGTAAAATTTGTTACTCGATTTCATCTGGGAAAGCCAAAACAAAGGATAATATTGGTAAATATCCAGTGTATGGATCTACTGGCATAATTGCAAAAACAAATGAGGCAGTTTATAACAAGACAAATATTCTGGTTGCTAGAGTTGGAGCTAATGCCGGATATACACATTTAGCAGAGGGCAGCTATGATGTATCTGATAATACGCTGATTATAGATGTAAAAAATGAATATAATCTCAAATATGTTTATTATCAACTTGTAAACATAGGGTTGAATCGCTACGCAAAAGGTGGTGGACAACCGCTTGTGACTGTTGGACAAATAAAGGAAGTTGTTATTGCAATTCCATCAATGTGGGAACAAGAAAGAATCGTATCTATTCTCGACCGCTTTGACACTCTTTGCAATGACCTATCGGCAGGACTTCCGGCAGAAATCGAAGCACGTCAGAAGCAGTATGAATATTACAGGGATAAGTTGTTATCCTTTAATGAATTACCAAAGTAAGGAGGCGAGGATGTGCCGTACTTTAATATTGTAGCGGAGACATCGGAGAATACCGTTGTTACAGAATATGAGCCGGTCAAGAGACGTTCTGACAGTTATCAGAGCGAAGCGGAGTTAGAAAAGGAGTTTATCCGCCTGCTTTGCGAACAAGGATATGAATATCTGTCTATTCACACGGAAAAAGGCTTGATTGCCAATCTCCGTAAGAAATTAGAGGAACTGAATAACTATCAGTTTTCAGACACAGAGTGGGAGGACTTTTTCAAAAATGCCGTTGCCAATCCCAATGAACATATCGTGGAAAAGACTCGGAAGATACAGGAAGATAATGTCCAAGTCCTGACTCGTGATGACGGTTCTTCCAAGAATATTACACTCATAGATAAAAAGAACATCCATAACAACAGGCTGCAGGTCATCAATCAGTATGCGATTAGCACGGACAATGGCGCAAAACATAATAATCGTTATGATGTTACAGTATTGGTTAATGGTCTGCCTCTTGTGCATATCGAATTGAAGCGCCGAGGTGTTTCCATACGTGAGGCATTTAACCAGATCAACCGCTACCAGAGGGAGTCTTTTTGGGCAGGACATGGTCTGTATGAGTATATTCAGATTTTTGTTATTTCAAATGGTACTCATACAAAGTATTATTCCAACAGCACCAGACGGAATGCGGAAAAGGAACATGAGAAACGGGGAGCAAGCAAGACGAAGACCAGCAACAGTTTTGAGTTTACCTGCTTTTGGGCGGATGCAAATAACCGGGTTATTCCAGACTTGATTGACTTCACCAAGACCTTTTTTGCAAAGCATACGATTTTAAATATTCTTACGAAATATTGCGTCTTTACATCTGAGGATATGCTGATGGTTATGCGTCCTTATCAGATTACAGCAACGGAACGCATTCTCAATCGTATTGAAATTGCCAACAATTATAAGAAGTACGGCAGTGTTGCGGGCGGCGGCTACATTTGGCATACTACAGGCTCGGGTAAGACGTTAACTTCTTTTAAGACAGCGAGATTGGCATCAAAGCTCCCGTATATTGATAAGGTATTATTTGTGGTTGACCGTAAGGATTTGGATTATCAGACGATGAAGGAATATGATCGTTTTGAAAAGGGCGCAGCCAACAGTAATACCTCAACTACCATATTAAAACGACAATTGGAAGACCCGGATGCGCATATCATCATTACTACCATTCAGAAACTGGCTACCTTTATAAAAAAGAATCCTGGGCACGAAGTGTACATGAAGCACGTTGTCATTATTTTTGATGAATGCCACCGTAGTCAGTTTGGAGATATGCATACGGCTATTGTAAAAAACTTCAAAAAATACCATTTGTTTGGATTCACCGGAACACCGATTTTCTCTGTTAACTCCGGCAGAGCAAAAAATCCGGAGTTCTTCACTACCGGTCAGACCTTTGGTGATCAATTACATAGTTATACGATTGTGGATGCAATCAATGACAAAAATGTCCTTCCGTTTCGTGTGGATTATATTAAAACCATGGATGTGGAGGAGGAAATCACAGATGAGATGGTTTGGGACATCAATCGAGAAAAGGTTATGATGGCACCCGAACGTATTCGCATTGTGACACAATATATACTGGAGCACTTTGATCAGAAGACTTATCGTGGAGATAGAACATACATGTATAATACCCTCACCAATATTGCGGAAGTAGCTTCTGCTAAAAGGGATGAGGTAGAGGAAATCAAAGAAAAACAGCGTATCAGCGGTTTCAATTCTATTTTTGCGGTATCGAGTGTACCGATGGCAAAATTGTATTATCAGGAATTTAAGAAGCAGATGGCAGCAGATCCCACGAAGAAATTGCGTGTTGCGACTATTTTCAGCTATGGTGCAAATGAGGAGGAGTCGGACGGTATTCTAGGTGAGGAAAATTCAGAGGATACTTCAGCTCTTGATCAAACGTCCAGGGACTTTTTGGAAGAAGCTATTGAGGATTATAACAAAATGTTCCATACGAATTATGATACTTCGAGTGACAGATTCCAAAATTATTATAAAGATGTATCACTTCGTATGAAGAATAAGGAACTGGATATTTTGATTGTAGTAAATATGTTCCTTACAGGTTTCGATGCTACAACACTGAATACCTTGTGGGTGGACAAGAATTTGAAGATGCATGGTCTGATACAGGCTTTTTCTCGGACGAACCGTATTCTTAATTCTATTAAGACCTTTGGAAATATTGTGTGTTTCAGAAATCTGCAGAAGCGTGTGGATAGTGCAATTTCTCTGTTTGGGGACAAGAATGCCGGAGGCATCGTTTTACTGCAGAGTTTTAGGGACTATTATTATGGTTATGAGTCCGCAGATGGAAAGTCTATGCCGGGCTATGTGGACATGATAGAAGAATTAAATAATAAATTTCCGCTGTCAGAACCACAAATTATCGGAGAACAGAATCAGAAGGACTTTATCGCTTTGTTTGGAGCAATTCTTCGCATGCGGAACCTTTTACTTTCCTTTGATGAATTTAAGGGGAATGAATTGATCTCAGAGCGTGATTTACAGGATTATCTTGGACGCTATCAAGATTTACGTGATGAATGGAGAAACAAACGGCGAGAAAGAACTGATATTACAGACGATGTAGTATTTGAAATTGAACTGATTCGTCAGATAGAAATTAATATTGACTATATTCTTATGCTTGTAAAGAAGTATCATGATACTCATTGCGAAGACAAAGAAGTTCTAATAACTATTAATAAAGCTATTGATGCCAGTCCGGAATTGCGTAGCAAGAAGCAGCTTATTGAAAACTTTATTGCTGGAATTAACGATGTGGATGATGTTGTGAACGAGTGGCATGAGTATGTGGTAGAACAGCGCGACCATGATCTTAATACTATTATTGCGGAAGAAAAACTGAAACCGGAAGACACGCGAAAATTTATGGAGAATGCGTTCCGGGATGGAGAGATTAAGACAGCCGGAACAGATATCGATAAATTAATGCCTCCAATCTCCCGGTTTGGTGGTGGCGGTAGAGACAAGAAAAAGCAAGGTGTCATTGACAAGTTTAAAGAATTTTTCGATAAGTATTTTGGTATTGGAGGCTCTAAATCATTTACGAACCAGGAATCGAAAGTTGCTGTATACAATTTCGAAACCAAAGGTGTGAAGCAAATGGTGGCTGAACCCAAGACACCTTATAAAAACAATGACACTGAGTAATGAATGATATCATGAAATGTAAAAGAGGAGAGACTTATGAAAGGGGAAAAACGAAAGGCACGAAGGAAAGCGGTACAAACTAATGAGAATACTAAAATCAGAATACAGGAAGTGGACGAGGAAAAATGGATATGCATGCAGGCTGAGGCTTATTATAGGGCATTAAAAAGAATAGAAGCCCAAAAAGAAATAAAGAATCCAGAGTCATCAGTACAATTGACGCGCAAAGAACAGATATTGTATATAATCAACTTTTTCTTTTTTCCCTTCAAAATTTTTGGAAAAGTAAAATTAAAAAAAGAAATCTATAATCTTTCAATTGTTTTTGCAACATCTTTTATTATGGAATTAGTAGGTACAGCAGCGTGGTTGGGAGGATTATGCGGAATACCTTATTTGATTTTAAAAGGAGAATTGCCTTTTGATATTGCAATTATTGCAATGGGTATTTTACTGATTTTTATTGGTAGTATGCTAATTATCGGAGTGAGAAGTTTTGAAAAAGAGGAAGATAGTAATAAAATTTATGCTTTCACAGCTAGTTTTTTAGCATTAGCCAGTTTGTGCGTAAGTATAGTAACGTTGCTGATAGAAAAGATATAATTGAAGGGAGATTATTCATGGAAAAAACAAAAGAGGTGAAAAAACAAGGGAACTTTGCAGAAAAGCATCCCAAATTGAATCTGCTATTAGGATTGGCATTAATAATAGCAATGGTAGTAATAATAGTGTTACTAGTTAGGTTTGTGGCACTGAGCATAAAAAGTGGAATGGATGCAAGTGTTGTCTATTTAAAAAATTTTGTTAACAATACAGACAAAGTTATTGTAGTTGCTATGATTACCGGTACAGTATCAATAATAGGTGTCCTTTTTTCATCGGTAGTGGCAAAAATCATTGACTATAGATATAATGTCAAAAAATATTTATATGATAAAAGAGAAATTCCCTATGAGCAATTTATTAGCATGGTCTATGCTATTATGTCGGATACTAAAAAACCAGAAGAACAGCGTATGACAGAGACTGAAATGATGGAAAAGGTAGCTGAATTTTCTAAGGGTTTAACACTATGGGGATCAAACAGAGTCGTTAAGAAATGGTTGAAGTATAGAAAGGCATCTCTAGAAATGGCAGGACCGCAAAGCCTGCTGTTATTAGAAGACATTATGTATGAAATGCGCAGAGATGTTGGGTTGAAGAAACGGATGAAAAAAGGCGATATGTTAGCCTTCTTTGTTAATGATATTGAGAAATTGGTTAAAAAATGAGTTAAGCAGAAAGAATAATTGGCAATATTCAATACATTTATGCGGTAGTTATTAGTGAAAATATGAGATGTTACATATTCCACTCATAGATATTATTATAGTCATTTTTACCAAGGAGGTCCTCCCCATGTCCCACCCCATCCAATCCGAAGCCCATCTCACGACCTTCGAAGCCATCAGCATGATCGTCGGCAACAGCATCGGCACGGGCATCATTGCCGTTCCGTATCTTGCCACGAAGAACAGTATGCTGGATGTCGTGTGGATGGTATTGATTGCATATTGTGTGAACGTGATTCTGCACCTGATCATTGCCGAGTTGTCCTATAACAACGGTGGTGTCCAACTGGTGAAAAGCTTTGAAGGAGAGCTGTTCCACGGCACAATGAAACAGATCTTCAGCTGGGGCGTATTTATTGTCTACGGGCTGGCCATCATGATTGGTGTCAGCGGCAACATCAACGGTGGCGCCCAGATTTTTGTGAACTGGTTCGGAATGCCTTTTGTGGCGGCGCAGGTTTTGTACTATGTGATCGCCGGAGTCGTGGTGTTTATCGGCATGAAAGCAGTAGGAATCGCGCAGAAATACGCAGTCATCGTCCTGATGGGAATCGTTGCGGTGATGACGGTGGGGACTTTTCTGCATCCGCTGAATACATTGCGACGGGCACAGTTCCACTGGAATAATCTGCTGGCGCTGTACAGCATGGTGGTATTCGCCACCTCCGCCAATCAGGCGGTGATTCAGGTGGTGAAAGGTCTGGATGGCAACGCGAAACAGATCCGCCGCTCCATTTTCATCGGTTTTGGGCTTTCCTCAGTGTTTGTCCTGATCGTAACGGGCACGGTTCTCCTGGGAACCAAGGGAGCGCTGGAAAAAGAACTGGCATACATGCAGTTGGGAGAGAGTATCGGTACCTGGGCGATGATCCTGGCAGGCGTATTTTCCCTGTTTGCTTTACTTACCACGTTCTGGAGCAATACTCTCGCCCTCCGCGATGTGGTTCATGAGCAGATCGGCAGCGGCAACCGCATCAGCTGGCTGATCGCCACAGTTCCCTGCATTCTGTTTGCTGTGTTTGGCGTGAACAGCTTTATCGTTCTGACCAGGATCATGAGTGGCGTTGTGGTACTGGTGAGCATCATGCTGGTGCTGACCTATGGAAAGTCCAGGAAAAAAGCCGGCAGCAGTCCTATCTGCGGTGTGATCGGCACGGTGCCTTTTCAGGTGCTGATGGTGCTGTCTACGCTGCTGTCTGCAATCGGTGCGCTGATCCCATTGAGCTGATTTCAAAAAAACTCAAATACAATAGTGAAACAGATTAAGTAACAGAAAAGAGATTCCTATGTATACTTCTCAATATTTTCAAATTCGGGACGAAGAGACTTTTTCCCTTTGCATCCCGACGGACAGAGATTATAAAATATTGCAGCTGACGGATCTGCACCTTGGGTTCGGCCTTTTTTCCGGGAAAAAGGACAAACTGGCTCTGGAAGCGGTGACGGAGCTGATCCACCGGACGGAACCGGATCTGATGGTCCTGACCGGAGATTCTGTGTTCCCGTTTTTCCCGAAAAGCGGTACCATGAACAACCGAAAGCAGGCAGAAAAACTGCTGGCATTTCTGGATGGTTTTCAGATTCCCTATACTCTGGTCTTTGGTAACCATGACTGTGAAATGGGCTCCACCTGCAATAAGGAACAGCTGGCGGAGATTTTCACTACGGGAAAATATGCCGTTTTTACCAAAGGAAGATATGAGCACAGTCCTCAGAATCCCATTACCGGCGTAGGGAATTTTGTAGTAGAACTCACAGATGATCAGGGAAAACTGTTACTTCCGCTGATTCTGCTGGATTCCAACATGTACGGCGACGGCTGGTTTTTCAGTGGTTTCGACTGCATCCATGAGGATCAGACGGACTGGTGCATGGAAAAACTGAACGAGAGAAAAGTGCCTGCCATGGCATTTTTCCACATGCCGCCCGCAGAATTTAAGGAAGCTTATGAGAAAATGAAATTGGGCGATCACAGCGTGATTTATCAACACGGCAGTATCGGAGAAAAGGATGAGTATTTCGGAATATCGAACCGACCACCTCATTTTTTTGAAAAAGCGGTGGATAACGGCTGGCTGAAATGGATTTTCTGTGGACACGATCATCTGAATACGTTGTCACTGACCTATAAAGGTATCCGCATGACTTACGGAATGTCCATTGATTATCTGGGATATTCCGGCATCGCGAAGCAATATATCCAGCGGGGAGCCACGCTGATCACGCGTAAGACAAACGGGAACATGGATATCACTATGGTACCGTTGACAACGGTTGTTTCGACACGAGTAAGGGGAGCCTGATGAAAGGCTCCCCTTAATGGTTCAAAGCGGAAATTAGTAATTGATACCGCTGATGCCGAGTACTCCGTTCTGGACATTGAAGGTGATGTTGGGGCCGTCACCGGTGCTGTAGAGGGTGAAGCCTGCCATACTGGGGCTTAATTCGGACAGATCAGCATTAGCCATAGAGTCTTTCAGCTCAGGGGTGAAGATTTTGTCTGCACCTAAGGCAATCAGATCTTCCCTGGTTTCGATCACACTGCCATCGCCCAGAGCAACATAGACCGGATAATTGACCAGATCAGCGAGAGCATCCAGATCTTCAGCGGCTACGGCATCCTGGATCTTTTTAGCGAAAGCGGCAGCATCCTCTGTGGAAACTGCAAAGTTGTCTTCATATGAAGTACCATTGGCCGCATCAGCAGAAACTTCTGTAGTTGTCTCAGCACTAGCTTCAGCAGCAGAACTTTCAGCAGTAGAAGCCTCCGCACCGATTTCGGAAGTCACCGTACTTTCCGCCGAAGCTGCTCCATTTCCCTGACTGCCACAGGCAGCAAAAGACAATACCATCACAGTAGTTAAAAGTGTACAGATCATTTTGTTTTTCATAAGTAAAACTCCTCTCTTAAATAAAACTATATCTTACAGGTCTCTGATGGTTAGACTATGCATCTGCTGCAAAAGTTTCAAAAAATATCAAAAAAATATCAAAAATATCAAAAAAATATCAAAAACATCCACCCAAAAGAAAAACCTTCTGTTAAAATGTAAAAATAAGACAGATGAAAACAATAGAATAGGAAACTACCATGGAACCATATTACTATCAGAAAATGAACAAGCCCCAGCAGGCCGCCTATCACGCTATGCAGCAGGGAGTGCTGGCGCTGGCAGACGAGATCCAGCTGCCGCGGATCCCGGCGGAAGAATTGTATGACGTATTTTTCCGACTGCGGCTGGATCATCCGGAGATCTTCTGGGTGGTGAGTTATCGGTATAGATATTATCAGGACTCCCCCAACATCATCTTCGTGCCGGAGTATCTGTTTGAGAAAAATAAGATCAGAGAACATCAGAAAGCCATGCAGTCCCGGGTGGAAAAGCTGGCAAGACCTGCCGCAAAGTTCACAGAGTGGGAAAAAGAGAAGTACATTCACGACTTTATCTGCGAAAATATCACCTACGATAAGTTGAAAAAGCCCTATTCCCATGAGATTATCGGACCGCTGGGACAGGGCATGGGTGTCTGCGAGGGCATTGCCAAATCGGTGAAGGTGCTTTGCGATGCGCTGGGTGTGTGGTGTGTAATCGCTATCTGCGGAAACAATCCGGAGAAAGGGATCAAGTACCGTCACACCTGGAATATTGTGCGGATCGGCGGGCAGTATTATCATCTGGATGCCACATTTGACAATACATTGGGAAAACATCAGGGCAATGCGGAAGCACCCGGAGAGATCCGCTACGACTATTTCAATCTGGGAGATAAAGCAGTGTTCCGGGATCATGAACCGTTGATCGCCCCGGCACCCGGCTGTCCGGACAACGATCATTTTTATTACAAGGAGAAAAAACTTTCCTTTACGAAAACGGAAGAAGTATATAAAAGAGCACAGCAGATGGCAAAAAAAGGCCGGGCCATGACGTTCCAGTGGCGGGGAGGCTATCTGACCAGAGAAGTCCTGCAGGAACTGTTGGAACTGATCCGCAAGGCAGGCGAGGAGCGGCAGAAGACCGCCCGGATCAGTCTCAACTGGCCACAGGCGGTCATTCATTTCAGCTATGTGGAAAATGCAGGCATCCCGGAGCCGGAGGTCGTCATGGAAGACGCCAACGAAGGAGAACAGTTCGACACCGGGGAATAAAGGTATGGGATGATGTCAGGATCAAGAATTCTCCGACTTCAATGCGCACTCCCGGAATAACGCATTGACGGCCAGCTTATAGTCGCTGGCATCTGTGGCTTTGCGGATCTTTTTTACGTATTTGTCCGGAGATTCGAAGCTGTGGCTTAAGAAAGTCCAGAGATCCTTCATCTTATAGAGCGTATTGGTATCGCCGGACATGATCTCCTGATAACCGGTCAGGAGGGAAGTGTGGAATTCCTTCAGGACAGCCAGACGCTCTTCACAAGACGGCAGCGCAACACTCTCCGTGGAGGCAGCCTTCAATTCCTGCAATAATCCCGGATTCTGCAAAATTCCCCGGCCGATCATGACCATATCGATACTGGGAAGCTTCGTAAGAATCTGCGTTAGCGACTCCGGAGAGGTAATATCCCCGTTATAGCACAGCGGACATTGCAGGGCTTCCACCGCCTCTGCGAAAGCTTCCAGATGGGGTGTCCCCTTGTAACCTTCCTTTTGCAGTCTGGGGTGAATGATCAGTTCCTTCATGGGGAATTTTTGATATATTTTAAGCAGTAGAGCCCATTCATCCATGTAGTCCATGCCGATGCGGGTCTTGATGGAGATTTCCAGTGGACATTTTTCGAAGATCTCGTCCAGAAAATCCTCCAGTTCCCGGGGTGTGCCTAAGAAGCCGGCACCACGGTTTCTTGCCACCACCGTCCCGGAAGGACAGCCCAGATTCAGATTGACCTCGTGGTAGCCATATCCGGCCAGCTGCTCTGCCAGCGACAGAAATTCCTCCGCCTTATTGGTCAGGATCTGCGGTACGGTGTACATGCCCACATTATGTTCCGGAAGCACATCGTTGCGTTCTCTGCTGTTCATGTGCCGATTGGAGATAAAAGGGGTAAAATATTTGTCCATGCCGCCGTAACAGCGGTTCCAGTTAGTGCGAAAATTATAAGTGGTCAGTCCCTCCATGGGGGCAAGATAATATTTCATAAAAATGTATGCCTTTCCGTAACCTGCAAGCGTTCCATTGCATTTCCGGCGTATGCTTTCGCAGATTGTACTTTGTATCGGGTGTTTTGCCAAATCCCTTATGCAGAGATATTCTCAATAACGGGATTGCCCTTTACATGATTATAAACAGTTACTATTATAATAGAGATAGTAAAAATTGCAAAGAAAACCGCAAAGATCCAAAAAGAAAGCGGCTGGAAGAAGGAATAAAGATCATGACTGAAAAAACAGAAAATAATACCATAAACCTAACCACCAACGAACGCACCCAGCAGGAGATCACCATCTCCGGCAACCCCGGGAAACCGGTCGGGGAGGATGGGGAGAAGATGCTGCGCCGCATGAACGAAAGCCACTACGCAGTGACCGGCTGGGCGCTGGAACACTGGAAGATCCGGGAGAATGACCGGATTCTGGACATCGGCTGCGGTGGAGGAGCAACTCTGAAACGCATGAGTGAAGAGGTGCGTGACGGACATCTGACCGGAGTGGATTATTCCGCCACTTCACTGGAGCTTTCCGGGAAAACCAATGCAGAAGCACTGCAGCAGGGAAAAATGGATCTCGTGGAAGCCTCAGTGGAAAAACTGCCCTTTGCGGACAATGCTTTTGACAAGATCATTACGGTGGAAAGCTTTTATTTCTGGCCGGATCCCGCGGAGAATCTGAAAGAAGTCTACCGGGTATTGAAGGAGCAGGGAACCTTTTTACTGGTGGCCGACATTTACCAGAAGGAGGATCTGCCGGAACAGGTGCGGGAAAACATTCAAAGATTCCATCTGTTTAATCCCACACCGGAAGAATTCCGGGAACTGCTGGAAAATGCAGGATTTGAAGAGGTACGGATTCACTTAAAAGACGGCGAGGACTGGATCTGCGCGGAAGGGCACAAATAAGCAGTAGAACCCTTCGGAAAAACGCAAAAACCGGGTGGAAGTCCGAAACGGAACACGCTAGAATCAGAAACATAGAAAAATGTGAAAGTATCCATGAAAATATTCAAAGGAGAAAACAATAACCATGTATAATCAGAATTATAAAGTAGAACTTCCCCAGTTCCCGGACCGGGAGGTGTCCATAGCAGAATACGGCGCGAGGAGCGGCGATTTGCAGATCGAGACCGGCAGACACAATGCGGAGGCCATTAACCGCGCGATCTGCGAAGTGTCGGAGCAGGGGGGCGGTACGGTAAGAGTTCCCGCAGGCATCTGGGCGGTGGCTCCGCTCCGGCTGTTAAGCGGTGTCAATCTTCATCTGGACAGTCAGGCTATGTTAAAATTCATCAAGTCCAAAGAGGACTATCCGCTGCGGATCACCAGCTATGAAGGTCAGGACTGCATTCGCACCGTATCTCCCGTTACCGCGGAAAATGCAGAAAACATCGCCATTACCGGAGAAGGCATCATTGACGGCAGCGGTGATAAATGGCGTCCGATCAAGAAGTTTAAGATGACGGAAAAGCAGTGGGATGCGTTGTTTACCATCAGTCCTTATGTGTTAGAGACGAAAGAAACAGCGATCTGGATGCCCACAGAGTCGATTTTAAAAGGAAATCACCACAATATTCAGGGAAACACCGAGGAAGCACTGGCCGCCGCGGCACCCTATTACGATTTTTACCGCCCGGTGATGATCAGTCTGCGCCATTGCAAAAATGTGCTTCTGCAAGGCGTAACGTTCATGAACTCTCCGGCATGGAATATCCACCCCTATTTCTGCGAGAACCTTACGGTGGAGCATATACAGGTCCGCAATCCTTATTATGCCCAGAACGGTGACGGCATTGATGTGGAGTCCTGCACTAATGTGCATATTCATCACAGTGTTTTTGAGACCGGAGATGATGCCATCTGCATGAAGTCCGGCAAAAATGCCATTGCCCGCAAGATTCAGGGGCCCTGCAGCAATGTTTACATCCATGACTGTCTGGTGAACGAAGGCCATGGCGGTTTCGTCATCGGCAGTGAGATGTCCCGCGGAGTAAAGGATATTCTGGTGGAGAACTGTACTTTCGTGGGAACCGATGTGGGTGTCCGCATGAAGAGTGCGCTGGGCCGCGGCGGCGTGGTAGAAAATATCACTCTCCGCAATATCCATATGAGCGAGATCAAGGGCGAGGCAGTGATCCTGACCATGTCCTATGTGCTCAATTCCCTGAACCGGGAAGAGACCATTGCCATGGAAAATGAGGACGACATCCCGTATTTCAGAAATCTGCAGATGGAGAATATTGAAGTCACCGGCTGCAGACAGTTCACAAAGATCGAGCCTTTACAGGGCAGGCCGGAGACAATTCAAAATGTAGTCATTAACGGACAGAAGCTGGCATAAGTGCCAGGACTGGAACACAGATTTCCGGTGCCGGAGAAGAAAATTTTGAAACACAGTATCAGGAGGTAATGATTATGCCATGTACAACCATATTAGTAGGAAAAAAGGCATCTTATGACGGTTCCACCATGATCGCCCGGAATGACGATTCTCCTTCGGGGCAGTTCACACCGAAGAAATTCGTTGTGGTGCATCCGGAAGAACAGCCGAAAAAATACAAATCCGTGCTTTCCCATGTGGAGATCGATCTGCCGGAGGATCCCATGCGTTATACCGCAGTCCCCAATGCACTGGACGGAGAGGGTATCTGGGCAGCGCACGGTGTCAATGCGGCAGGTGTGGGCATGACGGCCACAGAGACCATCACTTCCAATGCCAGAG
>OHPO01001095.1_pt1 | contig 12996 bp, 10 predicted proteins | sample 1577741 | NCBI WGS metagenome assembly OHPO01 (sample SAMEA3879574, study PRJEB24766) | human gut metagenome | biome: human-associated habitat; feature: feces | place: USA | collected 1985/1987
CAAAGATGGAATGGGCGCAGCCCTCCACACCGTCAGAGCCGAAGATGACCGCCGGGCGCTTGCGCACACGGTCGGCGCCTTTCAGCTGGCGGATACTGTCATTGCCGTATTCCTGTTGTTTTTTTGCCATGCGGCGGTTCCCCCTGATGTATATTGAAACAGTGGTAGTTTTTGCACATATATTTTTATTAAACCACAGTTTGGAAGTGTTTGTCAAATCGACTTGCACTCTGCGGGCAGGTTGCAGAGGTCGATGCTCGCATCCGACCCTGCAAATTCAGTGTAATACAACAAACTGTTGTTGTCAAGTTGTGTTTATGAATTGCAGTCACAATTACACGGTTCGACCCGGTTGCGGTCGCCGATGACAGCGGTCCAATACTCGCTGCCGCGGTAGCGGAAGATGACCCAATCATAGCCGTTGTATTTCCGGGTGCTCTGCTTGACAACGCAGTAGCTGCCCAACGGCAGATCCGTCTGACAGGCCGCGCTTCCGTCGGCATCCACCGCAACGATCTCAATCAGTCCGTTCACCGGGATGCTGCTGCCGTCGGCCGCAATCAGTTCTTCAGCCGCGTAAAGACCGAAGGTCACGTTGGCCGCCTCGGCGTTGCCGCCGATCCCAAACAGCTCGTCGGTTTCCATGAATTTCTCCAGACTGATTTCCACGCGCTGGCGCTCGTTGTAGAAGCCGGCGGAGGTCTCCGTCAGTTCGATTTCCTGCCCGGCATACACTAACTCTACGGTTTGTGTTTCAGAATTGAGCGTCATGCCGAAGGGCGCCTGGGTTTCGGTGATCACATATTTGCCGAGATAGAGCGCTTTGCTGGTCGCCACGCCGTCTGACCCTGTTGTGATGGTATCGACCACCTCGCCGGCTGAGGCGCGAAGCGTGCCGTCAAGCGTATAGACGTCCTCCAATGCGGTGATGGAATACACGGCGCCCTCCAGACCGGCAACTTCATAGACCGGCTGGTAAAGCTCGCTCTCATTCACCACGGTGCTGAAAATCTCACCGGTCTTGCTGATATGAATGAGGCCCTTCTGCGCCACGTTGTGCTTTGTCACCGTGACCACATCGGAGGTTCCGTCTACCGTGAAGGGCACGGGCTGGGAATCCAGCACATAGCCATAGCAGGTTTCCACCTCAATCAGCTCATACTGGCCGTAGGGAAGCTCATAAGGCAGCATCAGGGAGCCGTCGTCCGCCGTATAGAAGGTGGTGATGGTGATCGGAGTCGGATAGTATACGGTTTGGGAAATCAGCTCGCCGGTAGACAGGTCGCGGATCTGGAACCCCACGCCCGCCGCCGGGATGATTTTCCCGGTTTCAGCGTCGTGCTTCTCCACACGGATGAAGCTGCTGATGGTCAAATTGTTCAGAATGTAGGAATAAAGCTGGCCGTCCGCGTTGATGAACACGGTGAAGTCCGGGATAAACGCCTGGCCCTCCATGCCCTCGATTTGATGCACGGTATAGCGCCCATACGGCAAATCCTTGGAAACAGCCACGCCATCGGCATCCGTGACAAGCAGATCCCGTTCGCTTTCCTTTGCCGCGTCATAGCTGCCTGCGCGGGTCAGGTAAATCTGGAATCGGGCGCCCGCCTCGGGCTGCTCGATGAGGCCCTCGTTGCCGGAAGCCTCGATGTCCTCGACAGGAACCGGCGCCGGCTCCAGGTTTTTATCTGTTTCCGGCTCAGGCTGGGGGGTTCAACAGACTCATTTACATCCGGCTCCGGCTGAGGCGTTTCGGTGGACTCATCCATGTCCGGTTCCGGCTGAGGTGTTTCGACGGGGTCCTCAAGCTCTGGATCCGAAGCCGCGTTCTGCTCATCGGGCAAATCGGTCTGGGTAGCGACCGCGAATGTCTCCGGAATCGGTTCGCCGTCTCCATCGACAGGAGCTGTTTCTTCAGACGAGTCTGCCGAGGCTTCCGGTTTAGGGGCCTCATCCACCACAGGTTCCTGTGAATTTTCAGGCTCTAGTTCAGGGTCTGCTTCCACTACAGGCGGCTCTGGCTCGGGCGCCGGCGTTTCTTCCGGCTCGGACGGCACAATCTCAACGTCCTCATCCTGTGCGTCGATGTGCTTGATGAGACGGATGTTGCCCTTGATCACATCCTCGGTTACGGCGTTGGAGGTCGTATTGTGCTCAATCGTATAGAGTGCGGGATCGGCGCCAACAGAGTGAACCGTGGTGTCGAGCAGATAACCCTCTGAAGGCTCGATCTCCTGTACCGTCCAGTCGGTATCGCAGATGTACTCCCGGCTGGTAAACTGGCCGTTGGCGTCTGTGTGGTACACGTCAATCAGCTCGCCGCTCTTGTAAATGCCGTACCGGGCGTTCGCCAGCGAGGAATCGCCTTGGGGCTCGCCGGTCTCAGAATCGGTCTTAGTGACTGTTACGGTAAATTTCTTGAGGATGTTGACGAAGCTGCGCTCGGCAACTTCGTTCCACTGGATCGAAACCGTCTGTGCGTCGGGAATCACATAGCGAATGGCGGTCTCCACCTCTTCAATGGTGTATGGAGTAGACCCACTGATCAGGACATTGCCGAATCTTGCAACACCGTTTGCATCGGTGACGGCATACTCATCCACGGGCAAGCCGGAAAGAGAGGTGCCATAAAGATGAAATTTTGCCCCTTCCACGAAGTTGTCCTCGGAGCTTTTGACGACCTCAAGGGAGCCGTGCTTGAGCACGTTGCTGAAGGTGACGGTAGAGGTCTGGCCGCCAACGATGGTCACCTGCTGTGAGGATTGCGGCGTGTACCGGTCGATATCGGCTTCCGTCACGGTGTAGGTACCGGCGATCAGATCGGTGACGTCAATCGTGCCGTCCACACCGGTCGTCACCTTGCGCGTGATGCCGTTGCCGGAGATAGTGAAGGGGATGCCGGAGACAACGCCGTCCTCGCTGGTCTTAACCAGGCGCATGGTGCCGACTGCCTCCATCTCCAGAATCATATAGGCGCTGACCGGGTCGGAGACATTCTCTCCATAGGTGATCATGTCCTGAATCCCCGAGGTGCCCGCACGGCCGTCCGTCCAGGTGACGACGCCCGAGCGGACGCCGTTGTTCTTGGCGGCGGAAACCCGGATGTCGCCGACAATCGCGGTGTTCGCCGTGATGGTCAACTGATTCCCACTTCTGGAAAAGCTGACGCTGGGAGTCGAGGAGCTGAACGAAAAGTTCGAGAGAACGCCGTTGGTATCGGTCAGTGTGGTGGTGTAGTTGGTTCCGTTCCACTTGAGCTCATAGGTGCTTGCGCTCCCATAGCTTCTGGCGCAAAAGCTGGGCACCCTCGTATGGTTCTGCACGCTGGTGACCATGGAGCTGTAATAGGACTGGATTTGGCTGCGCAGCGGGTGCGAAGGCCCGATATATTCCCATACCGCGCTCTTTCCGTAGGCCGCCGGATTCACCTTGTTGAAAGAAGCGTCCCGTTCGCCTACGACTACTTCCCACACCAGCAGCTGGGTTGCCAGGGCATGGCTGAGGCATGCGGCGTCAGACGCATTCTGGCTGCGCCAAGAGGTGGAGACATTCCCGTGGTACCCGTATTGCATGATGCGCCCCAGCAAAACTTTGACGGTATCCGGAGAAATCGTGACATTGTTGCTGGCGGGATAGTTTTCCCAATACGATTCATCCCGTCCGGAGAGCGTGTCGCCGGAATACTGGCCGACGCCAGGCTCAATGCAGTAGGCTACCTGTCCAGTATAGGAATTCAGACAATGTATCGTTGTGCGGTTGAACTGTGTGAAGCTCCAGCCGCTCATCAGGGATACGCCCGGGTGACCCCAGGTCGTAGACGAATAGTTGGCGTCTCCGTCCCGGGGGAAGTCCACCATATAGGCGTCCACCTCGGTTGCGGCGAACACCGTCGTGCCCATCGACAGGAATGTCGTGAAGCACATCAGCAATGCAAGAAGCGCTGAAAGGCCTCTTTTCATTACTTTTCGTTTCATAAGATTTTCCTCCTTGTTTTTGGGCAACAAAAAAGCACACCGTTTCCGATGTGCTTTCCGCTGCCTGAATGGTCGCGCTCAGGCGTAGCCGATATAGATGTCGTAGCGACCGTCCGGTCTTGACTGCGCCCAAACGCAGAAATATGTCATGCCGTCTGCTTTATACAAATCCAGCCGCGAGCGGATATCCCGCTCCAGGTAGATGGAGTTTGCGCTGGCGATGATGGGATTGTCCCAGCAATCCGTCGCCGTAGAATCGTAGGTAAGCCCCGCGCTCTGTCCATAGGATTGCGCGTATCCCACCCAGTAGCCGATATCAAACGCCGGTTCGGGATCGGGAGTTGGTTCAGGGGTTGGGTCTGGCGTTGGCTCTGGCGCTGGAGTGGATTCCGGTGTCGGCGCCGGAGCCGGTGGTTCTGTGGGTACCGGCTCAGACGCCGCGGGCGGCGGGTCCGTTTTCGGCGGCTCGGACGGCTTGGGCGAGTTCTCCGCCGGCGGGCTGGTCGGCGCCGCATCGCTTCGGTCTGTGGAAGTCGGCTTTGCAGCCGGATGATCCGCGGTTGGCGCGCCGGATTCGGCGCGAACCTGCGGGTTCGAAATCTCATCGGGCGTTTCTTCCACCTCGGTCTGAGGCAGCGGGGCTTCCCGCATGCTGGTCTCGTTGCCCGGACACTGCGCCTCGCTGTGAGAGCTTGCTTCCTGTGGGTCTGGGGCGGCGCACGCGGTTAAACATAAAACGGCGCACGCCACTGCCAATACTGCGATTCGTCTCATGACTCAGTTCCTCCTTCTGGTCGTTTACCAGATTACACGGACGAGTCAGGAGATTTGCAACCCCGCTTCAGCTCGCAAGCTTCGAGTAGCCGCGGGTGGCTTCATCCACACACCGGTCAAGTATCTCAAAAAACCGGTCTGGGGTAAGCTCGGCGTCCAGCCAGTGGACCGCCCTGTACGAGTAGCAGCCGACGTCCTCATTGATGGCGTGGCTGCCCAAAACGCTGTGCAGATTCAGCTCGTTAGCGAGCTGCTTCTTCTTTGCGCCTCCGGAATGCTCCATGGCTTTGGCCAGGCAGATGACCATCAGCGGATGCAGTGGGGAAAAGGAGATTTGCATGTAGTAATCCCGGTATCCAAGCGTGAGAGAGATGTCGTCCTGGTCCTCAATGGGCATCTGGGACAAAATCATCCTGCGCGCATGCTCCGCGATGCTCTTTCGTTTGAGCTGCTCCTCCTTACTGAGAGTGTAGGTGTTCAAGTTCGTGCCTCCTTTGTCGGTGAGTCATAGAGAAATTTATCTGGGCGTGGCGATATGCGTGATGGCGCCCCAGATTCGGTTCGAGTCGTTGTTGATGCCGAGGATCCGCACGGTCACGCGCGCGCCTCTGGGCGGCCGGCCGCGTTTGGGGTAGCTGCACAGACAATCGATTCCGCCGTCCAGCGCCACAAAAACACCGTTCATGTCCACCATGCTGACCGTGCCGACATAGCGGTTGCCGACGGTATATCTCCGAAGCGCCTTTTCATAGGGATTCTCTCCGGCCTGCTTGATGGAGGCGCTCACCTTGGGGTGCGCACGGTCGCTCCGGTCGATGCTCAGGATTTTCACCAGAATGCGCTGGCCGGGTTGGAAAGCGGAGCTGGCGTCCAGCATGCGCTGGTAGCTCAGCTCGCGAAGCGGGATGTAAACCTCCAGACCGAACAAATCCACGAAGATACCGGCGCGGATGACCGAAACGACCCGCGCTTCCGCGCAGATGCCCTCATACAACAGGTTGTTGCCGTCCCGGTCTGAGCCAAAGTAATATTCCCGGCGCTTCGCCGCCATTGCCTCCAGCCGGCTGCCCACGGCGAGTCCGGCCTTGCCGTCGATTCCTTTTACAATGAAATCAATCTCAGCGCCCAAACGCTTGGTGACCATGTAGTGCAGCACGTCCTCCGGCAACCGGCCGCGGAAATCGCTGGGCGGCTCCACCGCCTCCTCCGCCGGAATGATGATCTTGTAATCGCCATGATAAATGACTGCCAGAGAACGGGAGGGGTTGTCCGCCGGGCGCTCCACGCCCTGGATCGTGCCCGTCAGAATGCGTTTGGTTTTCAGGGACTCCACCAGGTCGAGCAAATCGTTGCGGGCCTTATCCGCCTCGGTTTCGACGCCCAACCGGTCGTCAATCGCCACAACCGCCGACGCCGGTCTGGGAGCGGCCCGTCTGCGGCGGGGTTTTGCTTCGCCTTCGACGCCGTCGGATGCATGTTCGGGCGCTTTTTCAGGCTCTGCGTCAGACTCGGATTTTTTGCTGCGGGTTTTTCTGGTCCGCCGAGCCGGCGCGGGCCCTTCAGCCGGTTTTTCAGCCGCTTCTGTTTCGGTCTGGGAATCCGCTATGGAAGCTGGTGGATCCAAGGCGTCTTCGGCCGGAATTCTCTCGGAATCCGTGTTCTCGGAATCAGTCTGGGGCGCAGGGCTCTCATCCGGCGCCGGCGGGCTCTCTTCAGCCCGGGATACCTCCTCCGAAGCTACATCCGATCCGGTCTGGGAGAGGGGCTGTTCTTCAGCAATTGCCTGCTGCTCCAGCAGCATCTCCTCATCGGGAATTGCGTCTTTCTTTTTCGTGGCCATGTGGGTTCCTCCTTAACAATATTAAAATTCGGTGGGTGGTGTGGCTGAGCTATACAGGCTTTTTCGCTTCTTGGCCGGCGGCTTGGCTTCCGGCGGCGGGGTAAACTCAGTCTGGGGGGACGGGGTATAAAACGTCTTGGGCGTGTACTCCATCACGCTCGTTCGGACAATCTGCTTTGCCATGGGCAGCTTTGTGTAATCCAGCTTGTTCAGCTTGAGGATGTTGTGCCCGCGAATGATGACGAGCAGCTCCTCGTTGGGCAGCCGCAGCACCTCGTCCGGCGTGAGCAAACGTCGCTTGCCCTGCCCCTCGGTGTGGCGGTACTGGGGTATGACCTGCGCGACCGCGATGGTCTTTTTCACGGTCATGGTCGAGTTGACCTCAATACTCATATCACCGCTGCGGGCTGAAAAATAGTCGGCGCTCACGTCATCCGTACAGCCGAGCATGAGCTGGATATCGGTGTTGCCGATGATTTCGGCCCACAGGTTGTTGGGGTACCGGTTTTGCAGCTGCCCAAGGCTCTGTACCGCCAGCGTCACATAGATGGCGCGGCTGCGGATGACGCTCAGCGTGCGAGCGAAATCCGAGCCGTCGGCCGCGCCGCCCAGCTTCCCGATGTTGTTGAACTCGTCGAGTATGAGGTTGACGGGGATTTCGCATCGCATATCCGGGGTCGCATCCGCATGCCGAACCAATTTGATAAACAAAAATGAGAAGAAAAGAGATGACAGGAACGCCATCGTCGCGTCCTGATCACTCAGGATGACAAAGTATGCGCATTTTCGCTTGCCCGGCGCCGTCAGATCGATATCGCTGCGGCTGATGATGTTGCGGACGGATTCGTTCTGCAGAACCTGCAAGCGGGTGCCCAGACCCAGTACGATACCCGAGCGGACCGTATCGCTTGCCTGCGAGAACAGGTTGAATGGCGCACGAGCCGGGTGTTCCAGCGGCAGCTTTTCAAACAACGCCGTAAGCTGCCGCTCGCTGTTCTGGGTCAGGAGCTGGTAGACCGCGGCAAGATTTTTGGTGTCCGGACTGCGGCTTCTGTCCTGGTCGATATACAGAACCAACGCCTTTAAGAGGTTCGATTCGCCGTTATCCCAGAAATGGTCGCCCTTTCCCTCACTGGTATTGGAGATGATGACGTTGGTCAGCACCTGCGCCATCAAGGTATCGCCCTGCAGATCGGACATACAGTTCCATGAGTCGCCATGCGCGGGGTTTACCAGGTTGAACACCTTCACCTCATACCCGTTCTGACGGAACAGCTCGGCGGTGTCGCAGTACAGATCTCCTTTGGCGTCTGTGATCACAGCAGACTCACCGCGTTTTATCAGCGTAAAGAGCGCCGGGCGAATCACGCCTCTGGACTTCATTGTCCCGGATGCGCCGAACACGGCGATATGCCGGTTGAGTCTGGTGTCCTTGGGCAAACAGACGGCGCTGCCGTTTTTTTCGCCGAGGATGATACCGTCCGCCTGGTCGAGGGATTTCAGCTCCAGGGTTTCTTTCAGCTCTTTATCGCTCATCCATGCGGCCGTCCCATAAGTGCCGTATTTGCTGCGGGTGAAGCCGCGCGGGTCATAGTCCTTGCTGCTGAACCTGTCGTGCAGCTTCACATACGCCACGATACCGGTTCCCGTGAGAAGCAGAAGCCCCACTCCCTTGAGCCCGGATCCGCTGAAGGCGAGCCGGAAACAGGCAATCGGATTCCAGTCTACCGGCGCCATCGCCGCCTGCCCCGTCATGCCGCCGGCGTCCATCCACAAACGGTAGTTTTCGAGCAGCTGGCCAAGCAATCCGCCCAGATAAAAGAGCGCCGCGCATCCCAGTATGGCGGCGGCAGCGATCCCTATTTTTCGGTTTTTTTCATTCAACAACGCTCCTCCAATCCGACCCCAGTTCCGCCTCCACCAGGTTCATGTCGATGGTCTTGAGCGAAACATGCGAGGTCAGGTATTCCCGGAGGAGGGGCGCCTGGTCCGGGAAGCACAGAACCTCAAACTTTTTAGTCTGGGAGTCCATGGCTTCGCGGAAGCGGATGAGCCTGGCGAGATCGCCATCCAGGTGCGAATATATATAAACGCCGCCGATACAGGCGTCGTATTCCATGAACCCTTTGCCGTAAGATCTCGTGTCGGGTTCGAACAGCAGATCCAGCAGCTTTTCTTTCCAGTCTGGGAGAGCCAGCATGCGCAGCCTGCGGATCCCATCGGCATTCATAGGAACAAAATGCACATGGCGGTAGATACCGTCAAACCGGAACTCCAGCCGCCGGCTTTTGTCCGATTCCAGCAATGTTTGCAGGGCTACGCGCTCAGACTCGCCAAAGAGAATCGCCGAGTCGATCTCCTGAAGGCCGGCATTCATGCGCGCGACCTCGATCAGGCTGTGCAGCGCCTTGAACTCGCCCATGCCGCTCCATTTCATCGCCGCGCTGCGCGTATTGTAGACGGCGTAGCAGCGTTCCTCTGAAAAAAGAGCGCCCACCGTGCGGGTGAACATGGTTTTGTTCTGCTCCGCGATGTTGATTTTCTTGATGTCCTTTGCCAGATAAAAGGAGGGATCCGCCGGTGTTACCCGGAGAAGCTCCCTGCTCTGCAGCTTGGGCAGGCGGTACGGCCGCGGCTCGATCCCGGCGCCCATGCACATGGCCACCGCTTCGGCAACCCGCAGGTTGCGGTCCCGATGCGCCGCGTCTCCCGGGAAGCGGTGGTTCCAAAAGGACTCCATGTAATACCCGTAAGCGTCCGGGTGTATCCATCCCAGTATGGGCAGAGCGCTCTTATACAGGCGGATGGATTTTGCGGCGCCCTTCCCGCTGAGCTGCAGTAGCTTGGTCGCGATGCGTTCATCGGTATCGGGATGCCGGAAGGTTTGCGGCAGCGTCAGTCTGCGGACGAGATCCCGCAGCACGCGCTCATTGCCGAGCAGCTTCAATGAGCGAACCGGATATTCGCCCACCACGGAAAGGACTGTGACGAGCCGATGCGCCTGACTGCCGGGGCGCAGGGTAATCATTGCGTCACCCCGTCGAATGCGGGAACCCACCGACAACAGGACTGCTCTCTTTGTCGGAATTTCCCCGCAGGAAAGGCCCGAAAGACGCCGGTTTTACGGGCGCTTCAGGGTCCTGAAAGCATATGTGCTTTTTAAATCGGTTTCGGCAGGTGTTTTCACATATCTTTTTGCGCTTTGCGCGGGTCGTTTTCATAGAGCTTCACTCCTTCATCGGGCATCTCCTTTTCGACCGCAAGCCACTCCGGAAACGCCTCAGACGGGAGGAGATAGACCTCGGTGCGCTCCGTGCCGGCCGCGGCGCTACAATAATAGTGACTGCACACAGAGGGTCCGTCGTCGTCCATCGCGTACAGCGCAAGGATATCCGACACCATATTGACCTCAATGTTATCGTGATCCCGGCGCTGCCGTTCGGGACGGTCCCTGTCGTATACATGGCGGTAAGCCAAAACACAGCCGCGGTATCGCACGGGAGGCTTGTCTTTGAAAAAATCCCGCAAGGCAGGGTACAGAAAAGCGCGCACATAGGACGCGGAGCCCGCCGGCTTCTTTGGCAGGAGCAAGGGCATCCGCACACAGAACCAGCCTTCCACAGAGAAGCCGATTTCCACCGGGATGTTTCGCTCCATTACGATATCCATCTCCCGGGCTGCGCGGGGATTCCCCGTGTAGGCGGGCAGCGCGCGGGCGAGCAGCGTTGTGCGCTCAGATACATCCGCAAGGCGAAGCGCCACCTCAAAGGTCAGCTCCATGTTTCCGATATCGTACATGTACCGCGTGTTGTTCAGCGCCATGTTCAACTTTCTAACCTGACTTTCCAGCTTAGCGAGCGTTCCCGAAAAAGTGTTACCCGTTCCCATTCATCATCACCTCGTCCGAATAAAATACAATCTCCGGCTCGTCCTGCCCGTTAAAATTGACGGTGGAAAAGAGGCAGGGCGCGCCTGGCAGCACAAGCTGCGCCGCCATCGCCAGATTCGGCAAAACGATGATGTATTTCATATCCTCGTCCTGCGGCTGCAGCAGCTTTGTCAAATGCTGTTCGCCGTCATACAACACGACGATTTCGTAGCCGATATTCTCCTTGAGAAAAAATATCTGCGACGGATATACCGCGGGGTAATGCGCCATCGGATCCACATAATCGATAAAGCGGAGCAGTACCCATACGGCAAGGATAACCCGCTGGTCTGGCTTGCACATGTCGTCAAGCCCCAGATAGTACCCGCCGCCCACATCCGATATCCGCATCTCCCGTTTCAGATTGCGGATGATTTTCTCTGCCGTCTGCGGGGATTTGTCCCGCAGCAGGCGGACAACCTGTGCCTTTGGGAGCGCCCCATACTGGGAGAGCCATTTCACTACATGGCGTTCATCTTCAAGCAGCACTGTGTATTCACCTCCTGTTTGTGCGTATTTTTATAGAAATGCGTATTCTACGCCGTATGCGTTTTTTCGCGCTGCCGATCCCGAAGGATGGACTCCAGCTCGGCGCGGTCTGTGGTGATCATCTCTTTTTCCAGCTTCGAGGCTTTGACCACCACCGGGACCTTGTTGTTGTTCGAGCTGATGAGCGCCTCGCCCCGTTCAAACTGAGTGATGGAACGAATCTCAGTTCGGGTCAGTTTCAGCGTCTCCTGCACATACTGGGCCTCATCCGGCTCCAGATTGAGAATGATCTTGTTTTTACTGTTGTTGATAATCGCCCGGCCGTACTTGCCGTCGTCAAGCCCGAAGAAATCCGAGAGGTCTTGCGTGGCCGAAATCGCCGCGCCGCCAAAGCCGCGTATGACCTTGAAGATTTCCAAGCAAAACTCAGCGGCCATGCGGTTGGAGCTGGCACCGATGAGCTGCCAGATCTCATCGATGAAGATGGCTTTTCGTTTGGTGCGGTCGGACTTGATCTGGTCCCAAACGTAATCCAGCGCGATAAACATTCCAACGGGGAGCAACTTGCCCTTGAGCTCGGACAGGTCCAGTACAATGTACTTGTTGCTCAAATCCACATTGGTCTGCTGGTTGAAGCTCTGGGCGGAGCCGGTGACAAAGCGGCTGATGATGGCGGCCAGCCTTGCGGTCATGGGGTTTTCCAGCAGATGCTTGTGCAAATCGCCGAGTATCGGCATACGCTTCATCTTCGGCGGGGTCGATTCCGTATCCAGATAGATGGAATTGTTGTCGTGGGTGATGCCAAAGTCCGCATAGGTCTTGATCAGCGCCTCGTCTAACATCTGCTCCTCTTCATTACTCATGTCGGGAATGAGGAGGCCGAAGAAGGTCATCAGCTGCTGGATTTTGCGCGCCAGCATGGAGTCCAGCTCGCTGTAGTCGATCTCGTCGATCAACTCCATTTCCGGCGACAGGGTGTGCCGGATCTCCATGATGTTGATGCAGTGCGGCGAACCCGGCGCAATCTTGATAAACTCGCCGCCGATTTTATTGCAGGCTCTGCGGAATTCATGTCCCTTGATGGGCGCCAGGATATAGCACTGGATGCCGCGCATCCGCATCCTGAGCGCGAGAAGCTGCATTGTAAAGGTCTTGCCCGCTCCCGATGTCCCCAGCAGATTCAGGTTAGCGTTCTTGTGCATCTTCGTGTTGAACAGATCCACAATGCACAGCGAGTTATTGTGCCGGTTGACGCCCAGCAGAACGCCGGTATCATCCGACATCTCAAAGCTGGTGAAGATATAGGCGGAGGCCGCGCCGCTGGTCAGCACATTGCGCTGGGCTTTCTTTTCAAGCTTCGGCGAGACCTGTAAAAACGGCATGACCGACTGCAGCGCCGCCTCCTGCTGGAAGTTGCACTCGCTGGTGTACATGTCCATGGATTTGAGCATATCCACCATCTGCTGCTTGCGCCACATCAGCTCCTCGTAGGTCTTGGCCGACACGGTGATGAAAACGCTCATATAGAACAGATCCTCGTTGTAATTGGAGATGCTGCTCTTGATGAAATAGCCCGCCTGGATGGAGTTGGTCAGCTCCTCATAATCGGTGCTGGTATCCTGCATGCCTTTGAGCTTGGTGCGGTTGAGGCGAATCCGCTGCGCCACCTTGTCGATGGTCTTGCTTCGGTTCTCCCGCCGGAGATGCACGTCCACATCCACGCCTTCCCCTGCGTTGATGAGCGAGGACATCCAGCCCGCCCGGACGCGGCTGGGTAGCCGCCCGCCTTGATGTACAAAAACGAGTAATACAGCCCGTCCATGATGATATGGTTGTAGTGGGTCAGGTCAATGCCGCGCGGCGCGAGGAAGTGCGCCATGCGGATGTGCGGGACTGCGTCGAGGCCGATGACCTTCTTTTTTGCCGCCATGGTGTCCACCACCACCCGGTTGACCCGGGAGGAGAAGGGCTCGTCCACGCAGGAGCGGCGG
>OHPO01001096.1_pt1 | contig 12992 bp, 10 predicted proteins | sample 1577741 | NCBI WGS metagenome assembly OHPO01 (sample SAMEA3879574, study PRJEB24766) | human gut metagenome | biome: human-associated habitat; feature: feces | place: USA | collected 1985/1987
ATTTTTTCTTTTCGGTTCAGATATTTTTCAATATCGAAGATGTTTTTGGGGTCATAGTCCGAGGTCAACTTGTAGTTCGGGTGCTGGGTCAGGTCGTACTTGTCGCTCAAAAATGGGCGCACACCACGAAGCTGCAGGATGCACTTGCCGCCATCCAGCACCGCCAGTTCATCCCGGCTCATAAGTTCGTGACCGAGTTTTTGATAGTTGGTGCCATAGCTTGGGCTATTGCCACGGGTATCGGAATTGTTGTAGCTGTCGATGGTTTCCTTGCCGAGTGCTTCGGCAAGATCTTTCAGGGTGGTAGGCTCACTGCCGCCCAAAAATATCTGACTGTCCATGTTGCCCACGATGGTATCCGCATTATCTTTGTAGATGGCTTTCAGCTGGCTGCGGGTCTGCAAGACCAGACACGCCGAGATCTCACGGCTGCGGATGGTAGCCACCAGCTTTTCCAGCTGCGGAATCTGACCGATGTTAGCACACTCATCGATCAGGCACCGCACATGGACTGGCAGTTTGCCGCCGTATTGGTCATCTGCCTTATCACAGAGCAGATTGAAAAGCTGTGTGTAGATCATGGAGATCAGGAAGTTAAATGTACTGTCCGTATCGCTCATGATAAGGAACAGCGCCGTTTTCCGGTCACCCAGCTTGTCCAGTTCCAGCTCATCGTACATGGTGGCATCCCGGACTTCCTGAATATCGAAGGGTGCGAGCCGGGCACCGCAGGAAATAAGAATCGACTTGGCCGTTTTGCCGGCAGCTAGCTTGTAAAGTTTGTACTGCCGCACGGCAAAGGATTTTGGCTTCTTCTTGCCCAGATCCTCAAACAACAGGTCTACCGGATTCTGATAAGTTTCATCGTCCTCAGACACCTGCATAGTGTTTAGCATTTCCAGCAATGTTGCGAAGTTTTGCTCCTCGACAGGGGCTTCGTAGTGGAGGTATGCGATCAGCGAAACGAGCAGAAGCCGTTCCGCTTTGTCCCAGAATGGGTCGCCGCCCTGACCTTCACCTTTGGTGTTGGTCATCAGTGCGGTCACGAGTTTCAGAACATCCTTTTCACTGTGGATGTACGCCATGGGGTTATAGCGCATACTCTTGGAAAAGTTGATGGTGTTGAAGAATTTTAGCTTGTAGCCGTGCTTTAACAGGGCTTCTCCACATTCCACGCCGATACTACCTTTCGGATCTGTAACTACGAATGATACCGGAAAATTCTTGGAATCACATTGCAGCAGATTCGGCTTGATAAAGAACCTTGTCTTACCGCTGCCGGAGCCGCCGACTACCAGCACATTTTTGTTTCGGGCATTCTTGGGGTCCGGCGGGCGGTTGGACATCATCAGGCGTTCTGTTTTGGTCAGGATGATATTGTCCTCAAATTTCGGAGCCATGAACGGCTCGATATCTTTGGGTCCGCCCCACCGGGCAGAGCCGTACTCCATGCCGTGACGGTACTTCTTGGCGTTTTTGCCTTTCAGGTACACCGCCAGCCGCATTCCAGCGCCGCAGCACAGACCAATGAACAAGTCAAATGGGTGCAGGCTGGGCAGCGGATTGGAAAATGCAGCCGGGAGCGTATCCATCAGCGATACGATTTTATCGCCCAGTTCCTTGCCCACGGCCAGCCGCCACGCCTCGCCCAGATTAGTGGCTAGCAAGCCAATTACCACATAGGGCAGATAGAGCGCCAGCAGCTTGGAAAGCTTCTTTTTGCTCATAGGCCGCGCTCCTCCTGCTTGTGCCGCACTTTGTCTGGCAGATTTGCAACGGACTGCGCCAGATCATGCAGCTTTGCCAGCACGGAAGGACGCTTGGTTTTATCCAGCACCGATGCCGAATATTCCTTGAAAGCTGCATTCAAGGCATCCGTGTCCTGTGCCTTGAAGTAGATTAGATACCGGGGCGGCTTGCAGGACAGGTCTTTCTGGATGGAGTAGTCGATGTGATACCGCTTGGCATAGCGGTCAAAATCCTTGATACCGGTTTTCTGAATCTCCACATTGGTCACGCCACGGTTCTGCCGTACCAGCCGCTTCATGGACTGCTTGCCCTGCGAAGCGTGCTTGTCGTACTGCCGCAACAGAAACTGCATCCCGCGCAGCAGGGTGCGGGCGGACAGTTTTGTGGTCGAGATGGCAAGGTTGACCGTCTTATGCTCGATTTCTTCCTGCATCGTTACCACCTCCTGTGCAGAAAATCGTCTTAGCGGTCATGTTCCACCGGGGGCTTGTTTACGGCCTTCTCTGCGTCATTCTGAACCGATTCATCCGGAACCGGAATGACCATCAGGCGACGCCCCAGAGGAAGAAAGGCTTCGGGTTGATGAAATTCTTCTTCATACTTCTGCGCCAGCTCCGGGGAGAGCGATACAAAATCCTCCTCACCCAGACCTACCACCAAAAAGGTTCCGGCAATAACATCGTACATCAGCCCGTCCTCGTCCCATAAGGCACGGTTCAACGGCAGTCCCATGAGCTTGCCGTCATCGTTATAGACGATGGCAACCGGATCTTCAAAAGGGTAGCTTGCGCCGATGGAGCCGCCGACAGCCTGCTGCAATGTTTTCAGGTCGTTATCGATCTCGACCTGCTGCGGATACTGTCCCGGTGCAATTTTCAGCACCGACAGGGTGTTCTCTTCCATGTGAATTCTCCTTTTTTCTGTTCAGCCCGATTTCGCCGCTTCGTGCCGCCTGCATCAAAGCCGCCACGAAGGAACCGAAAAAGGCACCAGCCTCAAAAAATGCGATACCGATAAAAAAGTTCAGCATGTCATACCTCAGTCGATGCAGATGCAGGGCAGCTTCTGGTCGTCTGCCATCAGGGTGATGCTGTGGCTTGCCAGATACTTCTGGAACAGGTAGACCTCATCAATGGTCAGCGAGATGACCTCGCCGTCCATGTTGGTGCGGACCAGAATCACCGGGCCGGTCAGGTAGTGCTTTCCGCCCATCTTCAGCACCTGCGCCGGGTTGTAGCAGAGCAGCAGCGAGGTGTTGGGAAGGTTCAGGCAGGCATCATCCTCCTCAAAGCAGGGCAGGATGCCGGGAGCCTCGTCCAGCGTGATGATGGTCAGCTCCATATCCGGGGCAATGGCAGCGAGATAGACTTCACCAGGCTTTTTTCTGCCGTTCAGAATCGTGTAGATGCGAGTATCAATGGTGACTTTCTCGGAACGGATGTGAGTGGTAGTAAAGTTCATAGGCGTTTCCTCCAAAATTTTTGCAAAAATAAAAGACCCGGAACTGGGTCTTTTGGTTCAGTCTGCAATCAGCGCGCTTCTTCCTGCTTCTTCTGTTTTGCCTGTTGCTTTTTTAGTTGCCACTGGTCGAGCAGCTTGATGATGATGCTTTCCATCTGCCGGGGCGTGTAATTGCGTGGAAAGTATTTCCGCAGGGTTTCGTTTTTGATGGTCACGGTGTCCAGTTCGCTTTTCTTTTCCTCATTCATAATGTTGTAGACTGCATCATAGTCAAACTCACCCTGCTGCGCCAGCTTTTTTATCCGAATGGCTTGTGAAAGAGATGGTGCGTTCTGGGAAGCATCCATTGCTTCTAAAAAATCCTGTTGCTGTTTTTCGTCCAGATAGGACAGTTCTACCGCAGGGTTAAAAGAGATTTTTTTCTCGTCCACCATGTCGAGCAATTCAGGGACAAGGTTCGTCAGGCGCACAAAACGCTGGACTTGATTGCGACTTTCGCCTGAATCTTTTGCTACTTTTTCATCGGCTCTCAACTTCGTCCCAACTTGGGACGAAGTTAAATCTGACCTAGCACCTTGATTTTTTATTGCATCCAGCTTCATCTTGTACGCAAATGCCCGCTCGCTGGGCAGGATGTGTTCTCTCTGCAAATTGGAATCGACCATCAATATCGTGGCGGCATCATCCTCCATATTTCGCACAATGACAGGCACGGTGTCCAGATTTGCAAGCTCTGCGGCGTGTTTCCGACGATGCCCGGAGATGATCTCATAGCCGCCCTCTGGTCTGGGGCGGGCAATCAGCGGCGCAAGCACACCGAACTGCGAAATGCTTTCCACCGTCCGGGTCATGGAATCATCGTCCAGAACTTTGAACGGGTGGTTTTTGAACGGGAAAAGTTCGCTGACGGGAATCTGTTGTACCTGCTCCCGCTGTTCTTCCTGCCGGGATTCTTCGGTCGAAAAAATATCATCGAGACCTTTCAGTGCTACGTTTAAGCCGCTTTTCGGCATCCACCAACACCTCCTTCGCAAGAGATTGATAGGCTTCTGCCACCTTGCTCTTGGGGTCATACTGGAAAATGCTCTTGCCGGCGGCACTGGTTTCAGCAGCACGAACAGACCGGAGAATGGTCTGGTCGAACACCTTGATTTTACTACCGTATGCCTGACGAATCAAAGTGTCGATCTGCTTTCCATAGTTGGTGCGGCTGTCCGTCATGGTGAGCAGGATGCCCTCGATTTTCAGCTTTGGGTTGATCTGCCGATGCACCTTGTTGATGGTCTGCAAAAGCTGTTCCAGACCTTTCGCGGAAAGGTACTGTGCCTGTACGGGTATCAGAGCAGTGTCTGCCGCCGCCAGCGCGTTAATGGTCAGCATCCCAAGGGAGGGAGTGCAGTCCAACAGAATATAGTCATAGTCCTGCTTTGCACTGTCCAAGACTTGCTTCAGCATTTTTTCCCGGCTCATGGTATTGACAAGGGCAACTTCCAGCCCTGCCAGCTCAATGTTGGCCGGGATGAGGTCTACACCCTCTGCATGGTGCAGCACACCTTCACCGGGCGGAATGCACTGGTCGTTCATGGCTTTCTGCATCAGGGTAGAAAGAGTAACGGGCAGTTCGTCCGGCTTCTGCCAGCCCATACTAATGGTGAGTGAACCCTGCGGGTCAGCGTCTACAAGTAGGACCTTCTTACCCTCGGCGGCAAGACCGACACCCAAGTTTTCACAGGTTGTTGTTTTGCCAGTGCCTCCCTTTTGGTTGACAATGGCAATCGTGGTTGCTTTTTTGGAAATTTTTATCACCCCCGTTTCGCTAAATCGTGGTTGGTCTGATTCTGATAGTAAAGCTGCATGGTGGTCGTTGCGTTGTACAGAGAAGCGAGCAGGTATTGCTTCATGTTCCTGATTGGGCTGCTGTTCTCTGCAAGGCACTTCAACACAAATTTGATGTGGTCAGCGTTCAGCTTCATAAACCGACTGCGTACCACCTCGGCGGGCTTATCGTCCCCAGCAATGTGCAGCAGCTTACGGTTGGTAGCGCAGGTGTCCACCAGCAAGTCTACGATCTGGTAGATAATGTCCTCGTCATCCGGGCAGAGCCGGAGCAAAAGGTCTATCTCCAAAGACTGAGAAAAATATTCTTCCAGTTGGGTGCGTTTGCTCATCCCATCCGCTTCTTCAGAATAGAATGGATCAGTCTCACTCATTTCAGTATCATTCTCTTTAGTCTTATTACATCGTGATTTTGAAGGGTCTTGACTTGCGTTTTTGAAGCCTCCAGAATCGTGAAAATCACGATTCTGGAATATTGATTTTGACGATTCTGCTGAAAAGTTCTTCACATACACCAAACTTGGCTTTCCCAGACCTCTGCGTTTTCGTTCAATCAAACCAAACTTTTCAAGTTCCCGGAGCAGCTTGGTTGCTTTGTTGTCTGCGCAACACAACGCCCTCTTGACATCCTCAATGGTGAAGATGATGAACACCCGGCCCTGCTCGTCCAGCCAGCCATTTTTGACGGAAAGGCTCGTGCGGTCAAGCAGGATGCCGTACAGTGTTTTGGCATCGGTTGACAAAGTCTGGAACTGTGGCTCCTGAAAAAGAGCCTTGGGAATGCGGTAGAACGAAAACAGTTCTCCGGTTTTCCCGTAGAAATAATCAAGGATCATGCTGTTTTTCAACCGTCTGTCCTAAAACGAACGTGATTCTTCGTGCGTAGGAAGATGTTTTTGCAACATAAATAACAGGCATTTTGAAAACTCACCTCCAGTCATTCAGTTGAGATATGTACAAAAAATTGACGTTATACCGTATATGCTTTATGGTGCGTATACCGCTTGCTATATTTTGTATAAAGTAAGGCAATATTTGATGGCTTTTTTGGGCATTTGCATCTTCGTTGGGTGCGTATCCATCGGCACTGTTTTCACCGGATTTGTGCAATAAAAAAGAAACAGCCAGAAAAAATCCAACTGTTTCTCGTCAATTTCATCGCACAGGGGATATAATCCGAATCATCCCCATACGGTGCATGATCCGCAAGAAGTATTCAGATGGTCGCCCGTTCAAATCGCATCTGAAGCGCATTTCTCCTGAAGTGTAACTTTTTTACATTGAAGCAAGAATGGCAATTTTTTCTCGAAAGCAATGCTCGTCCGAAAACCCGCATTACGCCTATGTTTTTTGCCATTTTTCAAAAGAAATGTTTTGTCCTTTGGGGGCTTCTTTAAGGTCCGCATGGGAGAGCGTTCGGTTCGCATCCGAGAGGTCAAGGGTTCGAATCCCTCTAGGTCCACCAATTTGCCGCATCGTTTTGTACGATGCGGCGTTTTTTATGCTCAAAAAAACTTTGGCAGACCGTGCCGGGCTCCGAACCCTGAAGTCGGATGCGAACCGGGCGGGGTCATCCATGTACTTTTTGAAAATCCATCGATTTCACGTCTCTTTCTTTGCATTTTGCAGAGTGCTGCGGGCAAGCGCATCGCTTTTATGCCCCCTTTTCGGAAATTTCTTCAAAAATTTCCGCGCCATCGTAGGTTGATACAGCCTTGAGCTGTTCCACTTGGTTGAAGCTGGCGTTCAGGGTAATCGAGATCTCATAGTCTTTTCGGACGCGAATCTCCTTAATGAACTGCTGCAAAATGGCGCGGCGTTCATCGTGGTTGGCGGTGTCGTACACATCCGCCCATGTAAACAGCTCGTTGCAGATGTAGTTGCTACGCTTTGCCGTTTTGGTGGCTTCTTCGTATTCTTCCTGCGCCTGAACAAGCTGCTTTTCCAGGGTTTCCAGTGCATCTTTTGCTTCGGCCACCAGTGTGCCGAGCAGTTCTTTGTCCAAGGCACTCACGCCCCGAATGACCAGAATGGTTTCGGCTTTCAGGTCGTCCAGCTCTTTCTGCTTGGCTTCCAAGTCTTTCTGGATTTTCTTGATTTTCTTCTGGATGCGGGCGGCATCGTTGGTCTTGACCGATTCCAGCAGCTTCTTCCGGGAAACCTCCCGGAACTGTGCGAAGATCTGCCGGACAACTTCTTCCACAATGGAATCCAGCTTGGAAACACCGTAGCCGGACTGCCCATCGCAGTCACCCGGATGCCGAATCTTATAAAAGCGGCTATACCGGGGCCGGACTTCTTTCACCGTATGCTCATCGGCATGACCAGTATCCTGCTGGTCATCGGCTTTCTCGTGCTGGTTGTGATGGCGCTGAACTGCCTCACCCACCGCAAGTAAAAGAAAAAAATAGGATAAGCAAGCCGCCCGGGAGGATCTGCGGATCTTCCCGGGCGGCTTTTTTCACAGGCGCAGACGGCGCTGCTTTTGCCGGATTCATCCCCGGGCGTCCTGCCGGGTGGTGTGGAAGTACTCCTTGGGGGTCATGCCGTACTCCTTTTTAAAGGCGCGGAAAAAGTGGTTGTAACCGCCAAAGCCGCTGGTCTTGTACACCTCGGTGATGGGCAGCCCCTGCTCGATGAGGGTGCAGCAGCGGTCCAACCGCGCCTTTACGATATAGCGGTGCACCGTCTGCCCGGTCTGGCGTTTGAATTCCCGGGCAATATGTTCCCGGGAGACGAAAAACTCCTTTTCCAGCCGCTCCAGCGTCAGTTCCTCGGTAAGGTGCGCCTGAATAAACAAAAACACCTCGTCCAGCATCAGGTGGTGGCGGCTGACCGATGCGGTGTGGAACTCCGCATGGATGCAGGCACGCAGCGCCAGCACCACGAACATCTGCAGAATACCGTGCTCGAACACCGCTGCACCGAACTGGGTGCGCTCCTGCGGGAGCATCAGCAGCTTCCGGGCAAGGTTTTTCAGCAGCATATAGATCTGGCTGTCCGGGCGCACAGCCACCTGCCGGAAGGGCACCACGTTGAAGCTTTTTTCAAGGTCGGTGTCTGCGTCCGAAAGCTGCGCCAGCGTCTGGGGGGACAGCTGCACCCGAATAAGTTCCAGCGGGCCATAAGCACCGGCGTATTCCAGTCTGCCGCCCTGACCGGGCTTGAAGATGATGAGATTCTGCTGCTGTGCGGGCAGCACCACCTCGCTGCACCGGAACACACCGCTGCCCCGCATGACCAGAAACAAATCATAATACGCGCCGGAATAAAATTCCCGGACGGCGCTCTGCTCAAAAAAATAACGCTTGACTGTATAGTTCACCAAAAAAACCTCCGTGAAACTGTCATGTGCAACAATTTGTTGTACACAACAGAAAAGTACAACTGTTATAATTGCATAATACATCAATTCGTAATAGTTTTCAATCATTTTTTGGATATGTATTGATGGAAATTTAACGTATAATGCAAAGTGTAGAAAAGAGACTTGTGCGAAAAGTCTCGTGGTTTCACTGTTTTTAAGGAGGATAAAACACAATGGACCAGAAAAAGACCATCCGACCCTTCTCCATGAAGGACAAGATCGGCTATACACTGGGCGATCTGGGCTGCTGCTTTACTGAGCAGTACCGTGCCATGTATCTGTCGATCTTCTACACCCTGATCCTGCAGGTCAACCCCTTCCATGTGGGTATTCTGCTGCTGGTCACCAAGATCTGGGATGCCGTGAACGACCCCATCATCGGCGCGATCGTGGACTCCCGCAAGGCCACCAAGGGCGGCAAGTTCATCCCTTGGATCCGCGCCTTCTCCTTCCCCATGGCAGTGCTGTGCATCCTTGGCTTTGTCAATGTGGGCAATATCAACTACGGCCTGCGTCTGGCCTACATGTTCGTCACCTACGTTCTGTACGAGGCACTGTACACCTGCGTCAACGTGCCCTTCGGCACCCTGTCCAGCGTGATGACCGATGATGTCAGCCAGCGCACCGCACTGTCCCGCTACCGCAGCCTTGGCGGCACCATCTTCATGACCGTCATGGTCATGATCGGCCCCCTGTTCCTGTATGTGGACAACAAGCCCGTGGCTGGCCGCTTCCTGATGCTGGCCTGCATCTGCGCTATGCTGGGTCTGCTGTGCCTGCAGATCACCTGCGTGTGGTGCAAGGAGCGCGTGGAAGTGCCCGAGCGTCCGCAGGGCGAAAAGCTGAACTACCTGCACGTGCTCAAGGAGATCTCTCACAATAAGGCTCTGCTGGGCGTTATGTTCTTCAGCCTGACCGGCATGATCGGTGCTTCCGTGGTCAACGGTCTGAACACCTACCTGTATAAGGACTTCTTCGGCAACGTTAAAATTCAGGCTGTCTCCGGTATGCTGAGCGTTCTGTACGCTGTGCTGTCCTTTGCCATCACCCAGCCTCTGGCCAACAAGTTCGGCAAGAAGGAGTGGTGCTGCATGGGTGCCGGCTTTGCCGCCATCGTGTTCGGCATCCTGTTCTTCTTCCCCGTCCACAACCCTGTGGCCTTCATCGTCATCAACGGTATCTGCTATCTGGGCGCTTCCGGTATGCAGGTGCTGATCTGGGCCATGGTCAACGACGCCATCGACTACCACGAGCTGCAGACCGGCGAGCGCAACGAGGGCATCGTTTACTCCACCTACTCCTTCTTCCGCAAGCTTGCAAGCGCCATTTCCGGCAGCCTGTCCAGCTTTGTGCTGGGTGCCATCGGCTACAACGTGACCGCAGGCGCTGTGCAGACCGCAGGCGTTGTAAACGCTATCTGGAAGAGCTACACCGGCGTCTACTTCCTGGGCTACGGCATTGCAGTTGCCATCCTGTTCTTCGTCTACCCCCTGACCAAGCAGAAGACTGCTGAGATGCTGACCGAGCTGAAGGCTCGCCGCGCCGCAAAGGAGAGCAAGTAAACCATGAAGATCTTACAGGTTCAGTTTAAAAACCGCAATGGTCACACCCTGCGCGGCATCGTGACCCTGCCCGACACCGAGGGCAAGGTACCCTTTGTGGTGCACCTGCACGGCTTTGCCGGCAGCTGCAGCGGCTACAAGTCCATGTACACCCACCTGTCCCGCGCTCTGGCAGCGCAGGGCATCGGCAGCGCCCGGTTCGATTTCTACGGCAACGGCGAGAGCGACGGCGAGTTCGAGGATATGAGCTTCGACGGCCTGCACACCGATGCACAGGATATCTTTGCATGGGCCGCTGAGCAGCCCTATGTGGACAGCGAAAAGCTGTTCCTCTCCGGCCAGAGCATGGGCGGCTACATTGCCGCTTCCTGCGCACCGGTCATCCAGCCCCACGGCCTGATCCTGCTGTGCCCGGGCGCCGGGATGTGGTTCGGCTGCGCACAGCGTGCCGACGGCGTTGTGCAGACCGGCAGGGACTACACCGACATGGAGGGTCTGTGCTACAAGATGGCCTTTAACTACGAGATGGCAAAGCACCCCGACCCCTTTACCGAGGCCAAGGGCTACAACGGCCCGGTGCTGCTGCTGCGCGCCGACGATGACCGTCTGGTGGACGAGGGCACCTGCAGCCGTTACGCACAGGTGTACACCGCACCCGAGGTGGACACCATTGCAGGCGGCGGTCACAACTTTGCCACGCTGGCAGCCCGTGCCGCCGTGGAGGAAAAGACCGCAGCATTCATCAAAGCAAATCTGTAAAGCAAAGCGTATCTGCAAGGAGGCTTTTGTATGGAAAACGTAATTCTGCAGCCCATCGAGGTGGGCGGACAGACCTTTAAAAACCGCATCATGTTCCCCCCGCTGACCACCGGCTACGAGAAAAACGGCATGATCAGCGAGCAGGACATGGGCTTCTACACCCGTCTGGCAAAGGGCGGCGTGGGCTACATCGTTATGGGCGATGTGGCACCCATCAACAGCTTTTCTCCCACCCCCAAGCTGTTTGACGACAGCCAGATCCCTGCCTTCAAGGCACTGGCCGACAGCGTACACGCCTACGGCACCAAGCTGGGCGTCCAGATCTTCCACCCGGAGTACGATGTGGACGCCATCAACAGCCTGTTTATGCAGAAAAAGTTTGACGAGATGCGTCAGCGCCTGCACCACGACATGATGTTCTTTACCGATGAGGCCAGCGAGGAGATGCTGATGTCCATCATCGATAAGATGTGCGCCTGCGCAGTGCGTGCCCAGAAGGCCGGTGTGGACGTCATCCAGATCCACGGCGACCGCCTGAACGGCTGCCTGTGCTCCACCCGCATGAACCACCGCACCGATAAGTTCGGCGGCAGTCTGGAGAACCGCGTCCGCTTTGCCCGGATGCTGACCCGCGCCATCCGCAAGGCTGTGCCGGATATGGTCATCGACTACAAGCTGTCCATCGTCACCCCGCAGCGCGGCAAGGGCGGCATTGACGAAGCCGACGCCGTGCAGTTTGCCCAGTGGCTGGTGGAGGACGGCGTGGATATGTTCCACGTTGCCCAGGCCAACCACACCGGCAACATGGCCGACACCATTCCTCCCATGGGCGTGCAGCCCTACGGCTTTTTCGTCAAGATCGCCGGGGACATCAAAAAGGCCGTCAATGTGCCGGTCAGCGCCGTGGGTCGTATCGTGGACGCCGACATGGCTGCGCGTGTCATCGAGAGCGGCATGGCAGATATAGTTGCCATGGGTCGTCCGCTGCTGGCAGACCCCGACTGGGGCACCAAGATCGCTGCCGGGAAGGCCTGCGATATCCGCCGCTGCATCAGCTGCAACAAGGGCTGCACCGATGCCATCCAGAACCGTCAGTTCCTCTCCTGCGTGCTGAACGCGGAGAACGGCTACGAGAACACCCGCAGCATCCAGCCCGCAGCGCAGAAAAAGAAGATCGCCGTCCTCGGCGGCGGCCCTGCCGGTCTGGAAGCCGCCCGTGTGGCAGCGCTGCGCGGCCATGACGTGACCCTGTTTGAAAAGACCACCTCTCTGGGCGGTCAGCTGAACATTGCCTGCGTGCCTCCCCGCAAGGAGGAGATGCGCCGCGCCGCACAGGACCTGATCCATGCAGTCCGCAATGCAGGGGTGCACCTGTGCCTGGCACAGGCTCCCACCGCACAGGAGCTGAAGGATGCCGGTTTTGAAGCAGTTATCAACGCTGTGGGTGCACACAGCGCTGCACCCCGCATCCCCGGTATCGACAACGTGAACGTGGCGGATGCCTGGAAGGTGCTGGCTGGCGAGCAGCAGGTGTACGGCACGGTGGCTGTCATCGGCGGCGGCATGGTGGGCTGCGAGACCGCAGAGTATCTGGCTGCCCGCGGCTGCAAGGTGTCCGTTATCGAGATGATGGACAAGATCGCCGCAGGCGAGAGCGTCACCATTCTGCCCACCCTGCTGGAAAACTACAAGACCTACGGCGTGGAGCAGTACCCCAGCCATAAGGTCAAGGAGTTCCGCATGGACGCCGTTGTCTGCGAGAACAAGGACGGCGCAGAGGTGACCATCCCCTGCGATTACATCGTGCTGGCTATGGGCGCACGCTCCAACGAATTTGACGCTGCTGCGCTGGAAGCTGCCGGTATCCCGGTGTATTCCATCGGCGATGCCGCCGGCAAGGCTGCGGATATCTCCAACGCCATCCGCACCGGTTACGATACCGCCTGCCAGCTGTAAAACAAAAATATCGTTCTATTTGTGGGTCAGAAACGCCTGTGGGCGCTTCTGACCCACTTTTTTTACCCTCTCAGGCAAAGCGTCAGGGTTTTGCCTCGCCCTCTTAGGGCTCCCAAGGGGAGAGCGGACACGCCCGGAAACTTTACGGGTTAGCCGGGAACTGTACCGCCACCGCTTAAGCCTTCACCCACCGGGGGAAGGTGGCGCGTAGCGCCGGATGAGGGGCAGCACCCGCTAGCCTTGCACGCCCTCTCAGGCGCTCCCGCGCCAGCTTCCCCGAAGGGGGTAGCCAAGGTTTAAAG
>OHPO01001104.1_pt1 | contig 12899 bp, 8 predicted proteins | sample 1577741 | NCBI WGS metagenome assembly OHPO01 (sample SAMEA3879574, study PRJEB24766) | human gut metagenome | biome: human-associated habitat; feature: feces | place: USA | collected 1985/1987
AGTCGGCAGCCTCTTGCAGAGCAAGGTATATAAAAATATATACCCTGCTCTTTTTGGATTAAGAAAACCACGCGATAGTCGCGTGGTTCTATAGAAGCTTTAGCGATGTATTCAGACATAAAAACTCCTAATGTGTATAATAAAAACGTGACCTGCCAGTTACGTAAAAAATACACATTAGGAGGACAGTATGATGTCAGAACAAAATACTGATACTAGAAGTTTAGCACATACAAAGTGGAACTGCAAATACCATGTGGTGTTTGCCCCAAAATATCGCAGAAAAGTTTTTTATCAGGAGAAGCGGGAAGATATAAGAGATATTATAAGAACATTGTGCCAGTGGAAGGGTGTAGAGATAATAGAGGGAGAAATATGCCTGGATCATATACACTTATTGCTAAGTATCCCGCCAAAAATGAGCGTTTCGAGTTTTATGGGATATCTAAAAGGAAAAAGTAGTCTAATGATATTTCAAAAATATGGAAATATGAAATTTGCCTATCGAAATCGCGAATTTTGGTGTAAGGGATACTACGTAGATACCGTAGGAAAGAATACTGCAGCAATAAAAAGTTATATAGCCAATCAGTTAAAACAAGATCGGGAATATGATCAATTGAGTCTATTCGATCCAAGAGACCCGTTTACGGGTAGCAAGTAATTCAACGCGTGGCTGGCAGGCCAATAAATACGCACGTGTGCGTGGCTAGTAGTATTAGGGCTATGCCCGAAAATGAAAAACCACCCGCTATGCGGGTGGAAAACAAAAAGGTTAAACAAAAACCTCACCAATCTGATACAATAGAGTTGTTCAGGCCTATTGGAAAAAGAAAGGTAAGGTTGTATGGCCAACCAAACAAATAGTCTGGCGCAGATGGCATTGGACCGAATGATTGATACAAGGTGCATTTTCACAGGTGCGGGTGCAACCAATCTGAAAATGCGAGAGCCGCTGTAATTATTCAGAAACTAACCTAATATCATCTTTTTTCTTATCTTTGTCCCCATCAATCCTTGATATTAATCATTATCACTGAACATTAATCATTAAATACATGGCAACAGTAGACGATAAAAAGATTATCTTTTCTATGGTTGGGCTGAATAAAACCATTCAGCAGAACAACAAGCAGGTACTGAAGAACATTTACCTCTCGTTCTTCTACGGGGCAAAAATCGGTATCATCGGTCTGAACGGTTCGGGTAAATCGACCCTGCTGAAGATTATCGCCGGATTGGATAATTCCTATCAGGGCGAAGTGGTGTTCTCGCCGGGATATTCTGTGGGGTATCTGGCCCAGGAACCGTACCTCGACCCCACCAAGACCGTAAAGGAAATTGTAATGGAAGGCGTGCAGCCCATTGTGGACGCGCTGGCAGAATACGAGGAAATCAATCAGAAGTTTGGCTTGCCCGAATATTATGAGGACCAGGACAAGATGGACAAGCTCTTCTCCCGCCAGGCCGAGTTGCAGGACATCATTGACGCGACCGATGCCTGGAACCTTGACAGCAAGCTGGAACGCGCCATGGACGCCCTCCGTTGTCCGCCCGAAGACCAGTCCGTAGAACATCTTTCCGGTGGTGAGCGCCGCCGTGTGGCCCTTTGCCGCCTATTGTTGCAGAAGCCCGACGTGCTTCTTCTTGACGAGCCCACCAACCACCTTGATGCCGAATCCATCGACTGGCTGGAACAACACTTGCAGCAGTACGAGGGTACGGTGATTGCCGTAACGCACGACCGTTACTTCCTCGACCACGTTGCCGGCTGGATTCTTGAGCTGGACCGTGGCGAAGGTATTCCCTGGAAAGGTAACTACTCCAGTTGGCTGGAACAGAAGACCAAGCGCATGGAGCAAGAGGAAAAGACCGCCAGCAAGCGCCGCAAGACGCTGGAACGCGAGCTGGAGTGGGTGCGCATGGCTCCCAAGGCCCGTCAGGCAAAGGGAAAGGCGCGTCTGAACTCCTACGACAAATTGCTGAACGAGGATGTGAAGGAGAAGGAAGAGAAGCTGGAAATCTTTATCCCGAACGGTCCCCGTCTGGGTAATAAGGTGATTGAAGCCAAGCATGTGGCAAAGGCGTTCGGTGACAAACTGTTGTTCGATGACCTCAACTTCATGCTTCCACCCAACGGTATCGTGGGTATCATCGGCCCTAACGGTGCCGGTAAGACTACGCTTTTCCGTCTTATCATGGGACTGGAAAAGGCAGACAAAGGCGAATTCGAGGTGGGGGAGACCGTAAAGGTTGCCTACGTGGACCAGCAGCACAAGGATATCGACCCCAACAAGAGCGTATATCAGGTCATTTCCGGCGGAAACGATCTGATTCGCATGGGAGGGCGCGACATTAATGCACGCGCCTATCTGTCCCGTTTTAACTTCTCCGGTGCCGACCAGGAAAAGCTCTGTGGGGTGCTTTCCGGTGGTGAACGCAACCGCTTGCATCTGGCGCTCTGCCTGAAGGAGGAAGGTAATGTGCTGTTGCTGGACGAGCCCACCAATGACATCGACGTGAATACGCTCCGTGCCCTCGAAGAAGGTTTGGAGGACTTTGCCGGATGTGCTGTGGTCATCAGTCACGACCGTTGGTTCCTTGACCGTATCTGTACGCATATCCTCGCTTTCGAAGGAGACTCCAATGTGTTCTTCTTTGAAGGTTCTTATTCAGAATATGAGGAAAATAAACAGAAACGTCTTGGGAAAGAAGAACCCACCCGTGTACGTTATAGAAAGCTCATGAATGATTGATTTCGGTGCGAATTTGAAAGTATATTCTTTTACTTGTTGACAATACGAAAGCCCTGCTGTAGAATGCAGGGCTTTTTTTGTTTAAAAATATCTCAAAAAAGCCTTTCTACCTTCAAAAAATGTAACATAAATATAACATTAATCTCGTTTTTATTAGTTATATTTGCGACTTAAAACATAAATTAATGTTTAATTAACACTATCTATTAACAAAAAACAGAATTATGAGAAAACATCTAATTCAATTCCTGTTGGTTGCAGTGTTGTCGGTATTTAGTGCCGCTGCATTTGCTCAGACTACAGTGAGAGGTCAGCTTGTTGATTCAGAAACAGGTGAACCGTTAGTGGGTGCCGCCGTCATGGTGGAAGGTACTACACAAGGATCGGTGACCGACATTGATGGCTATTTCAAGCAAAGCGTTGCTTCGAATGCGACATTACTATTCAAGTACGTGGGTTATAAAGACCAGAAGAAGAAGATTACGCAGAAGGGCGCTTCTGTGGATTTGGGTGCTATCCCAATGGAACCGGATGCTGTGATGCTGAAGGACGTAGTGATTACATCGTCTATTGCTGTGGCACGCAAGACTCCGGTTGCAGTATCTACTGTCGACCCCGTATTTATTGAAGATAAGATAGGTTCTCAGGAGTTACCGCAAATCTTGAAATCTACTCCGGGTGTTTATGCTTCTAATGAGGGAGGTGGCTTTGGTGATTCCAACATAAAGATTCGTGGTTTTAAGTCAGAATATGTGGCTATGATGATTAACGGTGTACCCATGAACGGAATGGAAAACCAGAAAGTATACATGAGTAACTGGGGTGGTTTGATTGATGTGGCCAGCAGTATTCAGGTACAACGTGGACTTGGTGCCAGCAAGGTGTCAACTCCTTCAGTAGGTGGCTCACAAAACATTATAACCAAGACTACTGATGCCAAGAAAGGCGGCTTCATCTCTTACGGCATGGGTAATGACGGCTACAGTAAAGTGATGTTCAGTGTCTCTTCCGGTCTGACAAAAGATGGTTGGGCCTTTACTTTATTGGGTGCCAGAGATAAACGCGACGGTTATATTCAAGGTACGGAATCCGAGGCCTACACTTGGTTCATGAGTATTGCAAAACGTATCAATGACAACCATCAACTTTCATTTACAGCTTTTGGAGCACCTCAGTGGCATAATCAGCGTAATATGGCAAATGGTTTGAATATCAAGGAGTATCAGCGTGTAAAACAATGGATGGGTGAGGAAAGTCCCTATCGTTACAATTCTACTTTCGGTTATCGCAATGGACAAGTGATGAACTCTTCACGTAACGAATACCATAAGCCCCAGATGTCTCTTAATCATTTGTGGCAAATCAACCATAAGTCAAGCCTCAGTACAGCAGCTTATATGTCTATCGGTACTGGTGCGGGCTATAGTGGTACGGGGGTAACGGGGTACACCAGCTCTTGGTACGGTACGGCCAGTGATGGTACGGTGAACACTCAGTTCCGTTGTCCTGATGGTACTTTTGATTATGATGCTGTGGATAAGCTCAATGCAGATAACTATACTAATCCGGTGAATGTGAGTGGAATGCCCGGTTATAAAGGTTCGCTGATGATTATGAACAAAGCCTCGAACGACCATTTCTGGACAGGATTGATTTCTACTTATACCACTAAGTTTGGTGATTACTTTGATTTCTATGGTGGTATTGACTTCCGCTATTATAAAGGTTTGCACAAGAATGTCATTACCGATCTTTTTGGAGGGCAGTATTATGTAGACTCTTATAACCGTAAGAGTGTATTGGCTGAGAATAGTGTGAATGGTGGAGTCACCTCCTGGGTAAACCAGAAGTTGGGAGTAGGAGATGTGATTCGTCGTGACTACGACGGTTTTGTGATGTACGAAGGTGGTTTTGCCCAATTGGAGTATAATAAAGATAAAGTGAGTGCATTTGTTTCAGGTGGTCTTACAAATACCAGTTATTGGCGTAAAGACCGTTTCTATTATAGTGGTGACAAACAGCTGTCTTCGAAGAAACATTATTTGGGAGGCAATGTGAAAGCTGGTTTGAATTACAACCTTGATGATTACAATAACGTATTCTTCAATACCGGATTTATCAGCCGTGCTCCTATTTTTGATAATACCTTCATCAATTCTCAGAGTTCACATGAACGTAATCCTGATGCTAAGAATGAGAAAGTTTACTCTTTCGAATTAGGTTATGGATATCGTAGCCAGTATTTCTCAGCCAATGTAAACGCCTATTATACTATGTGGAAAGACAAGGCTTTATATGATACCGGATCCTATGAAGACGTAAACGGGGCTTCTCAACGTTGGACAATGAACATGACCGGTGCGCAGGCTAACCACATGGGTATAGAGCTTGACTTTATTGCCAAGCCTTTCCGCTGGATGGAAGTTAACGGTATGTTCTCTTGGGGAGACTGGCGCTGGAATGGGACAGCGAAAGGCTTCATGATGAATACTGAAGGCCAGATTATGGCGAATAGCCGTGGTGAAGTGGTGACAGATATGAGTAATGTAGATCAGTACAAGTATACCATTGAAATGGATAATGTACAGGTGGGCGGTTCTGCTCAGACTACAGCTGCTTTGGGAGTGACATTCCGCCCAATGAAAGGCTTGCGTCTTAATGCAGACTGGAACTTCTTTGCACGCAATTATGCCGATTATGACATTGATGCGAGCCAAGCCACTCAAAAAGAGGCTTACGTGGTGGAAAAACCTTGGGAGATTCCTTCATGGAGCACATTTGATGTAAGTGCAGGATATACCTTTGACTTCGGTAAGATTCGTGCTACACTGAGCGGCAATGTGAACAACTTGTTCAACCAAGAGTACATAGCCGATGCACGCGATGGAAGTAACCATGACTGGGAGACGGCCACACGTGTTATCTATGGTTGGGGACGTACTTATACTGTAAGATTGAAGTTGAATTTCTAAGCGAACATATTTATGAAAAAACATATATTATTAGGAACCGCATTGGCTTCGCTGTTTGCACTTGGGGCCTGCGATTATAACGAGGATAATTTCCCCGGATTTGATGAAAAAGAAACCATCACGGATGTCAGTACCGATACCCTCGTATTGGCTGATGCCCATTATGGCAAAATAGCTTCTATGCCGAAGAACCAAGGGATAGCTCTCGCCAAGGATCCCGAGGGGCAGACTTATCTTACGGCATTGAACCAGCTGGGTAAAACCAAGATGTTTACTGATATGGTAGCTCCTGAAGATTATCTGCCTGCATTTGTCGATTCGCTCTACGCATATCTGTCAGATGGTTCCAAGGTGCTGGTGCAGTACAATATCGGCAAGGAGCAACCTGAATATCTCTCGAAGATAAACGAAGCTCAGACTTTCGATCTTACTTCTGACAATTACGCTACAGTATGGGGGGAAAGCATGGTAGTGAAATATCTCACCCCTTCTACGTTGAAGAAGCTTCCTGCTTTGTTGAAGGAAGGTATCAAGAACCCGAAGACGGGAGATGTGTGCCAAGTGAATTACGCTTGGTCGGAGACCGAGCCCAGTACAGGCGGCGGTGCAGTGAAAATGGTATACCAGAAAGTAACTTCTATTGATGCCGAAGGAGGTAATTATGTCATTGTGGCTCCGACGAAGGACAATACTTGGATTCCTTTCGGTCAGTTCAAAGACCCGGATAAGACGTATGGTTATATGGAGGGTGAACCGGTAGAGATTGCGGATGGTTTCATCACCAGCGATGTGTCCAATCATATCATGACACTTACTCCTACGGAAAAAGGTTTCACTATGCAACGTCCGGATGGCAAGTTCATCTATCAGAGTGGTACGTTTAACAGTTTCAACATCAGTACTTCCATACCCGAGGGTGGGGATTGGAGCTTTGCTTACAACTATGACCGTAAGGCATTTGATGTAAAAAATGTGGAAAAGGACAAAATCATCAAGCTGAATTTCTATGAAAAAGGAAACTCTTATTCATACGGTTCTTATCCGAATGCTACGTTGGGCATTTATATGAATGAGTCGTTCAATGGAAACGAGGGCGGTTTCACTACTCAAAATGTGAAACTTACCGGCACGTTAACTAATGTATGGAAGGTGGATGGTAAATATGGTTGGAAGGGTAGTGCTCATGTAGGAGATAGCGATTTTGAATCGGAAGCATGGGTGGTTTCTCCTATTATAGATTTAGCAAAAGCGAAGGCTCCTCTTCTTAAGGTAGATATTGCCATTAATTTCTTGAATGGTAACAATCGTGCTGATTTTATTGAATTGCTGGCTTCGGAAGATTATGTGGATGATGTGGCTACTGCTGAATGGAAGGCTCTGAATGTACCTCAATGGCCGGAAGGCAAGAATTGGAATTATGTAAATTCCGGTGATATTGACCTGAGTGCTTACGAGGGCAAGAAGATAGCCATTGCTTTCCGTTATAAGAGTACTACAGAGTGTGCGCCTACTGTAGAGTTTAAGAATATGTCACTTACAAGTACCGTATCAGGGTATTATGAGGGTGTGGATATTTATAAGGAGATTCCTGAATCAGAAGCTGAAATGCCAGCTCGTGCCGTTACCCGTGCATCAGACGTGAAGCCAAATGCTTCTGCTCTCTACCAGTATGACGGTTCGGCTTGGACTGCCTACGAAGAAAGCGCAAGTATCGGTATCCGTGTGATGCAACCTGCCGATTATGTTTCTACCGGTTCGGACTATTTGAGCGATGCTGATGCCGTATTGCCCGTTTATCTGAAGAATGCATTCCCTTACGCACAGAGCGGGGATGTCAAGGCAGTAGTTTATTTCGGAAATAAGGAGTATGATGTGATGGCCGATGAATATGGCTTCGATGGCACTGCATGGGTGAAGAAGAATACCGAAACGGAAACTGCTGAAATGGCATTCCTGAAGACTGACGGCAAATGGATGGAAGCAAAAGAGTATTATAGCAATGACTTTGCTGGTGAACTTCATAACGATGCCCAGATTGTGAATGTGAAGCTTGATGGCATGAATTATGTATGGAGTGCAGGTGCAGGTTATACCCGTATCAAGGCAAGCGGTTATTATCAGCGTAACCGCGATACGGAGGCATGGCTTGTAACCGGTGAGGTAGATCTTACCGAAGCTATTGCCCCACAGATGGTATTCACTGCTTCGGCAGACTATTTGTATGGAGGCAAAATTGAGAACGCAGTGTCTGTACATGTGTCCGAAAATTATATCCCTGCGGCTTCTACTGCTACTGAGGAAGAGAAGATTGCAGCATTGCAGGGAGCGGCTTGGAGTGATCCGTTGTCGTTCGAGTGGCCTACAAGCTCTAAAGAGATCGAAATGCGTACTTCCATGGCTGACTATGTGGGCAAGAAAGTATATGTGGCATTCCGTTATGCAAGTAATACTGATCCTGGATTTGCTCCTACATTCTACATGAGTAACTTTGTGGTGAAGGAATAATTCCTGAGGTTGTGCAATAGACAATGTGGTAATGGACTTTACTGTCCATTACCACATTTGCATTCTTAGTATCGTAAAATCAAATTTAGAAACATAGATGAAAAAACTGTCTTACTTATTTCTTTTGCTGGTCGGAATTTGGCTGGCTGGATGTGATGATTCTTCAGAGGCTTCGCTCATTCCCGAGATAATACCTACCGAGCAGGGTTCGGATACTTACGTGATGAAGGGCTATGAGTCGAGCGACAATGGTTTCAACGTGTATAAGCCCAAGGCTATCGGCACCCCTTTCTATATCCAGTCCAAAGCTTTTACCGGGCGTAATTACGCATTTGCTCCTGTTAATAGTGAGTCGCTGGAAGGGCTTACTGTTGTTCCGTCTGCCGATGCTTTCAGCGAAAGCGTTGAGGTGAAACCCTCTACGTGCTATTGGGTGCGTTTCAACCGCTACAATCATTATCAGATGGGCAAGCTCCGCGTGGCCTATATTCACGGTAATGAAGTGGGCATAGAGTATGTGGCTTCTGAGGATATAGATGTGAAAAATGCCAATATTGCTGATAACAATAAAGCAGACAATCTTGAAATCCCAGCTCTCAATGCAACCAATCAATATATTGAATACTATGCAGGCGTGTCTGATGAGGAAGGTGCCGGGCAGGTACTCAATTTCTCTTTGGAATACATCGCTTCCAAGAAGCATTCGGCTTGGGTGGCATTCAGTTTCGACCCGATTACTGCGCAAGACAACGTGAAGCGTGCCAACGAGTGGAATCAAGACGACCCCAATATTGACAACAGCGTGGAGGTGACTGAATCCATGCATAAGAGCGATGGGTACGACAAGGGGCATCTTTGTGCCAGCGAAGACCGTGTGTACAGTAAAAGTGCCAATAAGCAGACCTTCTACTACAGTAATATCTCGCCACAGATAGGGAGTTTCAATCAAAAGTATTGGGCGGCTCTTGAGAAGCAGGTGCAGACTTGGGGACGTTCCACCATCAATGGCACATACGACAAACTTTATGTCGTGAAAGGTGGTACTACTGACCGTTTGCTTACCAATTTCACAGGTGTGAAGAAAGCCAATGACGGGCTTTATCCCACCACCAATGCCGACGGGCTGACACTTGGCGGACTCATTTGCCCCAGCTATTATTACATGGCTCTGTTGAGCGAGAAGGCAGGGGTTTATCATACTATCGCTTTTTTAGTCCCTCATTCTGAATTATTGCCAGAAAAACCTGGAAAAGATGAATTTATGGTTTATGCCGTTTCTATTAAAAATTTGGAGTACGAAACCGGTATCGACTTCTTCTGTAACCTGCCTAATGAGATAGAGAAGACTGTAGAAGCTACTTATAGTGCTGACGATTGGGCTTGGTAAAAGCTTCAGAAACTATAAGGAGAGTCTCCCCTTTTAGTATGACGGGCATGTCATGATTTAGGTAGCTTTCTTAAAAGCTGTTTTCGTTTTGATGGAAACTGACTTCTTATCCGTATCTTTGCATATTGATTAAAAAAAGAGATATTCATGGAACTTTCGGATATACTTCATAATTTGAAGATACAAGAACTTACTCCGATGCAGGAGGCTGCTAAGGAAGCCTATCAATCAGCCCAAGATTTAGTGCTTCTTTCGCCTACCGGTTCGGGTAAGACACTGGCTTTTCTCCTTCCGCTGGTACAGACCTTGAAAGCGGATATACAAGGTGTGCAGGCTCTTGTACTAGTACCTTCACGCGAATTGGCTTTGCAGATAGAAACTGTGTTCAAGTCCATGGGAACTCCTTTCAAAGCTATGAGCTGCTATGGCGGACGCCCTGCCATGGAAGAACACCGGACAATGAAAGGCATTCATCCCACCGTCATTATCGGTACTCCGGGACGTATGAGCGACCATTTGAGGAAAGAAAATTTCAATGCCGCCACTGTCGTCACTCTGGTGATAGATGAATTCGACAAGTGTCTTGAGTTCGGCTTCCATGACGAGATGGCGGAGGTTATCGGACAGCTTCCCTCACTGAAAAAGCGTGTGCTTCTCTCGGCCACCGATGCAGAGGAAATACCGCAATTTGCCGGAGTAGGAGGTGATTCCCCGTCTTCCGGCTCCCGGCTCATGAAGCTTGATTTTCTTGCTCCGGAAGCTCTTGCTCCGCGTTTGCGGCTGCACAAGGTTATTTCTCCGGAGAAGGACAAGCTGGAGACCCTCTATAATCTGCTTTGTACTCTCGGCTATCATTCCACTCTGGTATTCTGCAATTATCGTGAAAGCGTGGAGCGTGTTGTTGGGTACCTGAAAGCCAGGAAGTTCCCTTGCGACATGTTTCATGGCGGTATGGAGCAACCCGACCGCGAACGTGCGCTTTACAAGTTCCGTAATGGCAGTTGCGCCGTGCTGATATCTACAGACCTTGCCGCCCGCGGACTGGATATTCCGGGTATTGAGAATGTGGTGCATTACCATCCTCCCGTAAACGAGGAAGCCTATACACACCGTAATGGACGTACCGCCCGTTGGGAGGCATCGGGAAATGCATATCTTGTCCTGCATGCCGAGGAGCGGGTACCCGAGTACATTTCTGAAGACATCGAAACGTACGAGTTTCCGGAGACGCTTCCCAAACCGGCCAAGCCCCGATGGGCTACCTTATATATAGGTAAAGGGAAAAAGGATAAGTTGAACAAGATAGATATTGTCGGCTTCTTGTATAAAAAAGGAGGGATGGCGCGTGAAGATGTCGGGCAGGTGGACGTAAAGGAACACTATGCCTTTGTAGCCGTGCGCCGCAGTAAAATGAAACAATTGTTGACGCTGGTACGCGGTGAAAAAATCAAGGGAATGAAAACTGTTATCGAGGAAGCAAAATGATTTATCTTATAAATATTCATTTTATTTGCGCTTATTCTTTTGAATATGAAGTAATGAAACCGCCTTGCTTTTAGTTTCTCTAAAAGTATTATCCTTGATAAGTAAAGATAACAAAATGGTGCATATATCTTGTATAAACCATTAAAAAGTAAGCTAAATGCGGCTTAAAAATAGAATTTCATCAGGAAAGGTTTGTTTTGAAGAAATATTTCCGTAATTTCGCAAAGTCGAAAGACATTAATGAACGAAATTGTATAACCAAAACAAACTTCAAATGAAAAAGCATAATTTCAATGCAGGACCTTCTATCCTTCCTCGTGAGGTGATTGAGAATACGGCACAAGCTATTCTTGATTTCAATGGCTCAGGCCTCTCACTGATGGAAATCAGCCACCGTGCCAAAGACTTCCAACCCGTTGTGGACGAAGCTGTGGCATTATTCAAAGAATTGCTCAATATCCCCGAAGGATATTCGGTACTGTTCTTGGGCGGTGGTGCCAGTTTGGAATTCTGCATGGTACCCTTCAACTTCCTTGAAAAGAAAGCTGCTTACCTGAATACGGGTGTATGGGCCAAGAAAGCCATGAAAGAAGCTAAGGCATTCGGTGAAGTAGTTGAAGTCGCTTCTTCCGCTGAATCTACTTATACTTATATTCCGAAGGACTATACAGTGCCTGCTGATGCAGACTATTTCCACATCACTACCAACAATACAATCTACGGTACGGAACTGAAAGAGGATTTGGACGTAAACGTTCCGATGGTGGCCGATATGTCTTCTGATATTTTCTCCCGTCCCATCGACGTATCCAAATATATCTGTATCTATGGTGGTGCGCAGAAGAATCTGGCTCCTTCCGGTGTTACATTCGTCATCGTGAAGAATGACGCGCTGGGTAAGGTATCCCGCTATATCCCGACCATGCTGAACTATCAGACGCATGTGGATAGCGGCTCTATGTTCAATACTCCTCCCGTTGTCCCCATCTATGCAGCCCTGCAGACATTGCGCTGGATTAAGGCAGAGGGTGGCGTGAAGGAAATGGAACGCCGTGCCATCGAAAAGGCCGATATGCTGTATGCTGAAATTGACCGTAACAAAATGTTTGTGGGTACGGCTGCCAAAGAAGACCGTTCACGCATGAACATCTGCTTTGTGATGGCTCCCGAATACAAGGAATTGGAAGCTGACTTCCTGAAGTTCGCTACCGAAAGAGGTATGGTAGGTATCAAGGGACACCGTTCGGTAGGTGGTTTCCGTGCATCTTGCTACAATGCTCTGCCGAAAGAAAGCGTACAGGCTTTGATCGACTGCATGCAGGAATTTGAAAAACTTCATTAATAATATAAACAGAGTCACCACAGATTGCACGGATTTACACTGAAATCTTATTGAATATAGTGTGTAGACCGGTGAAATCTGTGGTGAATCTTTTTTCAAAAGATACAGATTAATTATGAAAGTACTTGTAGCTACTGAAAAACCGTTTGCCAAAGTTGCTGTAGACGGTATCCGTAAAGAAATCGAAGCAGCCGGATATGAGCTTGCTTTGCTGGAGAAATATACCGATAAGGCACAGTTGCTGGACGCAGTGAAAGATGCTAACGCTATCATTATCCGTAGTGATATTATTGATGCAGAAGTGCTGGATGCTGCCAAAGAATTGAAGATTGTAGTTCGTGCAGGTGCAGGATACGATAATGTAGACCTGGCTGCTGCCACTGCTCACAATGTTTGTGTAATGAATACTCCGGGACAGAACTCGAATGCAGTTGCCGAACTGGCTTTAGGGA
>OHPO01001113.1_pt1 | contig 12792 bp, 14 predicted proteins | sample 1577741 | NCBI WGS metagenome assembly OHPO01 (sample SAMEA3879574, study PRJEB24766) | human gut metagenome | biome: human-associated habitat; feature: feces | place: USA | collected 1985/1987
AAAGTTCAGGATGCTGACCGTATCTCCTTCGTTGATGCCCATTTCCTCCAGACGGGCGAACAGACCCACCTTGCGGAGCTGCTGGTCAAAATAGTTCCGGGACTCGTAGTCCTCAAAATTGATGTTCTGCACCAGCCGTTCCAGCCAGACGCCGGTGACCAGCCATGTGCTGCCGTAGTGCTCGATGTCGAAGGCGTTGGGGTCGGTAGGCTCGGCGATGACCTCCACGTACTCCGGCTCGTAAATGGTCACGGGGGGCAGGGTGCGCAGCCGCTCCGCCACCGCCCGCATGAGATTCCGGGTGCCCACGGTAGTGCCTGCGGAAATTTCGTACAGTTCGCAGCCCGCTTCTTCGGCGGCGGCGCGGAGCCGCTCCAGATTGTCGCTGTCCGGGGGCAGCAGGTCGGTCTTGTTGGCGGCCACGATCATGGGGCGGTTGCTGAGATCAACGCTGTAGTTTTTCAGCTCCGCGCAGATGGCGTGAAAATCCTCCACGGGGTCGCGCCCCTCGCTGCCGGACACGTCCACAACGTGAACGAGCAGACGGCAGCGGTCGATGTGCCGGAGAAAATCGTGCCCCAGACCCGCGCCCTCGGCGGCCGGGGATGTCCGCCATAACGAAGGACACGCCCTCATCTACATAAATAACGCCCAGATTGGGATACAGGGTCGTAAAGTGATAGTTGGCGATCTTCGGGTGGGCGTTGGAGGTGACGGAAAGCAGGGTGGATTTACCCACGTTGGGAAAGCCCACCAGACCCACGTCCGCCAGAAGCTTCAGCTCCAGAATCACGTCCCGCTCCTGTCCCTTAAGACCGGCTTTGGCAAACCGGGGAACCTGACGGGTGGGGGTGGCGTAATGGGCATTGCCCCAGCCGCCCCGTCCGCCCTTGGCGAGGATGAAGTCCTCGCCGGTGCCCCGGGGGACTTCAATGATCAGGTTTTCGCCCCGTTTGCCCGCCATTTTCCGACCCTGACCGCTGACACCTGCGGCGGCCTGATACTTGCGCTTGTAGCGGAAATCCAAAAGAGTGGACAGGTTGTCGTTGACCCGGAGAATGACGCTGCCGCCATGTCCGCCGTCGCCGCCGTCCGGGCCGCCGGAGGCCACATATTTTTCCCGGTGGAACGCCACCGCTCCATCGCCGCCCCGTCCGCCGATGACGGTGATGCGCACTTTATCCACGAACATAGTTGTACGTCCTCCTAATCTATGGAAGTACGGGTACTTCCCTTTATTCAGCCGATTCTGCTGGCCAGCTCGAAAGCCAGCAGGGCAATTTTTTCCTTGTCTGATAGCCGGGCGTGTCCGGACAGGCTTCTGGGGTCCCATTGGGGATGATCCAGATTGTCCCCGGCATAGAAATACTGAAAGAATTCCACACCCCGGAAATCGCACATGGCCTGCATGGCCGCACACTCCATCTCCACGCATACCGCACCCATGCGCCGCCGGGCAGCGACCTTTGCGGGGGTCTCCCGGTAAAAGGCGTCCGTCGTCCACGCAGCGCCCTGCACATAAGGATACCCAAATTCCCGGAGAACCTCAATAAATTCGGGAACATAGCGGGTGTTGACGTCGATCAGATCGCCCGCCGGGGCATAATGATAGCTGGTGCCCTCATCCCGGATGGCTTTTGTGGGAATGATGATGCCGCAGTCCTCGATTCTTTTGTCCAGGACGCCGCAGTTGCCCAGCAGGATGAACCGGCGCGCGCCCATGGCGATGATCTCCTCGAACTGCCCCACACAGGCAGGTGCGCCGACCTTGGCCTTGCAGAAGCCCAGCTGTTTTCCACGGTAAGTGACCTCGTAAATGGGCCAGTCTCCGTCCGCGTCGCGGGTCTGGGCAATGCGCTTACCCTCCAGAAATGCGGCCACGGAGGCAAAAAGCTGGTGGGAAAAGACGGCGACCACCGTTTCCGGGAAATTCTCCACCGGTTTTATGTAGTCCGGGTTGATGACGGCGCGGGGTGTGGGATCAAATTCCGTTAAAAGCACGATGGGTGCCTCCTTCCTGCGGCATGCGCACAATGACGCGGTGTTATCTCAGAGTTTCCCTATTAAAAAAGGCTGCCGCAATTTATGCTGCGGCAGCCTTCCTTGTCCAGATGATCTTACTGCTCGGCGTACACGGAGCACTGCCGGCGATCCTTGCCCAGACGCTCAAACTTGACGGTGCCGTCAACCTTGGCGAACAGGGTGTCGTCCTTACCGATGCCCACATTGACACCGGGATGGATGTGGGTGCCTCTCTGGCGAACCAGAATGTTGCCGGCCAGAACGAACTGACCGTCGGCACGCTTCACGCCCAGACGCTTGGACTCGGAATCACGGCCGTTCTTGGTGGAACCGCCGCCCTTGTGGTGAGCGAAGAACTGAATACCAATCTTCAGCATGGTGTTACACCTCCAAAACTTCGATATTATCAGGATAGTCGTCCCGCAGCGAACACAGAGTCACCAGCATTCCGGCAAGCACTGCCTGAACGGTGTCCTCCTCGTCGCAGGACGCGGGGAGGGTCAGGGTGATGCGGTTATCTTCCCCATCCTTGACCCGGACCTTGGCCTTGGCGCCGCACACATCGTTGATGGTGGCTTCGGCCATGGTAACGACAGCGGAGACGGCGGCGCAGACAATGTCCTTTCCCGGCTCGTCATAATCGCTGTGACCCGAGACGGAGAATCCGGTGATCCTCTCGCCATCGGTGTGAAATTCGCATCTTGTCATAAATTACAGAGCGATCTTGGTGATCTCCACCTTGGTGTAAGGCTGGCGATGACCGATGTGCTTCTTCTCGTTCTTCTTGGACTTGTAGCGGATGATGTCGATCTTCTTGCCCTTGCCGTTCTTGACGACCTTGGCCTCGACGCTGGCACCCTCCACAGTGGGCGCACCGATCTTGGTGTTCTCGCCGTCCAGGACAGCCAGAACCTGATCGAACTTGACGGTAGCCTCGGCTTCCGCGCCCAGCTTCTCCACGAACACGACGTCGCCCTCGGCAACGGTGTACTGCTTACCACCGGTTACGATAACTGCTTTCATTTGTTTCACCTACTTTAATTGTGTAGTCTCGCTCTGGGGGCGCGGTGATTTTGGACGCACCGACTGAAAGCCCCTTCAATGCGGCCTGTCTATTCTAGCATTGCAGACATAAAAAGTCAAGAAGTATTTGGGACTTTTTCTTGCGTTTTTCATTGACTTTTGCTATACTGCCAATGGAATCGCAAATCTTTCCCGGCGAGGTGACTGCCCCGTGAAAACAAAAACGTGGATATTGCTCATTGCGGCCATTGCGGCGGTGTGCCTTGGATTGAGCATCTTCCTTCTGCTGCCCGGCGACGACGCCGTTTACGCTGAGATCAGCAGCGGGGGAAAGATTGTCAGAACCGTAAATCTGCGCATCGATCAGCAGTTTACCGTCACCGGGGAAACAGGCGGCAGCAACACCGTCACCGTCCGGGACGGGCGTATTGCCGTCACGGCGGCGGACTGCCCGGACCACTACTGCATGAAGCGTGGCTTTTGCAGCAGCGGCACGCCGATCGTGTGCCTTCCCAACCGTCTGGTCATCCAATTTCAGGGGGAACAGAGCGTTGACGCGGCAGCAGGATAATTTCTGGAAAAAACGCTTGACAAATGGCGAATGGTTGTGTATACTAATCAGGCATTCAGTTGAGTGCGCTGACGGACGATTAGCTCAGCTGGCTAGAGCATCCGCTTGACGTGCGGAAGGTCATAGGTTCGAGTCCTATATCGTCCACCATAAGAAACACCACCTGTCGGGTGGTGTTTTCTCTTTTTAGTGGACGGTATAGGACTTGAACCCATCTAAATGCAGGATGCCAGTGGCATCTTGCGGCAGCCAGTTCAGAAACTGGCTGCATCCATACGATTTTGCCCCACGGGGCAAAATCGGTGATCGAGTCCTATATCGTCCACCAAAACAAAGAAATCCGAACTTGTTCCAGATGGGACGGGTTCGGATTTTTTATTTCTATCAGAAATATTTCATATTGACTTCTGTGCCTGCGCCCCGTTATCTGAACGGGGCACGGGCGCTTTTTTCTTTGCTGATTTGCAAAATTCCAACGTGAAAAGACTTTCTTGTCAGATTTTTGACCCGCCGCGAGTATTTTGACCGCAGCTGTTCCATATAGTGATATACCACTGCCTCACAGGATACGACAGGGGCAGCAAATTGTACTACAATTTATCCGAATACCGATAAATTGGAGGTTTATACTATGGAATATGGGTATATCCGGGTCTCAACAAAGGAACAGAACGAGCAAAGGCAGCTGATCGCAATGCGGGAGTTCGGGATAGCGGAAAATCGGGTCTATATGGACAAGCAGTCCGGAAAGGACTTTGAACGAAAAAATTACAAGCGACTGATCCGGAAATTAAAAAAGGACGACACCCTCGTGGTCAAGAGCATCGACCGGCTGGGGCGGATGCGGATATGTTTGCTTTTTGCAAAAAGTTGTTTGTTTTAACGCTTTCTTTACGCGCGCGTCTGCTGTATAATATGGTCAAATTCAACAAACCATTTGCGCTGCGGAACATGCACATTGGCGATTTACGCAAAAATAATTGCGTTTTCTGTGCAATTCCGATGATAAACCCGGAACGGCACAGCGGCGGAAGCACTTTTGGAAATGTATAATTTCCGGTTCAGAAAAAAACTACCGGCACGGCGCATGACGCCATACCGGCAGCCGCGCAGCTCAGAAGGACTGCCGCTGAAGCCTGCGGAATTCGTTGGGGCTGCACCCGATCATTTTCTTGAAGGAATTTGAGAAGTACGCGGTGCTCTCAAAGCCGACCTTGAAGGCAATCTCCTGCACGCTCAGCTCCGTACATGTCAGCAGATTCTTCGCGGCGGTGATGCGATAGTTGATGAGGTACTTATGCACGGTCGTGCCCGTCGCGTTGCGCATAAGACGGTTGATGTGGTAGGCGTGGTAGTTGAACTGCTCGGCGATCATCTCGCTGGTCAGGTTCTCGTTATAGTGCTCCTGAAGGTAGCGGATGAGCTGCAGCGCGGTGCGTCCGGCACGGTTGTTGGAGACCATCTTGGTCTTCGCGATGGTGATGAGCACGGTCTTGAAGAGGCTCGAGGCTTTCTCGCGGTAGTAGACCTCCTGCGATTCATAGACGTCCAGTATGGTCTTCAGCTCGCCCTCGATGAAATTCATGTCGCTGAGGACAAGCGGCTCGTTGAGCGCGGCGCAGTCGTCGATGTGGTCACGGTATACCTCTCCGGCGGACTCGCCGCCGCTGACGGGGATCGGCGGGATGAAGTTTACAATGTTCGAGCGCTCAAAGCTGTAATCGAAGTTGAAGACGATCATGCTCAGCGGTGCGCCGGGCTGGAGCTGGTAAAGCTCCCCCGAGTTTATCAGCGCGAACGTCCCCGGGGCAAGCGGATAGCTGCTGCCGTGTACGGCAAGCGTTCCGACACCGGAGGTCACATAAAAAATGCGGTTGTCACCGGGACAGACCTGCCGCCCGACAGGGACGAAAACGATATTCTGGGCAAACCGGAGATTCGGGTTCATATCACACAGCAGCATAATAACAACTCCTTCTGGGATCGTCACGGCAGGGCGTGAAGACAAGGTGATTTATCGCGCAAATGCGCCCGTCGGCGTCTTCCTATCTTGCGGGAGACGGTATGGGGACGGTGCGCCCGCTCCTACCGTTTTTTATAAATTATAGCACAGCGGATGTAAATAATCAAGCGGCAAAGAAAGCGATTTGCCCGAAATACAAATTACGAAAAATGTTTGCTTTTTATAAATCCGGGCGGGAAATTGTATTGCTATATCGAACGCGGAAGCTTATACTTAAGGCAGAAACGGACCTGAATGAGAAGACAAGAGAAGCAGTGATATGAAAGAAACGGAAATAAATGCTTTTGCGGATAAGGCCGTGTTGGAAAGGCTTTTTACAAATGGCCCGGGCGAGCTTCTGGCGGTCAATTCCAAAGCGAGCTATCTGAAAGCGGGGCAGGATGTGTATATGCTCTGTTCCGCCGATCTTGGCATAACGCCCATCGGCATTGCCGTAGACGACTATGCCGCCGCGGCGGCGGCTCTGCGGCTTTCCGCAGGCGCGCGCCGCAGGAACCGTGTGGCACTTTCCGCACGGAGAGGATTGAGGCCGCTGCGAGACTGCTCAGCGCTCTTGGCAGGACAAGCGGACTTGTGCCGCTTGCGGATGCCCTCTGTCTGGGGGCGGCGCCGGAAAAAGGTATAGCGGAAAATCCTTTCTGCGCAAAGGCATACGGGCCGCTTGTCCGGCTGAGAGACGGACTTGCACACAATGACGCTGAGGCCGTGCCCATGGAAGTGAAGCGCCTGCTGGGGCTGGGCATCGGGCTGACGCCGTCGGCGGACGATGTCCTGTGCGGCATGACATACACGCTGCTGCACGGCGCGCGGAAGCTGACCGCGGCGGATGTGGAGTTTGTGAACGCAGTGAGGCGCTATGCCCCGGAACGTACAAACCTCATAAGCGCGGCGATATTGAAGGCCGTCGCGGACGGCGGCAGATTTGAAATGATGGACAATGTGCTCCGCGGCCTTACCGGGGCCGGGGAGGACGGCACGCAGCGGCTTCTGACCATCGGCAGCAGCTCCGGTTCGGAGATGCTGCTGGGGATCACGATCGCGGCAAAGCTTATACATGGGAGGGGACAGTTATGAAACTGCTTGTCAGCAATGTCGGCAGCACATCCTTGAAATTCAAGCTCTTTGACATGCCGGAGGAGCGGGTGCTGTGCGAGGCGAAGATAGAGCGCGTCGGCAGCCGTGACGCGGCGATCATGTCGTACCGCAGCCATCTCAGCGGTGCGCGGTTCGGCGCGGAGGGGCTGTGCATCCCAAGCTACGCCGAGGGCATCGCGCTGTTTCTGGAAAAGCTGACCGGCGACGAAACGGGCGTGATAAAGGGCGTGGAGGAAATAAGCGCCATAGGCTTCAAGACCGTGCTTTCCCGAGGCTACTACGGCGTACACGAGCTGACGGACGAGGTCATGGAGAACATGCGCGAATACCTCTACATCGCGCCGGTGCATAACGCCGCCTACATAGAGGCGATAGGACAGTTCAGGGCCGTTCTGCCGGATGTGCCCATGATAGGCGTGTTCGAGACGGCGTTTCACCGGGAGATCCCCCTTGAGCGGGCGCTGTACTCCATCCCCTACGAATGGTACGAAAAATACGGCATCCGCAAGATGGGCTATCACGGCGCGTCCCACGGGTACATCGCCCAGCAGGCGGCAAAGCTCGGCAGGGCGGAGAGAGTCATCTCCTGCCACCTTGGCGGAAGCTGCTCCATCTGTGCGATCCTCGACGGAAAGAGCGTGGACAACAGCTTCGGCTTCTCCCTCCAGACCGGCGTGATGCACGCGAACCGCGCCGGGGACATTGACCCGTACATTGTGCCTTTCCTCGTGAGCAAGGGCATGGAGCTTGACGACATCCTCCACGGGCTGAGCAAAAACGGAGGACTTCTGGGCGTGTCCGGCGTCAGCAACGACCTGCGCGAGGTCAGCGCCGCGGCGGCGGACGGGAACGCACGGGCAGAGCTGGCGATCAATATGTTCGTGTGCAGCATCGTGCGGTTTATCGGCGCGTATTACGCGGAGCTTGGCGGACTTGACCAGCTCGTCTTCACCGGCGGGATCGGCGAGAACTCCGACCTTGTCAGAAGCAGAGTGTGCGCGCAGATCCGGCATCTGGGCGTGGAGCTGGACGAGGAGAAAAACAGCGGCTGCCGGGAAGGCACCATATCCAGCGTAGCTTCGGCGGTGCGGGTGTCCGTGATCCCCGCGAATGAGGAACTGGGGGTCGCAAGGCAGACCTATGGATACATAGAAAAAATGGAAGGCTGAGAGACGATATGGAACACTTTCGCGAGGTTCAGGACGGAATATTTTTGCTCAAGTCTCCTTTCCCACCCGTGTGGAGCGGGGTGACGCTGGTACGGGGCGAGGAACTTTGCCTCATAGACAGCGGCGCGAGCGCAGACGTGGTTGACGGGGTGATACGCCCCGCACTGGCGGAGCTTGGGCTGGGGCTGGGAGACATCGATTGGCTCGTCAGCACGCACTGCCACGGCGACCACATCGGCGGCCACGCCCGGATAAAGGAGCTTGCGCCGCAGATCAGAACCGCCTGCATCGAGCAGGCTGCCCCGGCGCTGAGAGACCCTGCGGCGAACGCCGTGCGCATCCGGACAAAGTACCCCCGCTTCAGCCCGCCGCCCCAGTGCTACCTGCGCGGTGTGGAGCCGGATCGTGTTCTCCGGGACGGGGAGGCGCTGGGGGACAGACTTACGGTGCTTCACACCCCAGGACATGACGGCGACTGCGTATGCTGGTACGACAGGAAGACGAAGACCGCCGTGACCGGAGACTCCCTGCAGGCAAACGGAACCGTGACGCAGGGCATCGCGTTTTACCAAGACCTTGATGCGTACCTCGGCTCGGTCACGAAGCTCAGAACCTGCGACGTCGAGAATATCATCGCGGGGCACGATTATGCCGGAATGGGCTACAACATCGAGGGCGCGGAGAATGTCCGGCGCGTTCTTGACCTGTGCGCTGCCTATACGGAGCAATATCAGCGCTTTGTTGACGAGGCGCTCAGCTGCGGCCTTACGGATACTTCGGTCATGGCCGCGCAGATGATAACGCAGCTCGGCTGCGGAATGCCGCAGAAACTGTTCCTCGCAATGTATACGACGGATGAACATATCCGGCACAGCAAGTTTTATAAAGGAGAGTTGAAGTAAATGGGCAGGAACGTACTTATTTCGGGTGCATCCCACGGCATAGGAGCGGCGACGGCGATCGCCTTCGCGAAGGACGGCTGCAACGTCGGCATAAACTACCACAACAACAGAGCCGGTGCGGAGGAGACCGCGGCGGAATGCCGCAAATACGGCGTGGACGCACAGATTTACTGCGCGGACATCGGCTGCCGGGAGCAGGCAGTGGGGATGATGCGGGATTTCATCGAGCACTTCGGCACGGTGGACGTCCTCATCAACAACGCCGGCGGCGCGCTGAAAATGCCCAAGGGCGAGTTCTGCGACATGCCGCTGGATTACTGGGATTCCCAGATAGCGCTGAACCTGAGCGGCGCGGCCTATCTGTCCCATGAAGCGATCAAGAACATGAAGGAGCACAACATCCCCGGACGCATCGTGAACATCAGCTCGATCCACGGCAGCGTCACATGGGTCAAGAGAAAGGCACTGCCATACTGCGCTGGCAAGGGCGGCATCGAGATGTTCACGAAGACGCTCGCCATCGAGGTGGCAAAGTACGGAATCCGCGTCAACTGTGTCGCGCCTGGTCTGATCCTCACCGGCGTGATGAGCCGTTATTCCGATCGCGACGTCGAGGGCTTCCGGCGCAAGATCGCCGCGGGATACCTCGCAACGCCGGAGGACATCGTGCCGATGATACAGTTCTTCGCGGATGTGGAAAAGACAAAATACATCGTCGGGCAGACGATCGCTGTCGATGGCGGACAGAGCATCGACGGCGCGATCGACTGTATGCTCGAAGATGAATTTTGAGATAAATCAGTAAACAGGCAAAACAAATGCTCAGGAAGAAATTCCGGAAAGGTGAAAAAGACAATGGCAAAGGTAAAGTATGAAAACATGAGAAGCTGCTGGGAGTTTGGCGAAGCCTCCGAGTGCCGCCGCGGACTGATGTGCGGCATGGGCTATACCGAGGAAGAACAGAAGCGCCCCCTCATCGCTGTGGTGAACAGCTGGAACGAATATAACCCCGGCCATGTACATCTTGACAAGCTTGCCGAGCGTGTAAAGCAGGGCGTTCGTGAAGCAGGCGGCCTGCCGCTGGAGGTCATGACGACGGGTATCTGCGACGGCATGGTGCTCAAGGACCCCAGATATATCGAAGTCCCCAGCCGTAACTCCATCGCCGATCAGGTCGAGCTGACCGTTGACGGCAACTTCTTTGACGGCATGGTGCTGCTCTCCTCCTGTGACTCCGTCGTCCCCGGCCATCTGATGGGCGCAGCGAGACTGAACATCCCCGCCATCATGGTGACCGGCGGCTACATGCCTCTGGGTACCTTCCGCGGCAAGGAAGTCCTGCATATCCATGCGCAGGACAAGGTCGGCACGGCGAAGGCCGGCAAGATGGACATGGATGAGTACAACGGACTCATCGAAAACTCCTGGGGCATCTGCGGCGCCTGCACCTCCATGACCACCGCGAACAGCATGTGCATGATCGCCGAGGCTCTGGGCATGACCCTGCCCGGCAACTCCACCATGTGCGCGACCAGCTCCTCCATCTACAACCTCTCCTACATGGCCGGTAAGCAGATCATGAATCTGGTCAACGAGGGCATCACCGCCAGACAGATCATTACCGAGAACGCCATCAAGAACGCCATCATGCTGGACATGGCAGTCGCGGCGTCCTCCAACCTCATCCTCCACATTCCCGCCATCGCGAACGAAGCGGGCTACGACCTGCCTTGGTGGAAGTACTTCGACGAAGCTTCCAACGAGATCCCGCTGCTGTCTCACCTCGCTCCCAGCGGCCCCTACAACGTCAAGGACTTTGACCTTGCCGGCGGTATGCGCGCCATGCTGAAGGAGCTGCTGCCCAAGCTGCATGGCGACTGCCTGACCGTCACCGGACATACCCTTGAGGAGAACGTCAGAGACGCCGTCGTCTACAACCGCGACGTTATCCACAGCCTCGACAACCCCGTCATGACCGAGCCGGGCATCGGCGTGCTCTACGGCAACCTCGCTCCCGAGGGCGCTATCGTCAAGATCGCGGGCGTTCCTTCCCAGCTCATGACCTACAAGGGCAAGGCCCGTGTGTTCGACTCCCTTGAGGATGGCATTCAGGCTCTGCGCGCCGGACAGATCCATGTGGGCGACTGCTGCGTGCTGCGCTTTATGGGCCTGCGCGGACGTTTCGGCACCACCGCTTTCACCTTCCAGGAGGAGCTGAAGGGCCTGCACGAGCTGTATAACTCCTGCGCCATCATCACCGACGGACGCTTCTCCGGCGGCACCTCCGGCCTTTCCATCGGCTATGTGTCCCCCGAAGCGGCGCTCGGCAGCCCCCTCGGCGTCATCGAAGAGGGCGACGAGGTCGAGATCGACATCCCTGCGCGTAAGCTGCATCTGTGCATCAGCGACGAGGAAATGAACAGAAGACTTGCGGCCTTCCATTGGGAGTTCCCCAGCAAGGACTATCCGCGTTACCTCAACCTCTTCGTGCAGAACGTCGGCTCCATGGCAAAGGGCGGTATTTGGGAGACCAAATAAGCCGTGAAAACAGACCTGCTTATTATTGGAGGCGGTCTTGCCGGGCTGACGGCGGCATATGAAGTACTGAAAGCCGAGCCGGGACGCAGAATCACGATTCTGCGCCCCGGTGCGGGGTCATCCCCGTATGTACACGGCTTCAATATGCCGCTGAATCCGCAGGATTCGACGGAACTTTTCATACAGGATACAGAGGCTTCCGGCAGAGGTCAGGGCAACGCGGCGCTCGTTGAAGAGCTGTGCAGGGGCAGCCTTGAGCTTCTGCCGTTTTTCGATGAGCTTGGCCTGGACTTCAACCGCGAGGCGGATGGGAGCTATCAGCAGCTCAGACCCCTCGGGGCATCGTGTCCGCGGGTCATCAGCATCGGCAACGATGCCGGCGGCGCGATCCTCAGAAAGCTGCTTACCGTCATGGAGCAGCACGAAAATGTCAGCGTCTGTACCACGCTCCATGCCCTGCGCCTGATAACGGAAGACGGCAGAGTGTGCGGCGCTCACTGCTTTGACACGCAGAGCAAACGCTGGATGCAGATCAAGGCGAAAGCGGTGATCCTCGCCGCGGGCGGCTTCTGCAGGATATTCCCGTTTTCGACGAACTCCGCCGACCTCGGCGGGGACGCCATGGCAATGGCGCTTGACGCCGGGGCAGAGCTGACGGATATGGAGTTTGTCCAGTTCGAGCCGAGCGCCGCCGTCTGGCCGCTGGCGATTGCCGGAAAGAGCGTGATCACGACGCTTTTCTATGAGGGCGCTGTGCTGCGCAACGGCAAAGGCGAACGGTTCATGTTCCGTTACAGCGACAAGGGCGAATGCGCGGATAAGGATGTTCTGTCCTTCGCGATCGCGTCCGAGATCGCCGCGGGACGGGGAACGGAGCACGGCGGCGTGGCGTTCGACGCAAGCGGCGTCGGGCGCGAACGGCTGGAGGAGGCTTACAGCGCCTACGTAAAGCGCTACCGCGCGGTGGGAATGGACATCGCCGAGCAGGCGATGGAGATAGCCCCGGCGGCGCACACCTCGCTGGGCGGCGTGTACGCAAGACCCGATTGCAGCACAAGCGTGGAAGGGCTGTTCGTCTGCGGCGAGACCCTCGGCGGACTGCACGGCGCGAACCGCATCGGCGGCAATGCCGGGCTGGAAACGATGGTGTTCGGCCGCAGAGCGGGCTGCAGCGCGGCGGCGTATATGGACACATTCAGCAGCGAACCGGCGGACTGCACGGACGAGATAAGCGACGCGGCAGCCACGGTCAATATCGATGCGCTTCGCGCGGAGCTGACAAAGATCGTCGGCGGGGCGCTGGGCGTGATCCGGGAGGCCGGTAAGCTGGAGCAGGCGAAGACGGAGCTGGAGCGGATGCTGGAACAGATCCCGGAGAGCGGCTGCTACGCGCAGCAGCGCCTGCGCAACGATACGCTCACGGCATACGCGGTGACGCTTGCCGCCCTT
>OHPO01001116.1_pt1 | contig 12772 bp, 17 predicted proteins | sample 1577741 | NCBI WGS metagenome assembly OHPO01 (sample SAMEA3879574, study PRJEB24766) | human gut metagenome | biome: human-associated habitat; feature: feces | place: USA | collected 1985/1987
AAGGCGTTGTTCTTCTTCCACGCGATGGCCTTGGTGATGGTGTCGACCGCCTGCGTGCTGCTGTCCACGAGGGGCAGGTCAGCGACGACGAAGGCGTCCCAGTGGCCGTTGATCTTCTGGCTGGCCGTCAGCATATGCCTGAACGCGGGCCCACGTTGTCGTCGTGCTGCCGAGCTCGAAGGGGTAGGTGCTGCGGATGTGGTACGCCTCGATCTGGCCGTCACCGTTCACCTCGACGCCGTCGTAGATGGTGTTGCCGTTGGCCGCCCTGCCGGTGGTCAGCAGCATCGGGGTGATGATGCCGGAGGTCGTTGGCGTGGCGACTCGGTCAGCCTCGATCAGGTGCAGGCGTAGCGAGTAGGGTGTGAGCGGCGTCGGCTCGTACTGCTTCACGACGGCGAACACGTCGCCGCTGACCAGCCACGAGGAGAGTGCGAGCTGCTGCATGGCTGCGAAGTTGTTGACGCCGGTGGCGTCGCACGCCCTTTTGTTCTCAGACCAGAGAGCGAACTCACGCTCGGCCTGAGCCTGCCATGCGTCGGCGGCCTCCTGCGTCATGCCGAGCGCCTCGCGGTCGATCCGACTCTTGAGCTGGAGGCCGATGCCGACGACGTTGGTGCGGTTGGTGCGGATGGCCGAGGTGGCGATGGGTGCGGCCATGTAGAGCATCCGGGCTCTCTGCCGGAGCGTCCAGTTGTGGGCGTCGATGTCCTCCTTGGGGCTGCCACTGAAGGCCCTGAAGCCCTTGGTCGACCGCTTGTGCCAGCTCGCGCCGGCGTCGCCGTAGCCCTTATTCACAGGGCGCGGCTGCTGCCGCCTGTTCTGCGGGCGGCTTCTGCTTTTTCTTTTGCTGATGGTGCTCACCTCCTTCGGGTAAAAATGGCCGGCGCCGGGAGAAAAGGAGCGAAAACTCCCGGCGTCGGCCTATGAAAAAAGCCCCTTTCGGGGCTTCTTTCACCAGTCTCGGGGCACTACTCCCACAGCTTTTCGCGGCTTCTCGCCGTTCAGTGCGGCCTCGAGGGCTTCGATGTCTGCCTCGAGCTGTTTGATGGCGGCCCGGATGGATCCGAGGTCGGTGTTGTAGCGGGACAGGTTGCGGGATCCGATGCCATAGCTCTGCACGCCGCCGCTCAGCATTTCGGCCTCCCGCTTCAGGTAGAGCTCGAGCCGCTCCCGCTTGCCGGTGAGCTCGATCTCGATGGTCTTGCGCGTTTTCATGTGGTCGTGTCCTCCTTACCAGTCGTCGAAGGCGCTGGAGCTGCTGCGCTTGGTGCGCGCCCGTCGCTGCGGCGCCGGTTTTGGCTGCTCCTCGAGGCCGCGCAGGCGGCGCTCGACTGCGTCCATGTCGGGGTTGATGATCTTGAGGCCGGCGTTGGCGTAGTCGCGGCAGTCGAGGGCCTCGTTGCGGTTGTGGCCGGGCAGCTTCTCCCACGCCCAGCGGTCGCCGCGGCGCGTGTGCGTGAGCACCAGCTTCTCGGAGAGGAGCCCGTTGAAGAAATTGAGGTCATAGCCGGCGTCGGGGTGCCGGTTGAAATGGGAATATTTCGGGCCGGGCTCCTGCACCTTCAGGCCGGCCATGATGGCAGCCTTGCCGGCGTCGACGCCGATGGTGTAGAGCCAGCAGGTGATCCGCTTGTTGTCGCGGATCGGCACCTTGCTCGGGGGCGAGACGAAGGGGATGCCGTCGCCGCCCTTGCCCTTGATGGCAAACACGCGCTTGCCCTGTCGGGCCCGGCACGCCTCATACACCTCTTGGGTGAAGTGGCCGCCGGAGTCGACGCAGGTGATGGAGATCTTCAGGCCCCGGCCGTTCTTGAACTTGTAGACATGGTCGACGACATCGTCGAGCCGCTGCCAGACCTCGGGGGTGTCCGGCCGGCCCATGATGTAGCCCTTGACGATGCCCCACGTCTCGCCGTACTTCCCGTGACCGACTACCTCGTATTCGAGGCGGTTGTCCTGAGTGTCGACGCCGCAGGTCAGCACGAGCACGCCGTCAGGCAGCTCCACAGGGGTGCCGTCCGGGCGGGTGCCGTAGTCCTCACGGCGGGCGAGCATGGTGTCCTCGTCCTCGAGGTCGCCGCGATCTTCCCACAGTTGGCCGAGCAGGGTGTTGTAGACGACCTTGAGGCGCTGCGGGTCATCCTTGGCGTCGAGGAACTTGAGGACGATCTTCTCCCATGGTGTCCACGGGGAGCTGAAGGCGTTGAGCCAGAACGAGCGGACGCCCTTCTTGTAGGCGTCGGGGTTTTCTGCGATCCACTTGGCCGGCTGCCGTCGCATGGTCTCCTCGGGGATCAGGCAGCCGCAGGCGGGACAGGCCCACGAGACGCCGCCCTTCAGGCTCCAGACCTTTTTCCCGCGCACGCGCTTGGCCTCTGGCTCGAAGTGGATGGCGTCGAACACGATCTCGCTGTACTCCCCGCACTCGGGGCAGCGGTGGCACCAGCGTTCCTGTGTGCCTTGGTAGAAGCTGGTCTCGATGTTGCTGGCGCCCTTGATGGTCGGGGTCGAGACCTCGACGGCCTTGGCGTTGTAAAAGGTCGCCTGCCGGGCCTCGGCCAGCGCCCACGGGTCGCCCTCGGTGCCGGCACTCGTGGCCCAGCGGTCACGCTCGTCGCCGATGATGTAGCGTGCGGGGGTGGATGCCAGCGCCGAGGCGCTGTTGGAGCCGGTCAGCGTGAGCATACCGCCCGGGAAAGACTTCTGGAGGATGGTGTTGCCGCTGTCCTTGGCTTTGACATCGTGCACCTTTGCCTTCAGGGGCTTGCTGTCCCGGATCATGGGGGCGACGCGCAGCCGGCTGAACTTTCTGGCGTCGTCGATGGTCGGGTGCACATAGAGGATGCTGCCGGGGTCTTGGTCAATGATGTAGCCGATGATGTTGAGCTCGAGCTCAGACTTGCCGACCTGAGAGGCGGCCACCATGACTATTTTGTGCACCTTCGGATCCGTAAAGGCCCGCATGGGCTCCTCGAGGTACGGGGTGCGCTTGGTACGCCACGGGCCGGCCTCGGCTGAGCTTTCCGGGGAGAGGCGGCGGTGCTTGTCGGCCCACTCGTCCACGGTCAGGCTCTCAGGCGGGGCGAAGCGTTTGACCGCTCCGGCGATGGCGGTATTGAGCTTCGCGGCGGCTTTTTTAGTCGTCCGCGTCATCGGCGAGCTGCTCGCTCCAGCCTTCCCGATCCCTTACTCGCCGGGCGTACACCTCGGGATCGTATTTATAACCGGCCAGCTCCGTCAGGATCTTGTAGACCTCTGTGCGGATGATCTCGGACGCCTCGGCGGGTGTTGCTGCGCCGGTGACGTCGACGGTCAGACGGCCCGGCAGGGCCACGAGCATCGACCTGATATTGTAGACGAGGTCGGTCATCACAGCCTCGACGTCCTCGCTGCGGTGCATGGTGCCCTCGAGCTCACTGAGCTGGAGGGCGGCGATGTCTGCCTTGCTGCGCTTTAGGTCAGCCTCAGCCTCCAGACGTCGGCCCTCGATCTCGCTGTCCTTCTTCGACGGCTCCCGGCCGTTGGCCTTGGCCGTCAGGTATCGGATGTACCTCTGGATCGTCGGCAGCAGGTCGTAGCGGTTGGCGTTGCCTTCCTTGACCGCGGCGATGACGCCATCCTTGGTGAGCTGCTGCACTCGGCGGGGCGTCATGTCGAACAGGGCCGCGATGGTCTTGCTGTCGACGAGCTTGTTGTTGGTTGGGTTCGGCATGGCGTTCCCTCCTTTCTGCCGCTCGGGCGAAACGAAACGGCCCGAAAAAAATTTTTCCCGGCTGCGCGTTTTTTGGGCTCGCCAGCACCGCAGGCCAGAGAGGCGCGTCACAGTACCTTCGGCGCGTCGGTGCGCGCGTGGAGGCGTCTGCGAGGCGCTGTGCTGCGCTCTGTGCGTGTCTGGTGTTGTTTGGTGGGCTCGGTGCCGGGCGTCTTGGTGGGACGCCCTGTGCGCCGCTGTGGGCTATTTCCCGATGGCTCTGTCGAGGTTGTGCTGGAGTCGCTTGGCTGTCTCGTCTTGGAGTCGCTTCAGGATCTTCTCATTGGTGCGCTCGCTGGTTATCATGGACGGCACCGAGATGGTGGTAAACTTCTTGATGTCGGTGCGTGTCCGGCTCATTCTCTGGAATGGAATGGCGCTGACGCCGCCGGCCTTGGTGTTGCCCGTCCCCATGAGGATATTGTGCGATCGCTCGGAGTACGGGCCGCCCGGGGTGCGGGTGTTCAGGTAGCGGCCAACCACCTTCTTCTGTCCCTTGAGCACTGACGCCTTCAGCGTGTAGCTCTTGCCGCGGGGCGGGGCCTTCGGCGTCATGCCGAAGTGCACAGGGGTGAGCATCCGGCCGGAGTAGGTGATGGTCAGCTCCTCGATGGTCTCGCCTGAGACGCTGACGCTGCCCGCCATCTTCTTCGGCTTGCTGCTGTTCTTGCCGGACGGGGTGATCTCTCCCTTCTTGATGTTGTAGACCGACGTGACTTCCTGAGCGATCCAGCTCGGCGCTCTTGCCTTAACGTCGCGGACGGTGGCCTTCACAGCTTTGCGGCCCTGCTCGTCGATCTGTGCGACGGTGTCCATGAGCTTTTGGAAGTTTTCGACCTGCATGGTGATGGTTGTCTTTGCCGTTGTTGTCACCTCCTGAATATGCAAAAAGAGACCGGCGGGCGTTGGTTCGCCCGTCGGCCTCTTGCCGTCGGTTGTTATTTGGTTTTTCTCTGGTCAGCCGCTCGGAATTGTCACGGCGTTGCCCGTGTGTCCGGCGGTCTTTTGCAGGATATAGAATAGCACGGGTCGCTACTGCTTTTCAATTCCTTTTACTTCCCTTTTGTTCCTTTTACTGCGTTTTACTGCCGCAGCTCAGGCAGGGGCTCCAGCTCGTCCAGCACGGCGGCGAGGTTGAGCAGGGCGCGGCCGTGGATCTTGTATGTCCTGTTCTGATAGGCGTCCGCTCTGTCGACGTAGTCACGCCGATCACCGAACAGGACGCCGCAGGTGCTCTCCCAGTCAGCCCGGTCGAAGTAGCGCAGCCGGATGACGGCGCGCTCGTCGGGGTCGGAGAGCTGGAGGATCAGGCCCTCGATGGCGTTGCGCTCCTGCTTCTCCTCGGCCTTGAGCCGGTCGATCTGTTCCTCGAGCTCCATTTTCCGCTCCACCATCATGCCGGTGCGGTCGGATGGTGTGCCGGATCCGCGTGGCATACCTGTCAGATCAGGGCCGGGCGGGGAGGCCATCGTCATCTCCATGCGGTCGAGGCGCTCGAGCTGGTTGTCGATGTCCCTCAGCATGGCGGTGTAGGCCGCGAGCCTGTCCTTGATCCGTTGTGTGATCGGCTTCTCGCTCATTATGTCAGGGCGTCACTCCTGCTCACCTCCTTCCTCGTCAGGCTCGAAGATCGCGGCGATCTCCTCGCGCGGTAGCTCTCGGCCTTGACGGACGCAGCGCACGTTATTGTCTCCAGTTGTTTTGATGTAGCGCCGCACGATCACGTCGCACCATTTGGGTTCGAGCTCGATCATGGCGCAGGTTCGCCCGGTGTTCTCGCAGGCTATGAGCGTCGAGCCTGAGCCTCCGAAGAAGTCGACCACGAGCTCGCCCGGCCGGCTGCTGCTCAGAATGGCCCGCTCGCACAGTGCGATCGGCTTCGGCGTTGCGTGCCCGCCTGCGTCGTCTCTTTCTGCTGTGTTTGTGATCGGGAAACGCCACACATCGGTCATTATGTCATGCTCGTCGCTGTCGTTGTGTGTGTTGTCGAAGAAGGCGCGCAGCTCCATCGCTTCTGCTTTCATGCTCTGGTATGCCTCGGACGGCTTGTTGCGCAGTTTCATCACTTGATCGTGTGGAAGGCTGAAGGCTCGGCCCTTAAATGCCTGCTGGAGCTTTTTGTAGTGCCACTCCGGGATCGGCGTGAACTGCGATTTGCTAAACCAGTGCCCCCACATTTGAACGCCGGTGATCTCCGTGAGCTGCTTGGCCTTGAGTCCGACCTTCTGAGCCTCTCCGACCATATAATCGAGGATCGCCTCGTATGCGTCGTTGAAATGGTCTTTGTTATTGTTGAAGCCTTCGACGCCGCACATAACAAAGAGGCATTTCTCAGTTTCCCTCGGGTAGCTCCGCATGAGCTCGCTGTTGACGCCGAAGGCTGAGTGCTTCGCCCATGTGATGTAGTTTCTGAACGTGATCTGGTTCGCGGCGATCATCGGCCGAAGGATGAAGGCGTAAATATCCATGAGCGGCTCGTCGATGCCCCAGCAGTACCAGCTCCCGTTTTCCTTCAGGATCGAGAAACTGAGCGCAATCCACTTCTTGTTGAACTCGAGGAGATCGTTCTGGTTCTGGTTGTCATTCTGGACGCCGTCGCTTTCTTTTCCCATGCCGTATGGCGGGTCGGTGAAAACAAGGTCGGCGCGCTGCCCGTCGGTTGCCTTCTGAACGTCGCCCATCTTCAGGCTGTCACCGCAGTAAAGCCGGTGGTCTCCCAGCAGCCAGAGGTCGCCGGGTTCGGTGAATGGTTCCTCTGGCGGCACCTCGGGCTCGGTGTCGCCGTCCTCCTTTTCCGACTCGTCATCATGCAGAGCTTCGGACAGAGCCGTGACAAGATTGCCGTAGTCGTCCTCGGTGTAGCCGCTGAGCATGAACGGGATCTCGCCGGTGTCGATGTCGGCGAAAACCTCGGCGAGCATCTTGTTGTCAGTGGTGGCGAGCTCCGCGATGCGGTTGTCAGCCGTCAGATCGGCCAGCTCCTCGGCCTCGCTGGCGTAGTCCTGATAGTCGACCGGGGCGTCGGTCAGGTCGTCGAGCTGTGCGGCCATGAGGCGGCCGTGGCCCTTGGTGACGAGCCCGCTGCGCTTGCTGACGGTGATCGGGGCGCGCCAGCCCGTCGCTCTGATGATAGAGGCGAGGAGCTTGATCTGCTCCGGCGGGTGCTGGTTGGGGTTTTTGGGATTAGGCCGCAGATCCTTCAGCGGGACGATGGCGTCGTGCGCGCAGAACACGGGGACGCTGCCGGCGTATGCCTTCGGCGTGGCCGTGGTGCTGTACTCCTCGATCTCGGGGCCGGTCTGCGGCTGTGGTTTATTCATGGCCGTCACCTCCTGCTGAAAATTGATTTTCAATCCACTTGTGGAGGCTGGAGTCCCGCCAGTTGTTTCGGCCGTCAAGACGGTTTTTCAGCCGTTCCAGCTTCGCCTCCTCGACCTCCTCGGTAGATCGGTGGAAGATGATGCGGAGCTGGTCGAGCATGATCTGGACGTCGGCCATCTCCTCGATCACGTTACCGATCGCTGCGGTCACTTCGCAGCCAGCCTGTGCCCGTTTGATTTTGCAGAGGGCTTTGGTCAGCTCGGCCATCTCCTCGACGGCCATGTCCATTTGTGCCGGCGCGCCGTAGGTCGTGATCGCACGATCCAGCAGGGCCCGGCGTTCCTCCGTGGTCATCACGGGCGGCCTCCCTTCGTCAGCTCTCTGACCAGTATGGCCACGAGCACGATCACGATGATGGCGAGGGTGATGGCGGTCGGGATCCAGATCGGGGCCAGTACCCACAGCCAGCTCCAGTTGATGACGCCGGTGAGCTTCAGGATGATGAAGGCGATGGTCAGCAGCCCGCAGAAGCCGATCCCGCCGGCCGTCGTGTTGTTTCTTTCGTTGTTCATGTATTACCTCCAGTATTATTTGCCGAGCCCCTTCAGCGCGCAGGCTGTGCAGGCGGTTCGGACGTCAGGCTCCAGTGTGAGGATCCGGCGGGCCGTGTCTGTCTGCCAGCACTCAGCGCCACAGACGGGGCAGGTGGTGAGCTGCCAGTCGTCCGTCGGAGGCTCCGGGACGTTATCGCGCAACGGCATGGTGAGGATCCCGCCGTCTCCGGGCTGGTGGGGCGAGAGGATGGGCTCAGGCTCGTCGGGGATCATGGTGTCGAGGAGCTCGTTGTACTTCTTGAATATGGCCTCCGACGCTGCGTTCCAGCTCTCGCCGTGCTCTGTGTCCTCCGGGGTGGCGACGTGGGCCAGCTCGTGCGCCAGCAGCTCAGGGGCGGCGCTGATGGGCGCCTCGGCCGAGATGCAGACGATCGGCGTGCTGCCGTCGTCGGGAAAGATGGTCAGGCCGTAGGCGGTGCCGTTGGTCTCGTCCCGCAGGTCGTGGACGTACTGCGCGACGTACTCGACGCCGGGGTAGAGCTCAGAGAAGGCCCGGGCCACGATGGCCGTCGGGTCGTTGATGAAGGGCGAGGCCATCGGGCCGATCTTCTCGTACTGCTTCAGGGCTGCGTAGGTCTCACGCAGCATGGCCCGCACTTCGTCCTTCTTGATGCCGTTGATGGTGGGCCCGTTCAGGATCAGGTCGAGCATCCTGTCGCTCCAATCCTGCATCAGGTGGGTCTCCGGCATGCCGCAGCCGAAGGGCACGACGTCGACCTTCTCACGGGTGAGGGTTTCGTATTCTTTCACGGTGCTGCTCCTTTCAGAAAAGCCGAGCGGGCCGGAGCCCGCCCGGCGCTCCATTTACTGCATGACGACGACCTTGCCGGCGTCGATCAGATCGCCCATGTTCTTCAGGAAGTAGTCGGCGATGTTCTTCTTCGCCTCGAGTTTCCAGATGCCGCCGTCAGCCTCGAAGAAGCCGATCCCCTCGTCGGGATCCACGCGCAGCAGGAACTCGCTCTCGGGCTGCTCCACCTCGAGGAAGGTGCGGAACGGCCGCAGCATGACGCGCGGCTTGATCTCGACGACCGCGTTGAGGGCGACGCCCTGACGTGCCTCGACGGTCTGCGTGACGCCGTTGTCGTTGGTGCTGACGCTGTTCTCGTTGGTCATGCGACTCAGCAGGTCGAGCAGGTAGGCCGTGCCCTCGTTGGGGATGCAGAGGCTCCGCAGCTCGATCAGAGCTACCTCGCGTCCTCTGAAGCCGGTGCGCAGGCCCGGGGCGTCAGCCTTGGCGCGGTAGAGCGTGTTGCGGGAGAAGTCGCTCAGGTAGGTGGTCATCACCTCGACGGTGTCGTTGCTCTTGACCTGCACCATGATGGTCGTGCCGACCTTCTCGAGCTCGGTGCGGATCAGCTTGCAGATGCTATCGAGTCCGCTGACGCTGATGCAGTCAGGGCGGTCGACGTGCGGCGGGATGCGGGTGAGTGATGCGTCGGCGTAGGTCTGGCCGTCAATCTCGAAGATCTTGGTCTCCTTCAGGCTGACGATTTTGTCGATCATTTTTGCGAGCATTGTGTTGTCCTCCTTGTTCTGTGTTGTGGGTGTTTATCCGTGCTGGACGAGCTTCAGGAGCTTCGGGGCCTCCTGCTGCGTGCCGTCCATGTTCATTTGGCCGGGCACCTGCGGCACCATCTCGGCGACGACGAGCTCGCCGTTGCCGTCAGAGGTGACATAGAGGGCCGTGGCGACGGGGTTGGTGGCTGCGAGCGTAGACTTGGCCGTCACGGAGACGCCGATGGTGCGGCGCTCGTCGTCCGGGGTCAGCTCGATGGTGAGGGTGATCTTGCGCTTGGCCGTGGCCTTCGTGTTGGGGTCGAGGATGTTCTGGATCACCTTGTCCATCTCATAGTCGACGCGCTCCTCGAAGGCGCCGCGAGCCATCGACATGATGCTGTCGCGCTGGTTCTGTTCGTTCATGGGGTTTCTCCTTTCTTTCCGCTGCCGGCCGTGCCATACTTCTCGAGCGTGTCCTTCATCGCTCCGGCGATGCACTCGGCCATGACTGTCGCGGTTTTGGTTTCGCTGCTCTTGGCAGCCTGTTCAATGGCTGCGCGGATCTCGTCGGGCTCATAGCCCGTGTTCTCATAGGCGGCGAGCTTCTGGACGAGCACCTCCTTGGTGGCTGCGCTCCAGTAGCCCGTCTTGATGCCGTTGACTCTCTCGTGGGTCAGACGTTCCATGCTGGCCCTCCTCTCAGGTGGCCGATCCGAGCGTCATCTGCTCGGCCTCGGTCGGGTTGTCTGCGTAGGCTGCGGCCGTCTGGCCCGTGGGGCCTGAAGGCTCCGCTCTGGCCCACACGGCCTCGGTGGCGTCCGAGCGGGTGGCCTTACGGCGGCCGACCGTCGTGAGGATCCCGATCTCCTTCAGCTCTGTGAGCCGAGGGGCGACGTAGTTGCGGTTGAAGTACGGGATCCGGCCGGCTGCGACGAGCTCCTCGGTGATCTCGCTGGCCGTGAGCTCACGGTTGCCGAGGGTCTCGAGGATCAGACGGCAGCGAGCGGCCCGCTTGGGTAGCACGGCGTCATAGCTGCGGCGCCGGGTCTCTTTGGTTGTCTGGTTCATGCGTTTCCTCCTTTCCGGCCAGCTCGACGCTGTCGGCTGGCGCGTCCTTGACTTCAGGCGTCGGCGCTTCGTTGCCCCACACGTCCCATCCCGGGGCAGCTTCTCGGGCGAAAAGCTCGATGCGGGGCAGATCTCCCATCAGCTCGACGATCTTGTCGCGCACTTCGGCAGGCTTTTGACTATGCCTGCGCAGCGGCGAGAACACGAGCTGACCGACGCCGGCGCTGATGCGCTTCGGCTTGCCTTTGATAGCGATCAGGCAGGGCTCGGTATTACCTCGAGTCCAGCGGCCGAGGCCGAAAAAGTAGCCGTTTCCGCTGCGGTTCTGCTTGATCCACTGGAAGGCGATCGACTTGTATTTGAAGCCCCACGCCTCGATCAGGTCGAGGGCCTCCTGCATCTTCGGGTATGTGGCCCACATAAAGAGCACACAGTCGTCAGCAGCTATACCCCCCCGCAGGGTTGACGGGGAGCTGCTTCAGCTCGTTGATGCTCATGGTCGCGTACTGCGCGGCAGCCGCGCCCGAGCATCCGCTGTCGCTGTAACTCCACGGCGGGTCGGCGTAGATGATGCTGTATTTCTTATCCGGGAACGGGATCACGTTGTTGCCTCCTTTCCGAGCACTTCCGACTCGATGCCGTGCAGGAACTTGATGAAGCCGGCCGTCGCCGGTACTTCGTAGCGGGAGAGCTCTGCGTGCGTCATGTACTTGCGGCCGTAGATCTCGGCCATGTCGCGCCAGACGGGCCACGGCACGCGGTAGAAGTCCGTCAGGCTCATGGAGACGAGCACGAAGGCGATGGCGCCGAGTTTGTGATGGGCCTCGAGGTCGTCCTGCTGCTCTTGAGTGAGCCGGCGCTGCTCGATGCGCTCGTCGTCGGTGTGCTTGGCCTCGAAGTAGATGCTCCGGCCGCCCTTCAGGGTGCCGCCATAGTCCGGCTGGGCCTGCTTGGTATAGCAGGCGAGGAACTGGCCCTTGCGGTTCTTGGCGCCGAGGGGCTTCATGGGCTCCGGCGTCTTTTCGATCTTGGCGAGGCCGCGGCTGAGGTAGTAGTCGCACGAGGCCGAGATGATATTCTCGAAGTAGCCGCCGGCGACTCTGGCCTGCTTGCCGCGGATCTGCGCCATCATGTGTTTTTCGGCTGCGTAGGGCGTCGGGTCGTTGTAGCCCTCCGCGTTCTTTCTCGGGTCGTACTTCGTCACGGCGTTCAGCCTCCGATCTCGATCCGGCTGCCCGGCTTGTCCTTCAGGCGCTTGGCGAGGTCGAAGATGATCCGGCCGTCCAGCTCGATACTGATGGGCCCGTGGTTCATGTGCTCGTTGCAGCGAGCCATGGCCCTGAAGGCCGGCACCCGGACGACGACGCTGCCGGCGTCCGGCTGCTCCTCGTCGGCCTTGGGCTCAGGGATCTCGGTGATGGCCTTGTAGCCGTTGAGCACGGGGATCCCGCGCTCCCGGGCCAGCTCGATCTCTGCGGCCATGCCGGTCGAAGGGTGATCGATGCCGAAGGCCCACAGCTCAGAGCAGCCGAGCACCAGCTCGCTGCCGATCTTCAGGGCCAGCTCACGCTCCTCGGGGACGTTGTCGTCCATGAACTGCGTGAGATAGATGTGCGGGGTGACGGGGATGACGCCCTTCTCCACAGCCGCGCGGCTGTACTCCTTGGCGCGCTGGATGTTGTTCTCGTAGTCCCCGCGGCACGGGGAGCAGATGTAAACCTTTTTCATGTTGTTCCTCCTATCGTGAGCGCCAGCTCTGGCCGGTGAGGGTGATGCCTCTGCACATTTCCATGAGCCGGTCGATGGTGGCCCGGGCCGTCATGCTGTCGCGGCTTTCTCGCGGCGTCATGCGGTCGATCAGGGCCTCGGTGTCGTAGTTGGTGGTCACTATGGTCGGCAGGTATGCCTCATAGCGGCCGTTGATGATGTTGTAGACCGTGGAGATCGCCCACTCGGTCGGCGGCTCCTTGCCGATGTCGTCGATCACGAGGAGCGGGACGGTCTTGTAGATCTTCAGGACGTCGCTCTCGCTGCCGCCGGTCGCGGAGTAGGTGCGCTTGATGCGCTCCAGCAGGTCGATCATCGTCATGCAGATGACCGGCTTGCCCTGTGCGATCAGGTGGTTGGCGATGGCTGCGGCGAGGTGTGTCTTGCCGGTGCCCGGCGGGCCCACCAGCAATACGCCTTTGGGAAGCCTGGCGCCGATGGAGGCGTATTTATCCGGATGGTGGAGGAAATCCACCACCTCCATCAACGCGTCCTTTGCCTCGTCCTGGCCGGCCACGTCCGCGAAGGTCTTTCCGGTTTGGGACTCGATGTATACCTTAGCATTGGCCTTGCCGAAGCTCATGGCATTGCCTGCCCCCATGCCGCCCATGAGCTTCTTGGACAATAGCTGCCCCAACAGCACAAAGAACAGCACCGGCAGCACACCCCGCAACAAGGTGAGCCTCATCGCACGATTTATCCGTTCGATACTGGTGTAATATCCGATAGCGATGACATTGATTCCGAA
>OHPO01001120.1_pt1 | contig 12735 bp, 10 predicted proteins | sample 1577741 | NCBI WGS metagenome assembly OHPO01 (sample SAMEA3879574, study PRJEB24766) | human gut metagenome | biome: human-associated habitat; feature: feces | place: USA | collected 1985/1987
CGTCCCCTTCAGGTACGGTGTACAGCTTGAGTATACTGTTGCTGCCCCCGCGCTGCTTATACAGCAGTATGGGGGATTCGCCTATTGAGCTGTCCGCCAGCTTCCAGCCGTATACGGATATCCTGTAGACCTCGCTGCTGCCCGCCAGCGTATAGCGTATGAGGTCGCTGGTGCCGGAAAGGAACAGGCTTTTATCCGTGAATATGACGTCCCCGGTTAGCTGGTTCTGTACGTTTATGACGCCGGTGGTGCGCTTGGTGGCCAGGTTGTAGGTGGTTATGGTGCATACCGGCGTGGAGGCGGAAAGGTCCATCTCAAGGGTCCACAGAGTCTCGTCCTGCCTGTTGGAAAAGCCGAAATCTATAAGGTCGGCAGCGTCAAAGTCCATCTGGTCTGTCTGCGTCCCCGCCCCGTCGTATATTACTATGGCGGTCTTGCCTGCGCTGTCCTCCCTCAGCACCGCTACGTGAGCCTGAGAGCACTTTACCCCCAGCACCTTGCCGGAAACTACTATGGGGGCCTCTGAGCCCACTATCTGCACTGCCGTATCGTGATACAGCACGGATATGCTGTCCGAGGCGGTGAGCTTCAGCTCATCGGTGTTTATCTTGTATGAGGTATCCTTGCGGCTGTCCGCGATATCCTTATAGAAAAGCTTGCCCTCCTGGAAGTAAAGAAAGCCGGAGCCGGTATAGGCATAGTTGGCGGTATCCGTAAAGGGAAGCTCCGTCAGCTCCTTTGCGCCCTTCTTTGTGCTTTTGAGCAGGTGTATGAGGCCGAACACCAGCCCTATGGCCAGCAGCGCTCCAAGTGCCAGTATACCTATGCGCAGTATCATGCGGCTGCGCTGCTTTACAACATAGCGTTTCTTTCTCATTTGTTCCCTTTTTCTCCCGGAAGCGCAAGCTTTATCGCCCCGGGCAATACCTTAAATGTTACGGGGGTAGAGGAATCCAGCTCCCCGTCAAGGTTGATGATGTTTTCGCTGTCGCACCTGACCGCTATTTCCTTCGCCTTGAAGTAGCGCACGTGCCTTGAAGCTGTGTGGGCGCCCCTGGTATAGCGGGGCAGCAGCAGGAGAAACTGCGGTATGCTTATGGCCCGCAGTATGCATACGTCGAGCAGCCCGTCATAGGGGCTCGCCATGGGCGCAACGTGCATTCCTCCGGCGAAATGGGTGCCGTTGCAGGCGTTGAAGAGCAGCGCCCGCTCGGTAAAGCTTTCCCCGTCCGCCGTTATCTCGAAGGTGACGGGCTTGAGGTGCATAAGGCTCTGGAATATGCCCAGCATGTAGGGCAGCATTCCGTTGAACCTCTTTTTAAACTTCTCGGTGTTGATTATCACGTCCACGTCGAAGCCTGTTCCGCTGACGTTTATAAAGGGCTTGTCGTTTGCCATTGCGGCGTCCACCGGCCGGACCTGGCCGTGCAGCGCCGCCCTCAGCGCCGCGTCGGGATCGGTGGGCAGGCCCACCGCCTTAGCAAAGTCGTTGCCTGTGCCAAAGGGAAGTATTCCCATCTCTGTATCCGAACCTATAAGCGCCGCGGCCACCTCGTTTGCGGTGCCGTCGCCGCCCACGGATATCACCCGTTGGCAGCCTTTTCTGGAGGCTTCTTCCGCCAACTCTCTTGCGTGGCCCTTGCCGGTGGTGTACCGCCACTCGAAGCTCCTGCCGCTCCTTTCTATCTGGGGAAGCAGCTCCTCAAAGAGCTTCCTGGACTTGCCGGAGCCGGACACCGGGTTCACTATAAAAAAACGATCGCACATTGTAAAGTGTTTACTTCTCCTCTGTATTTGCCGCAGTCATATCCTGCTGCACCAGCATCTTTACGGCGCCCGGTATTATTTTATACCTTACCGGCATACCGGAGCCCAGTTCGCCATCGTAGTTTATTAAGCACTCCTCGGGGCATTCCACATAAAGCTCCTTTGTGCGGAAGTATTCCACCTCCGGAAGCCCCGTATGCTCGCCCTTGATGAATGAGGGGAGCAGCCTCAGGAACTTTGCCCTGCTTATACTGCTGACCACGCTCACCTCAAAAAGCCCGTCAAAGGGATCCGCGAAGGGGGTGGCCTTCATGCCGCCGCCTATGTACGCGCCGTTGCCTACGGATACTATCAGCGCGTCCTTCTTCCATACCCGCTCCCCATCGTGCAGCGTCAGGTGCAGGGTGCGCAGATGGGTGAGCGCGTCGACTATGCCCAAAAGGTATGGCAGCATCCCCTTGAAGCGCTTTTTATACTTCTCGTGCTTCAGCAGCACGTCCACGTCAAATCCGAAGCCCGATACGTTCACGAAAAATCTGTCGTTTACGTAGCCAACATCCATGGCCCTTGGCCTGTCCGCCAGTATGACGTTTAACGCCTCACGGGGTTCGGTGGGTATCCCCAGCACCTTTACCATGTCATTCCCCGTGCCGAAGGGCAGTATGCCCATCACCGTATCGGTACCCACAAGGCCGGACGCCACTTCGTTCACCGTGCCGTCGCCGCCCACGGCTATTATGTACTTCTCCCCATGCTCCGCGGCAGCCCTGGCAAGCTCTCTGCCGTGGCCCTTGCATTGGGTAAACTCATAGGTATAAGGAAACCTCATGTCGTCCAGCATACCCTTGACGGCGCCAAACTTATCTATGGCTCTGGTGCCGCCCGCAACAGGGTTTACTATAAAATGTAATTTATCCATATACATCTCCACATTAATGATCCACATTAAATAATAATCCAAAATGCCGGAATTGTACATACGTACCCTGTGAATTATCCATTAAAGTCCCGGTTTATTCACATTTGCGTCCGTCATGGCAGGCATTGCCAAGGGGCGGCACTGCGGGTATAATTGATAAGGTATACAATTCATTCCGTCAAAGGAGGGCGTATCGTGAGGTTCACTAAGATGCATGGCCTGGGCAACGATTTCATAGTGATAGATGCCATGGAAAAAGAATATTTTCCCACCCCGAATGATGCACGCCGGCTCTGCAACAGGCGCACCGGCATAGGGGCAGACGGGCTGATGCTCGCGCTGCCCTCTCAAAAGGCTGATCTGCGCATGCGCCTTCTCAACAGCGACGGCAGCACCGCCGAGATGTGCGGAAACGGCATACGCTGCGTGGCGAAATATGTGTATGACCACAAACTTACTGACAAGACTGAAATATCGGTTGAGACAGGAGCTGGCATCAAGTATCTTACACTATATGTTGAGGAAAATAAGGTATCACAGGTGCGCGTGGATATGGGTGAGCCTATTCTGACGCCTGGGGACATTCCGGTTGTGAAAGCAGACGGAAGTGCTTATGGTGATGACTACAGGGTAATAGATGAACCGATTTCAGCAGGCAATAGAGAGTGGCACATGACCTGTGTTTCAATGGGAAATCCTCATGCGGTAGTGTTTGTCGATGATGTGGCAGGTTTTGAGCTTGAGAAATACGGTCCGCTTTTTGAGAATCATAAGATGTTTCCAAAGCGCACCAACACGGAGTTTGTAGAGATACTTTCAAGGAATGAGGCAAAAATGAGAGTATGGGAGAGGGGCAGCGCTGAGACCTGGGCCTGCGGTACAGGAACCTGTGCGACCGTCATGGCATGTATACTCAACAAAAAGACTGACAACAAGGTGCTTGTGCATCTAAGAGGCGGAGATCTGACTATCGAGTATATACCTGAGACCAATCATGTGTTTATGACGGGACCTGCTACTGAGGTTTTCTCAGGAGAAATTGATATCATATAAAGCAAGTATTGTGCGGTTTGGCGAATGTCTGTGGTTGAATAGTTACAAATCTTTAAGAAACAAAATTAACAGAAAATATATATCAAAAATATAATAAAATATGGGAGAAAATAAAATGAAGCTTGAAAAATTACTTGAAAGAATGGATTATAAAGTATTAGCAGGAAGCACAGATATAGAGATTTCCACACTCGTGTATGACTCGCGCAAGGTGGAGAAGGCATCGGTATTTGTGTGCATATCGGGAGCTGTGTCAGATGCACATGATTTCATCCCTGATGTGGTAAAGAAAGGTGCAGCGGCAGTGGTTGTCGAAAAAGATGTGACTCCTATCGAAGGGGTGACATATATTAAGGTAGATGATACAAGGCTTGCACTTGCGTGTATGTCAGCAGCTTATTTTGATTATCCGGCCGAGAAAATAAAGACTATCGGTATTACAGGTACAAAGGGTAAGACCACTACCACATATATGGTAAAGTCAATTCTTGAGTCAGCCGGCATAAAGACAGGACTTATCGGTACAATAGAGTCTATATGTGGTGACAAGAGAATTCCGTCAGCAAATACCACACCTGAGTCATACAGAGTTCAGGAGCTGTTTAAGGAGATGGTGGATGAAGGCCTTGATGCAGTTGTTATGGAAGTGTCATCACAGGCTCTCATGCTTCACAGAGTATCGGGCTTTACCTTTGATATTGGTGTATTTACAAATCTTGAGCCTGACCACATCGGAGAGCATGAGCACAAGGATTTTGCAGACTACATGCATTGCAAGAGCCTTTTATTCAGACAGTGCAGGCTTGGTATCTTTAACGGAGATGATGAGCACTTAGAGGGTATTATGAAGGGACATACATGCCAGGTGGAGACTTACGGCTACAAGTCCACAAACAACCTGGTAGCAGAAAATGTTGAGCTTAAAAAGGAGCATGGAGCACTCGGCGTTAAATACCATGTATCAGGGCTTTTGGATTTTGATGTGGAGGTCAATGTGCCGGGCAAATTCTCAGTATACAATTCACTAACAGCCATTGCTATCTGCCATCATTTCAATGTGGATAAAAAGGCAATCGGGGAGGCTCTTCATCATGTGAGTGTAAAGGGCAGAATAGAGATTGTTCCTGTTACAAAGAGATATACCCTTATGATTGATTATGCACACAATGCGATGGCACTTGAAAGCCTTCTCACCACTCTTAAGGAGTATGAGCCGGGCAGACTTGTATGCCTGTTTGGTTGTGGCGGAAACAGGGCAAAGTCACGCCGTTATGAGATGGGAGAGGTGTCATCGAGACTTGCAGACCTTACTGTTGTCACATCCGATAATCCAAGAGATGAGGAGCCTATGGACATAATCAATGATATTTTGCAGGGTGTACACAAGGCAGATGGAGAGTATGTGACAATTCCTGACCGTAAGGAGGCTATCAGATACTGCATGGAGAATGCCAAGGATGGTGATATCATAGTGCTTGCAGGAAAGGGACATGAGGATTATCAGGAGATAAAGGGTGTGAAGCATCACATGGATGAGAGAGAATTAATTGCTGATATAATAAAAGAAAATCCTGACATCAGGCTTTAATATTTTAGTATAGGTTAAATAGTTTAGTATAAAATAGTTCAGTAAAATAGTGTATTTGGGAGGTATATATGTCTCTGTTTAAGGGCGCCGGAGTAGCGTTAATTACTCCTTTCAATGAGGATAACAGTGTAAACTATGAAATGCTTAGGACGCTGGTGAGAAGGCAGATAGACGGTGGCACTGATGCAATTATAGTGTGTGGCACGACAGGTGAGCCTGCCACAATGACAGAGGAAGAAAAGCTTTCGGTAATAAAATGTGTGGTAGACGAGACAGCCGGGCAGATTCCTGTAATAGCGGGAACCGGTGCCAACTGCACACAAAATGTGATAGATTTCTCACAGAAGGTTGAAAAGCTTGGCGTAGATGGTCTGCTTGTTGTCACACCTTACTACAATAAAGCCACACAGAATGGTCTTTATGCGCACTATGCAGCGATAGCAGGGGCGGTTGGGCTTCCAATCATTATGTACAACGTACCGTCGCGCACAGGCTGCAATATACTTCCACAGACTGCGGCAAGGCTTGGCAGGGATTTTGAAAATATAGTAGGAATCAAGGAAGCAAGTGGCAATATATCGCAGGTTGCAAAGCTAAAAAAACTGGCAGGAGATGACCTCGATATTTATTCGGGAAATGATGACCAGGTCATCCCAATACTCTCACTCGGTGGAATCGGTGTGATATCAGTGCTGTCTAATGTAAGGCCGGCTGCAGTGCATGACATGGTAATGGAATACCTGAATGGAAATATTAAATCAGCACTTGATATCCAGCTTAAATACCTGGATTTAATAGAGGCACTGTTTTGTGAGGTGAATCCGATTCCTGTAAAGGCAGCTATGAAGCTTTTGGGATATGATGTGGGAGGACTTCGTCTGCCGCTCACGGAGCTTGAGGATGCAAACCGTGCAAGGCTTAAAGAAAGCATGGAAAACCTAAAGGGAAATTAGTGGATATAAAAGGATATTAAAGAAAAATTAAAGGATAAATTAACATATGGGAAAACAAAACTGGAAGCCGGGCAATATGCTAAACCCGGTGCCGGCTGTGATGGTGAGTGTCACTGACAAGGCCGGAAATAACAATATAATAACAGTGGCATGGGCGGGGACGGTGTGCACCAATCCGCCTATGCTTTCAATATCTGTAAGGCCTGAGCGATTTTCTTATAACATGATTAAAGAAACGGGAGAGTTTGTGGTTAATCTGACCACCGAGGAGCTGCTTAGAGCCTGCGACTACTGCGGAGTGAAAAGCGGCAGGGATGTGGACAAATTTAAAGAACTGCATCTGACACCGCTTGCGATGCAGCATGTGTCAGCAGTCGGAATATCAGAAAGCCCGGTAAATATTGAGTGCAGGGTAAGAAAAAGCGAGGAGCTCGGCAGCCATACAATGTTTATAGCAGACGTCGTCGGCGTGACAGTGGATGATAAATACATGGACGGGACAGGAAAGTTTCATATCAATGATACCGGTCTTGTGATGTACTCGCACGGAGAGTATTTTGGCTTTGGAGATAAGCTCGGAAGCTTCGGCTACTCTGTAAGAAAAACTAAAAAATAATCTATCGAAGCAGCATATCCATGAGGTATGCGTACACATCCTCGTTCTGATTCTTCCAGTTGCTGCAGATGGCCTCGGCCTGCTCCTTTGTGCCGACTGAGAGAGTCAGGTCGATGATGGTGGTGCTCTCTGAGCGCACCTGACAACGTACTGCATATTTGCGGTCAGTTGTCCTGTAATAGTCGGCAAGAATGGAGTTTTCCTGCCTGAACTCGAGCTTGTTGTCCGTAAAGAAGCTCTTTACATCGGACTCAATACCGTCGGTAATCTTGTCTTTGAAGAAACCGAGAGTCTCTTTTCCGGCAGCAGTCAGAGTGTATTGTGTATTGGAATGAGTAGACTTGAAATTAATTAAATCAGCATTTACTAAATCACCGATGACTTCCTGTACACGGAAGTAGTCGGTGTATTCTTTTTCCAAAAAGAAATTGGAAATCTGTGTGTTTGACAGCGGAAAACCCGCTTTGTCGAGCATGTATAAAATTGTCAGCTTATATATGGTAAATGGCTCGGCCATGATTTTCTCCTTTAAAACAAGTTTAATCGTCCCTGATATGTGTCTCGAACTTCAAATCTTTTATTGATTGTGTTCAGAGCCCGTTTTTTATCTGTGCTCCAAAGAGGTGCAACAAGTAAAGAACGTGGTCCATCACCGGTCATGCGGTGGATAACCATATCCTTTGGAAGTCTTTCTATACAGTCTACCACAAAATCGCAGTAATCATCCAGCGTAAAAAGCTCAAATGGCTGTTTAATATACATATCAGCCAGTGGTGTGCCCTTTAGTACATGCAGCAGCTGAAGCTTAACTCCGAAAATACCGCTTTTAGCAACAAAATTAACTGATTCAAGCATCATGCCGCGTGTCTCATGAGGAAGCCCGAGTATGAGATGTGCAATAACCTTTATGCCACGGCGTCTAAGTTCATCAGTCACAGCTATGAAATCCTTAACGCATGTATGGGTATTCATGGCATCAAGAGTGCACTGATGGATGGTCTGAAGGCCCAGCTCTATCCAGACAGGCTTTATGCTGTTTAATTCTGAGAGCAGATCATAAATTTCAGCAGAAAAACAGTCAGTTCTTGTGCCGATGGACAGCACAGCGACAGATGGATCTTCTATAGCCTCATAAAATATGCGCCGCAGATAATCTATCGGCGCATATGTGTTGGTAAAAGCCTGAAAATATGCGATAAAGTGCTCACAGCTGCTCTTTGAAGCAACCTTTTCCCTAGCGGCAGACAGCTGCTCCTTTATGGAAAGGCTGCGGTCCGCCGCAAAATCACCGGATCCACCGGCGCTGCAGTACAGGCATCCAAGCGATGAGAGTGTGCCATCACGGTTTGGACAGGTCATGCCTCCATCTAGAGAGAGCTTGTAGAGCTTTTCACCGAATGTATCGCGGCAGTATCTGTTGAGTGAATAGTATCTCATATTAAATATGTGACTTTACAGCTTCGCTGACAACAGCGGCAACACGAGGGTCAAATGCCTCAGGCATAATAAAATCATCATTTAATTCTTCGTCTGAAACAAGATCGGCCAGTGCTTCTGCGGCAGCAAGCTTCATTTCCTCTGTGATCTGTGCAGCGCGTCCTTCTAAGGCACCCTTGAAGATTCCGGGGAATGCAACCACGTTGTTTATCTGGTTTGGGAAATCACTTCTTCCGGTACCGACCACTCTGGCACCTGCAGCCTTTGCCACATCAGGCATAATCTCAGGAACAGGATTTGCCATGGCAAAAAGGATAGCGTCCTTGTTCATAGAAGAAACCATCTCGGCTGTGACGATATTTGGAGCGGAAACACCTACGAATATGTCAGCACCCTTTAAAGCATCTGCGAGAGTACCCTTTGCATTTTCAAGGTTTGTAACTTCTGTCATTTTCTGCTGCATCCAGTTGAGGTTTGGATAGTCCTTTCCTATGATGCCTAGACGGTCACACATGGTCACATGTGTAAAGCCGTATGTCAGAAGAAGTTTAGTGATGGCAACACCTGCTGAGCCTGCACCGTTTACTACAACCTTGCAGTCCTCTTTCTTTTTGCCGGTAAGGCGCAGAGAGTTGATGATACCGGCGAGTACGACGATTGCAGTTCCGTGCTGGTCATCGTGGAATACAGGAATATCGAGCATCTCTTTAAGTCTCTCCTCAATCTCAAAGCAGCGCGGAGCAGAAATATCCTCTAAGTTTATTCCGCCAAAGCCCGGTGCGATATTTTTGACTGCAGCAATAATCTCCTCAGTGTCCTGAGTGTCGAGACAGATAGGAACAGCGTTTACGTTTCCAAACTCTTTGAAAAGTACGCATTTACCCTCCATGACAGGCATGGCAGCGTAAGGACCGATGTTTCCAAGACCAAGCACAGCACTTCCGTCTGACACTACGGCAACAGTATTTGCCTTCCAGGTGTATTTGTATGCAGCCTCCTTATCCTCGGCTATGACCTTACATGGCTCAGCAACACCTGGGGTGTATGCAATTGCAAGGTCCTCTCTCGAATTAACCTTTGATTTAGCGATGGTTTCGAGTTTTCCGTTCCACTCTTCGTGGCATTTCAGTGCCTTTTCTTTATTATCCATGGTAATTCTCCCTCTAAAAATTCTTTTGAATAATCATAACATTGCAGGTGATTTAAATCAAGTAACTATGCAGATAACCGATTATATAAAAATATGATAAAAAATAAGAAATCGCTTTATATTTTTAAAGAAATGATGTATAATCAATAATTAATAATTCAAAAGTCAATTCAGGCGTTATTTCCCAATAGTTACACAGATATATTTGTTAAATAATATTGTTTAGACGAATTGAATAAATACTGTTATCAAATTTAAGGAGAAGACGAAATGGAACAGATGAGAGAAAAATATGAAAGTTTGTCGGCATTTGTGCTTAAGGATCTGGCGAAGGCAAGAGGAATTAAGGGCGTTTCATCACTGAAAAAGGGACAGATTATTGAAAGAATGCTCGAGGAGGATGCAAAAGAGGCTGAGGAGGCTGAGAAAAACGGTACAGCCGAGGAGCGCGCCAACTCTTTTAAAGATGATTATGCAGCACTCGACAGTGGAGAGGAGGCAGAAGGCATACTTGAGGTAATGCCGGAGGGCTTTGGATTTATCCGCTGTGATAATTATATGCCGGGAGATCATGATATCTATGTGGCACCTGCGCAGATACGCCGCTTCAATTTAAAGACAGGTGATATCGTAAAGGGTAATATGAAGGTGAAGTCTGAGCGTGAGAAATTCCAGGCTCTTTTATATCTGACCACTGTCAACGGATATACACCGGATGTAGCACAGAAGCGTACAAGCTTTGAGGATCTTGTGCCTATATTCCCGAATGAGAGACTGCGTCTCGAGAGACCCGGAGCAAGTGTTGCGATGAGGGTTGTAGATCTCATCTCTCCAATAGGAAAGGGACAGCGAGGCATGATCGTTTCACAGCCTAAGGCCGGAAAGACCACATTACTTAAAGAGATTGCAAAGTCTGTCACTGTAAACAATCCTGAGATGCATCTTATTATTCTCCTTATTGATGAGAGACCGGAGGAGGTTACAGATATCAAGGAGGCTATAGAGGGGGACAATGTCGAGGTAATCTACTCTACATTTGATGAACTTCCTGAGCATCACAAGAGAGTGTCAGAGATGGTAATAGAGAGAGCAAAGCGCCTTGTAGAGCATGGTAATGATGTCATGATACTCCTTGACAGCATAACAAGGCTTGCAAGAGCTTACAATGTGACAGTTCCACCATCAGGCCGTACACTTTCAGGAGGACTTGATCCTGTAGCGCTTCATATGCCAAAGAGATTTTTCGGAGCAGCACGTAATATGAGAAACGGCGGCAGTCTGACAATACTTGCAACAGCTCTTGTTGATACTGGAAGCAAGATGGATGATGTAGTATTTGAGGAGTTCAAGGGAACAGGAAACATGGAGCTTGTGCTCGACAGAAAGCTTTCCGAGAAGAGAATCTTCCCTGCTATAGATATAGTAAAATCAGGAACAAGGCGTGAGGATCTGCTCCTTGATGAGGATGAGCAGGCAGCAGTCGATAATATGCGTAAAGCCTTCAACGGCATGCGCTCTGATGAGGCTGTTGAGAACGTACTCAACATGTTTGCACACACAAAGAGCAACAAGGAATTTGTTAATCTTGTAAAGAAAAACAGAATTTTATAAAAATGTCTTGCAATTGACAGATTCATGTGCTACAATAACTAAGCTGTTTATCGGGATGTAAACGGACGCAACGTGTCGCTCTTGCAGCAAGTATCATATGCGGATCGGGCATACGGGTATAAAGAGTGAAGCTAAAGAAATACGATAAGAATATAAAAGAGGTGAAAATCATGAGAGAAGGAATCCATCCAGATTATTATCAGGCAACTGTTACATGTAACTGTGGAAACACATTTGTTACAGGTTCCACGAAGGAAGATATCCACGTAGAAATCTGTTCCAAATGCCATCCGTTCTACACAGGTCAGCAGAAAGCTAACCAGGCTCGTGGACGTATTGAGCAGTTCAATAAGAAATATGGTATGAAATAGAATCATATAGTTACTTGAAAGGTTGAGGTTGCAATATACCTCAACCTTTTTTGGAATATAGAGAGGTTTTATGAAGTATTCAGGTATTGGCGGTCAGGCTGTCATGGAGGGCGTAATGATGCAGAACAAGGACACATACGCAGTAGCCGTGAGAAAGCCTGACCATGAAATAGATGTCAAGGTGTCAAAGCGTAAGAATTCAAAGACGCTTGATGCAGTTAGAAAGATTCCTATTTTAAGAGGTGTGGTGAGCTTTGTCGATTCGCTTTATCTGGGCATGAGCACACTGATGTATTCAGCGTCATTTTTCGAGGACGAGGATGATGAAGGTACCTTGGCTTCAAAGAAAAAGGAAAAGGAAGAAGAACTCACAGCGGAAGAAAAGAAAAAAAGGGCTGCCAAAGAAAAGAAACAGGAAAATGCCATGCTTGGAGGTACAGTGGTACTGTCAATTGTCATAGCACTCGCGCTGTTTTTTGCATTGCCGTATTTCCTTTCTGGGCTTTTTAAAAAGGTGATAAGCTCCCAGATGCTCATAGCGTTCATAGAGGGCGTTATCAGACTGGCAATATTTCTGGGGTATATAGCAATTATATCGCTGACCCCTGATATTAAGCGCACATTTATGTATCACGGCTCTGAGCATAAATGCATCAACTGCATAGAGCACGGGCTTCCGCTTACAGTGGAAAACGTGAGAAAAAGCTCAAAGCATCACAAGCGCTGCGGTACAAGCTTTCTGCTTATAGTAATGCTCATAAGCATATTGTTTTTCATGTTTATCCGTGTGGATTCAAAGCCGCTGCAGTTATTGTTACGACTTGTGCTTATTCCTGTAATCGCAGGTGTATCTTATGAGTTTATCAGACTTGCGGGCAGATATGACAATCCGGTTGTCAACATGCTTAGTGTCCCTGGGCTTTTAATGCAGCGAATGACCACAAAGGAGCCGGATGATGAAATGATAGAGGTTGGCATCGCATCGGTTGAGGCTGTGTTTGACTGGAAGAAATGGCAGGAGGAAAACAATGTGTGTGCACATTGACCGCCGGATAGAAGGTATATATGACATATAGAGAAGCAATTTTACTTGGGGAAAGCATATTACAAAAAGCAAAGATAGTTGATGCAAAAAACGATGCATGGCTGCTTTTAGCCATGGCATGCAGGATAAATCACACATATTACTATGTGCATATGGATGAGGAAATGTCGCAGGAGCAGATAAGGGAATATCAGGCATTGCTGAGTAAGCGCGCTGAGCGTATTC
>OHPO01001125.1_pt1 | contig 12699 bp, 10 predicted proteins | sample 1577741 | NCBI WGS metagenome assembly OHPO01 (sample SAMEA3879574, study PRJEB24766) | human gut metagenome | biome: human-associated habitat; feature: feces | place: USA | collected 1985/1987
GCCATAAACACCTTATTAGTGTAGCGGGTTACATCGCTTGCCATAAATAACACATTCCTTTCCTAAAGATTTCAATGCAAATATGCTTAGAATTCATCGTCCCAAGCATCGTCTGCTTCAAAATCCTGATGCATTACTTCGGCGATTGTTTCGGCAATACCGTTTGCATCTATCTTTGCGATTGACATAAGATCCTCGTGAAGACCGATTGTTGAAAATTCATCCTGGTGGCCAAGCATTTTAAATGCGCAAGCTTTACCGCTTTTAGCAACAACCTCTGCAACTGCAGAGCCAAGGCCGCCCATAACACTGTGATCCTCAACAGTGATGATTCTTCTTGTGTCCATAACGGCAGACATAACAGCCTCTTCATCAATAGGCTTAATGGTGTGCATATTCAAAACACGAACCTTGATGCCGGCATCGGCCTGTGCCATTTCGGCAGCCTGAATAGCCTGGTAAACGCATGAACCGCAAGCGATAACGGTAATATCCGTGCCCTCGTTCATAACCTTAGCCTTGCCAACCTCAAAAGAGCAATCCTCAAGATTTTTATAAATAATTTGATCAAAGCCTCTGTTGATACGAATATAAACAGGGCCGGGAGTTTCATAAGCAGCCTTAACCGCATGATATGTTTCTGCGCCGTCGCAAGGGCAAATAACAGTCATATGCGGCAAAACACGCATGCAGGTCATATCAATAAGAGAATGGTGAGTTGAGCCTGCTTGGCCGAATGAGGTGCCTGCATGAGTTGCAATAATCTTAACAGGTACATTTTGATAACAAATATCCGTGTGAACCTGATCAAGAGAACGAGCGGAAGCAAAGATTGCAAATGTGGAGGCAAAAGGAATAAGGCCGTTTTTAGCAAGACCGGCTGCAACACCAAACATATTTTGCTCTGCAATACCGACATTGAAGAAACGATCCGGGAACTTTTCACCGAACATACCGATTTTTGTGGATTTAGCCAAATCCGCCGTAAGAGCAACAACATCCTTGTGTTCTGCACCGAGTTCACAAAGTGCTTTACCATAATATTCAGCCGTTGAAAGCTGAGAGGTTTCCGTCATAGTATAAGTCATACCGCTTGCCATTGCTTACGCCTCCTTTTCTGCACGTGCCACACGAGCCGCATAATATTTATCAAGGCTGTCATAGCACTGCTTTTCTTTAGCAGCATCAAGAGCGCCATAATGCCAATGATAGTCATCTTCCATAAAATCAATACCGGCGCCCTTAAATGTGTCCATAACAATACAATAAGGCTTATCGCCGCCGTTTTTATGATTATTGATTGCATTTTCGATTGCGTTGTTAAGTTCTTTAAGATTTTGGCCGTCTACACGCTCTGTGATAAAGCCAAAAGCTTCAAATTTATCATCAATAGGCTCAACCTTCATTTCATCATCTACACGGCCGTCTATCATGCACTTATTGTTATCAACAAGCACAACAACATTTGAAAGCTTGAATTGAGCGGCGGTCATTGCAGCCTCCCAATTGGAGCCCTCATTCAATTCGCCGTCGCCCGTAAGAACATAGTTCATATAGTCTATGCCGTTTACTCTTCCTGCAAGCGCAAAGCCGCAAGCAAGAGAAAGACCGTGGCCGAGAGAACCGCTTGAGCAATCAATGCCCTTGATTTTGTTGCAATCAAGATGCATACCGAATTTTGAACCGGTAAGGTTGAAGTTATGAAGGCCCTCAACATCCATAAAACCGTAATCGCAGATAACGGGTCCGTAGCCGACTGCTGCATGACCCTTGGAAAGCACAAAGCGATCCCTATCCGGTAAATCGGGATTGTTAACATCAAGCTTCATAAAGCGATGGTAAAGAATAGTCATAGCGTCCATAGCGCTCATTGCGCCGCCAATGTGGCCCGAACCGCCCCAAACGGTTGTTTGAACGGTAAGACGCCTTAACTCATCCGCCTTTTTTTCAAGGCGGAGCCATTCTTCTTTATCGAACGGCTTGTAATTTGCTGGCATAAATTTTCCTCCTTAATAAGCATCGGACGCAAAACGCCGCCCGATGCCTTATATCTGAAATTATTTAATTATTTCAAGCCCTCTATTTCAGGGTGCCTTGCTGCAACAACACCGAAAGCATCCTCTGCAATATCAATTGCAAGCTTAACATCTTCGTCTGTGATTGATGCATTGATAAAGTGGTTATGGTGAGACGCAAGGAAAAGGCCTCTTGAAACGCACTCTGCAATCCATTCCTGATGAAGCATAAGGCTGTCGTCGTTTGCTATTCTGAGATAGAAAAGTGCAGGCTCGCCGGAAACAACAAGATTGAAACCATGCTCCTGAGCAGCGGCAGAAAAGCCTTCTGTTATCTGCGTACCGATTTTGCGGAACATTGTGGGAGTATCAAGCTTTTTCATTTTTGGTATGCAGGCAAGGCAAGCCGCAAACGGCTCTGCGCTCATCCAATAAGAGCCTGTGTAAGTAACGGACGAAGCCGTTGTTTTCATATGCTCGCCGCCGCAAACAGCAGACATATTATAGCCGTTTGCAAGAGCTTTACAAAAGCAAATAAGATCTGCTTTAATTCCGTAATAATGATCCGAACCTGCAAGATCAAGTCTGAAGCCTGTGCGCACATCATCAAAGATAAGCACCATTCCGTGCTCATCACAGAATTTACGAACCGCCTGCCAATAATCCTTGGTGGCACATTCATTATCCTTGAAATTGCCGTGATCGTAAGGCTGAGCAATAAGGCCCGCAACATCGCCGCCGCAAGCATCATAAGCCTCTTGAAGTGCATCAATATCAAACCAAGGCACAACAACATTGTTTGCAACCTCTTCAGGAAGAATGCCGGGATAGTCTATCTTTTGCGCCCATTGAAAATCGCCGTGATAATATCCTTTAAGGAAAAACATTTTCTTTTTACCGGTGTGTGCACGGGCGCACATAACGGAAAACGTGGTGGCATCCGAGCCGTTTTTCATAAAGAAAGCCCAATCTGCGGAAGCAACGGTATCTTTAAGCAATTCGGCACATTCAACCATTTTGTATGAAGGGGATGTGGTGCAGTTGCCTTTACGAAGCTGCTCAATGGCAGCGGCATCAACATCATCATCGCAGTAGCCGAGAACATTGGGGCCGTAAGCGCACATAAGATCAAGATACTTATTGCCGTCTACATCCCAGAAATAAGTGCCCTTAGCATGATCGCTCATCAAAGGCCATTTATTTATAGGAAGAAAAAGACCTTCACTCGGGCCGAGGTGGCCGTAAACGCCCGACGGAATAGCTGCAAGCGCTCTGCTGAACCATTCTTTGCTTTTTTCATGTGTATATTCTGGAAATTTGCTCATTATTATTCCTCCTAACGAACTTAACCGAGATAAACCGCAACTCTGTCAAGAATACGATTAAGATTATCTACCATAGAAATCATGCCTGCCATATAGATATTGCCCTCGCAAAGCTCGGCAATGGTTGAAACCGTGCCGTTAAAGAGGCCGTAAGCAAGATCAATATCCGCAAATTCCATAACAGCTCTTGGATTATTTGCTTTTTCTTTAATGGTGGTGAAATGATGATTTTTAACCTTTACCGTTGCATAGCAAGTGTCTTTAATACCCATAGAGATAACACCGTCAACAGTTGAAGCAGCGGTAAACTTAGAAATAGAATCCGAATTGGCAAGTGCGGAAATTGCGCCTGCGATAGTGTAAAATGTTAAAATTGTGGACTCCTCAAAAAATGCTCTGTTTTGCAAATCCTCTTTAGTTGGCATAAGAAGCTTTGTGAGCCTGTTAGTTAACTTGGTGAACGGGCCCATAAGGAATGAAAGCACCTGAACAACGCCCTTTGTTGGAATACCGGGCTTGCTGTTATCGATAAGATCGTTGAATTTTTCAGGTGATTTGAAGTTCATTTTGCAGGTGCAGCCCTCCGAACCTTCCGTAAATTTGCAGCCGCTTTTCGAAAAATGGAATGTGCCGCACGGTCCGCCGGCAACCTCAAAGCATAATGAAACCGGAGATTTAAGTTCTGCAAGGATTTGCTTTGCCTCATCATCAACGGCACAAAGATTTTCAAGAGTTGCAAGAACGCCGTACATATTAACATACGCCATAGCTTTTGCTTCTTTCAAGATAATTCCTCCTTTTCTGTTTATCCATAAACTCTTGTTAATTATATCACATTCTTTATACTACGGTCAATTACAAAGAGTAACAAAATTTACCTATTGTTTTAGTCAAATTAAATAAAAGGTAAAAAAATATGCATTTTTTGATTTTTGGCGCATAGAACCCGCAAAGAAAAAGGAGCATGGCACAAAAGCCTGCTCCTCTTTGAGTAAGATATAATCAACAAATAGAATTCTACCACATTTTACGGTGAATTACAATATAAATCCAACTTTTTTCATAGCTTTTTGCAAAGTTCTTGATGCAAGTCGACCTGCACGCTCTGCGCCTGCCTTTTCACATTCTTTCAAATAGGCGGTATCTTTCATATACTGCTCAAATTTTATGCGAACGGGTTCAAGCTCTGCAACAACAGCTTCGCCGACAGCTTTTTTGAAATCTCCGTAACCCTTACCGGCAAATTCGGATTCGATTTTATCAAAATCAAGCCCTGTTACTGCCGAATAAATCGTCATAAGATTATTGATGCCATCTTTTCCCTCTGCATAGCGAACGCACATTTCACTGTCTGTTACGGCAGATTTAAACTTTTTCATAATTGTTTCCGGAGCATCAGTCAGGAACACGGTACTTTTCGGATTGGAATCAGATTTGCTCATTTTTTTTGTGGGATCCTGAAGACTCATAACCCTTGCGCCGTTTTTCGGAATATACGCATCCGGAAGGGTAAACACATTGCCGTAAATGCCGTTGAAACGGGTTGCGATATCTCTTGTTATCTCCAAGTGCTGCTTTTGGTCTGCACCAACAGGCACAACATCCGTTTGATAAAGTAAAATATCGGCAGCCATAAGGCAAGGATAGGTAAACAAGCCGGCGTTGATATTATCACTGTGTTGCGCCGATTTATCCTTAAACTGAGTCATTCTTGAAAGCTCGCCGAACTGAGTGTAGCAATTAAGGATCCATCCAAGCTGACTGTGAGCAGGCACTTGAGACTGAATAAACAATATGCTTTTTTCCGGATCAAGCCCCAGAGCAAGCAAAATGGCAAACATTTCCGTTGTTTGTTTTCTGAGCTTTTGAGGATCTTGCCTTACCGTGATTGAATGAAGATCCGCAACGCCGTAAATCGTATCAAACTTATCCTGAAACTCAGGCCAGCCTTTTAAGGCGCCAAGGTAATTTCCGAGAGTCGGAACAGATGTGGGCTGAATAAGCGAAAGGCATCTTTTGCGCCTTTCCTGCACTTCTTTAATTTCTTCCATAATTCAAACTTCCTTTATATTAAACTGAGGCACAAATCACTGAAATTCCTTTGCAACAGTGCCCATAATTTGAACGCCTTTTATAATTTCATCATCACTTGGAGTTGAAAAATTCAAGCGAATATAAGAGCACGGCGCAGAATCATCAATCATAAATGCGCTGCCGGGCACAACTGCCACCTTATAATCCAACAACCTGTTTACAAATTTAAGCATATCAACATTATTTGGCAGCTTTGCCCACACGAACAATCCGCCCTGCGGCCGCACATATTCGATAAAGCCGACGCAATATTCATCAAGACAATCACACATAAGCGAAAGCTTGCGACGATAAATCTTTCTGATTTTTTCTATATGCTTATCCACATCATATTCCGCAAACCAACGATTAACAATCATTTGATTGAGAACACCCGTGTGAACATCGGAAACCTGCTTGCCTATTGTGAATGCGGCCGCTGCTTCCTTTGGCACAACGGCATATGCCACCCTGAGCCCCGGAGCAAGTATTTTTGAAAACGATCCCGCATAGATAACTATTCCGTCGGTATCCATACTTTTGATGCTGGGAACAGGAACACCCTCAACACGCAAATTGCCGTATGGATCATCCTCCAAAATAAGCAAATCATTTTGCTTGGCAAGCTCATAAAGTCTTTTTCGCTTTTCAAGGCTCATTGTTGTGCCGCCCGGATTTTGAAAATTCGGAATGGTGTATATAAACTTTGCATCCGGATTTTCTGCAATAACCTTTTCAAGGGCATCAATATTCATTCCGTCTGCATCTATCGGCACACCGGCAAGCTTACAACCGTGGGAACGAAAACAATTGAGCGAACCTATAAACGACGGTTCCTCGCAAATTACGGTATCGCCCGGAGAAGTCATGATTCTTGTGGTTATATCCATAACCTGCGTGCCGCCGGCGGTGATGATAACACAATCATTGTCACTGCCGATATTATCACGCTTTTTAAGCCAATCGGCAACGGTTTTTCGAAGCGGCTCATAGCCCTCCGAAACACCGTAAACAAGTGCCGAAACAGGATTTTCATTAAGAATTTCCGAAGATATCTTTTTAACTTCTTCGCACGGAAAAGCGGCAGAATCCGGTGAGCCGCCGGCAAATGCTATCATTCCGGGTTGTGAGGTTACTTTTAAAATTTCTCTGACAGCCGATGGCTTCAGAGCCGCAAATTTTTCAGAAAGGGCATAAGCCATTTCAATCACTTCTTATCCTTTTAATATAGTTTTAACGAATCGTGCGGTTGAATTACCGTCGCAAAGCGAAACAAAGCGTTGCTTAAATTTCTGCTCAGCCTTACCCTGCTTTGCCGAAAGCACCGCAGCCGGAAGCTCTGCAAAAGACTGCACAACACTTCCGCACGAATAATCGTAATAATCAAAATAAAATCCCCTGCCGTCGTTATACTGCTTTAAATCGGGGGCATAAAGCACACAGGCATTTCCTATAACCGCATTTTCAAAAATAACGGAGGAATAATCCGTTACAAGCACATCGGTTATAAAAAGAATATCATTTATTTCTCTTTCACAAGACAAATCAAACACTTTATCCGCTACGCTCTGCGGAATATTGATTTTTTCTTTAACAAAAGGATGCATTTTTATAATAACCGCCCAATCATCACCGAGCGCCGAAGCAAATTTTTGAGCATCAAAAAAGCTTTTGGGATAATTTGCATCATGCACATTTGTACCTCTGAAGGTTGGTGCAAAGAGGCAAATCTTTTTTCCCTTTAAAAGAGGATATTCGGCAAAAAGCCTTTCTTTCGCCGCCGAAACATAATCGCAGTCAAAAAAAACATCCGTGCGAGGCGTTCCCACAGGCTTTATCTTGCTTTCGTCAATACCGAAAGCCTCTGCATATATAGGAGCAATTTCGGGAGAGGATACAATTGCTTCGGTATAATTTTTATGAGTTAGTGAATTTTTTTCCGAACTCGCTCTGCCGTAACCGAATCTTTTAAACGCGCCCATTGCATGCCAAACCTGAACAAGATGCTGATTTTTGCGAAGCTTGAGCACATAAACAAGAGGTTCATAATCGTCAACAAGAATAAATCTGCTTTGTGCCATAACGGCGGCCAGTTTTTCCGAGGAAGGCACTTCATTACCGGCAGCAACGGTTATATCAAAATTCAAGTTGTTTTTCTCTATATAATTTTTAATTGCCAGCAAATTGCCGCCGAGCCTTCCCTTGGTGGTGGAATACATCAGGATTTTATTATCCTGCATTGGCAACTCTTTTGCCTTTTCAAAAAGCGAAATAAACTTAGCATATTTAGCCTTTTGCAACAAAGGATATAATGCGGATTTAATTTTGCTCATCACTTTCCGCCTCTGTTTCTTCTGTAGCCGTGCCTTGCGAAACTGAATTCTCGGCAATTTCTGCACTGTTAAAACTTTCAATCTCTTGCTTGCTTAATTCTGTTGTTTCTTGTGTGAATTCATCTGAAAAAGCGGCTGCGCTTTCATCAACGGAAGACGAATTCAAGCTGCCGTAATTGAATCTGCCGTCATAGCAGCCTCTTGCAAGCTCATCAATAATGATTCCGTAAATTGCAGTGATTGATTTAAAGCGCTTATTTACATAAGACTGTTTAAATGCCTGCTCTTTTTCACTGCCGCAACGCATGTTGCCTGATATAAAATCACAAATACCCTTTGCATTTTTAGAATACAAAGCAGGCAAATCACGCCAAAAATCAATATAAAAGCCACGCTCGTCTATATATTTATCACTGTCAAAGCAATAAATATATATAGGCAAATTACGAAGCAAGGCTTCATAGAGCACAGAACTGTAATCCGTTACAACATAATCCGCAACAGCCATAAAATCCATGCCCGTAAAATATTCTCCCGTTAACTGATTCATACGGGAATCTATATATATTTCTTCCTTATTTGTGTCTACAACATGGTGCTTCACAATAAGATTATATTCAGTGTAATTAACCCTGTTAATAAGCTCATTTGTGGCTTCACGCAGGGCTTTTGTGTCTTCTTCATTATCTCTGAAGGTTGGCACATAAAGAATGTTTTTTTTGCCGTTATCCAATTGAGGATATCGAGTAATAATATTGCCTTTAAGCCTGATTTTTTCATTTTCATCAGTTAAATAATCCATTCTGGGTATGCCGATGGGAATAAATTTTTCCTCCGGCTGACCGAATGCCTCGGCAAAAAAAGGCACGCATTTATCACCGCTTGCAGCAATCAAATCATAATTATTATGCATTTTAAACGCTGCAGCCGTTTTGGAGGACTTGCCGCCCTCTTTATCAAGGATTGATTTACCGAAACGCTTAAAAGCACCGAGCGCATGCCATATTTGAATTATTTTTAAATCACTTTTGTGATTAAGCATTGAAGCAAGAATGCAATAGCCATCCAGCACGGCAACACGAGAGGTTGCCAAAGCTTTCATTTGGCGAAACATTTCGCCGACATATTTGATTTTTCCGCAGGCGGAGGCGGGTATCATTTTACACAGCACCTCCACCTTATATTGCGGATAATTTGTTTTTATTTCATCTATGAGATAGCGAAAATCAAGAGACGGAGTTTCGCTTTGACGAGATATGAAAACTATTTTATTCTCCGTTTTTTTGCGCTTATAAAAAAGATAAAAAAAGTTCATTAAAGCGCCGAAAATCCTTGCAAAAAAGGAAACCATGATTTCACTTCTCTCTAAAATTACTTATTCGTAAAGCGGATACTTTGCACAAATTTCCGCAACACCGTTTTTGATATATTCTTTTTTGTTTTCAAAATCGGTAACGGCAAGATAGATAAACTCTGAAATTTTTTCAAAATCATCCTCATTAAGTCCTCTTGTTGTTGCTGCCGGAGTTCCGATGCGCACGCCGGATGTAACAAACGGAGAAAGAGGCTCATTGGGAACTGTGTTTTTATTAAGCGTGATATTAACATCATCAAGTCTTGCTTCAAGCTCTTTACCGGTTACGCCCGTGCCGATAAGCGAAAGCAACACAAGATGGTTGTCCGTTCCGCCGGAAACAAGATTAAGTCCTCTTGAAGTAAGGCCTTTGGCAAGAGCCTGAGCATTGTCAATAACCCTTTGAGAATATTCTTTAAACTCCGGTTTCAAGGCCTCTCCGAAGCAAACAGCCTTGCCTGCGATAACATGCATGAGCGGGCCGCCCTGAGTTCCGGGGAACACAGCTGAGTTAAGCTTTTTGATAAGATACGGATTATTACAAAGAATAAGGCCGCCTCTCGGTCCCCTAAGAGTTTTATGAGTTGTTGTTGTAACAACATCGGCATACGGAACCGGGCTTTGATGCAATCCCGAAGCAACAAGACCGGCAATATGAGCCATATCAACCATAAACATTGCGCCGTTTGCATGAGCAATATCAGCCATTGTTTTAAAATCAATAGCTCTCGGATAAGCAGATGCGCCTGCAACAACAAGCTTGGGCTTAACTTTATTAACCTGCTTTGCAAAAGCATCTAAATCAATATAACCCTCATCGTTTACACCGTAAGGAACAAAATTAAAATACTTACCACTGATATTTGCAGGCGAGCCGTGAGTAAGATGTCCGCCGTTATCAAGGCTCATACCCATAACAGTGTCGCCGGGCTTAAGCAGAGCAAGATATACGGCAGTGTTTGCCTGCGCACCTGAGTGAGGCTGAACATTGGCATACTTTGCACCGAAAAGCTCACAAGCTCTTTTTATTGCTATATTTTCAACTATATCAACATATTGGCAGCCACCGTAATAGCGTTTACCCGGAAGGCCTTCGGCATATTTATTTGTGAGCACACTGCCCATTGCCGCCATAACCTGAGGTGAAACAAGGTTTTCGGATGCAATAAGCTCAATGTTTTCTCTTTGGCGCTTTAATTCAAGTGCCATTGCATCGGCAACCTCTTTATCGGTTTCTGCAACCTTTGCGATAGAATCGTAATAATCGGAATACATATACAGTTCTCCTTTTAAATTTAAAATATATAATATCATACCATAAGCAATTTAAATAAACAATATTTAATTTTAAAATAACCTTGCACCGATATGAGTTAAATTAAAAAATCGGAACTGCATTGGCAAAAAAGTTTATCATTTTTTATAGCAATGAGAAAAAATGTTTTAAAACCATTTAGTTATTTTACAGACACCTAACAAAAAAAGTTACATTGAATCGACTATAAAAAAATAAATAAGACCAAATCGTCATGGCGTCATTGTTTTCTTTTTGAATTTATGATATATTCATGTCAGCAGATTTACAGCGTTTAAATAAATATTATCTTTCTGCCGATTTAGTACGAAGCAGCGCAAAATTGCACTTTTAAAACCATACTAACAGTTAATACTTGACACTTGAATATTCAAGTGATAACCGAATAAACAATTAAGCCAATAAAGTATCCGAGTCAAACGTTTAATTATTTACAAACCGTTTGAAACCTGAAAGGTTATAAATATTTATGAAAAAATATAAGGATGAAATAAATAAAGAGTTTAAATATTGGGATTGTTTATTCTCAAATCAAGGCAAAGAAATTATTGCAAAATGGCGATCCTCACTTCCTTCATTACATATGTATGGGAATTGTAACACACCCGAAGCAAGAGAATTAAGAGAAAGACAAAAAATGAAATTCTTTGAAATTCTGGATAAGTACAAGAACTATGAAATTGCAGAATATGAGATATTAACATATATATCGGAATGCTCAAAAAGTTCAAAGGAAATTCAAATCAATAACTTATTGCTCATATATGATTTTTTTGAAATAGAAAAAGAATATGTGGTAGGAATAATTCAAAGCCTTGCGGAAGATAATTATGTAACAGGATTAACATATGCATGTGATCCTTACAGAGGTGAATATTTCAAAGAAAATAATCCGACTGTAACAGAAAAAGGACTTAATTATCTTGATAAGCACGGGTGTATGTTAAGAGGAAAAAAGAATGCAAAACCCGGTTTTTACGAAAAAATGACAGACAGACTAAATTCATTAAGTAAAAAAACACTATGTGATAAAATAATAAGTCGGATAATGTCATTATAAAACTATCGTTTAAAAATCAGGAATCTGGCAATATGCAGGAACGGTAAACGGTTTACTGAGCAGAAAGAATAAGCGGAGAATACGGATAAGCAGTGCTGTTGTGTAACGATTGCAACAATTCATGCATCATTTCAAGGATAAAAATACAGTAGCATAATAATTATGCTATAAGCAAATAACAAACGCAATGATACCGAATTATAATATTGAATTTATGGTCTGTGGTGTGATTCTTGTATGACAGAATTGATTGATAATATTTTAAATCTGACTGATACGGGTAATTCGGGAATTTGTCCATTATGCGGAAGTGTGAACATGGATTACAAGCAGAAGAACAAGCGGAGAATACGTATAAGCAGGGCTGTTATGTAACGATTGCAACAATTCATGCATCATTTCAAGGATAAAAATACAGTAGCAAATAAAAAAAAGAAGCAAAAGAAAAAAGCACCTTGCGAAAGCAAGATGCTTTAAATGTCAGCGTCGACCTATTTTCCCGGGCGGCTGCCCGCCAAGTATCTTCGGCACTGAAGAGCTTAACTACCGTGTTCGGAATGGGAACGGGTGGACCCTCTTCGTAATAAACACCGACTAACTGCATTATTCGTGCAGATATTAACTTTGACCTGTTGGCTGTTTCCTAAAGGTCTGTGGTGACCCGTAGGAGAATCGAACTCCTGTTTTCGCCGTGAGAGGGCGATGTCTTAACCGCTTGACCAACGGGCCACAGATGGTACACCATCACGGGCTCGAACCGTGGACACCCTGATTAAGAGTCAGGTGCTCTACCAACTGAGCTAATGGTGCATAGCTCATTTTCAAGGCTTTAATATACCCTGAAAACCGAATACAGATATTTGTGTTTTCCTAGGACACTTTGACTTTTTAAGGTCAAGCCCTCGACCTATTAGTACTGCCAAGCTAAATACATCACTGTACTTACACACGCAGCCTATCAACCTCGTAGTCTACAAGGGGTCTTAACTATAAATAGTGGGATATCTTATCTTGGGGATGGCTTCACGCTTAGATGCTTTCAGCGTTTATCCAATCCGCACATAGTTGCTCGGCCGTGCCATTGGCATGACAACCGATGCGCCAGCGGTGCGTCCATTCCGGTCCTCTCGTACTAGGAACAGCGCCCCTCAAATATCCTACGCCCACGGCAGATAGGGACCGAACTGTCTCACGACGTTCTGAACCCAGCTCGCGTACCACTTT
>OHPO01001130.1_pt1 | contig 12660 bp, 9 predicted proteins | sample 1577741 | NCBI WGS metagenome assembly OHPO01 (sample SAMEA3879574, study PRJEB24766) | human gut metagenome | biome: human-associated habitat; feature: feces | place: USA | collected 1985/1987
CCATCGTGGCGGCGCTGACCGAGAAGCTGCAGAATGCAGCCGCCGGTGTCATCGTTGATTACAAGGGCATCACCGTGGCAGAGGACACCGCTCTGCGCGCGGACTGCCGCGAGAACAACGTGGAATACGCTGTCATCAAGAACACCCTGCTGCGCTTTGCATTCAACAACGTGGGTCTCAACGAGCTGGATGATCAGCTCAACGGCACCACGTCCCTGGCCGTGTGCATGGACGATCCCGTCGCCCCTGCCCGCGTCATCGCTGACTATGCAAAGAAGCTCAATGGCAAGTTCGAGATCAAGGGCGGCTTTATGGAAGGCAAGGTCGTCTCCCTGGAGACCGTGAATGCTCTGGCTTCCATCCCCGCTCTGCCCGTGCTGCAGGCCCAGGTTCTGGGCACCATGCTGGCCCCCATCTCTGCTCTGGCCTGCGTGCTGAAGCAGATCGCCGAGAAGGACGGCGCTCCCGCCGAGGAAGCCGCCGCCGAATAAATTCCGGCACCACCCCGGGGCCTCTCCGCCCCACCCAAATCAAACAAATATCTTACAATTAGGAGGCTTATCAAAATGTCCGAGAAGATTACTGCTATGATCGAGGAAATCAAGGGCCTGACCGTTCTGGAGCTGTCCGAGCTGGTCCACGCTCTGGAGGAAGAGTTCGGCGTGTCCGCCGCCGCCATGGCCGCTCCCGCTGCCGGCGCTGCTGCTCCCGCTGCCGAGGAGAAGACCGAGTTCGACGTGGTCCTGACCGGTTTCGACGCCGCTCAGAAGATCAAGGTCATCAAGGTCGTCCGCGAGGTCATGGGTCTGGGTCTGGCCGAGGCCAAGGCTGCCGTCGAGGGCGCCCCCACCACCATGAAGGAGGGCCTGTCCAAGGAGGACGCCGAGGCTCTGAAGAAGCAGGTCGAGGAAGTCGGCGGCAAGGTCGAGCTGAAGTAAGTTTCATCCAAATAAAAAAATGCTGCAAGCGCTGCGCTTGCAGCATTTTTTTGCGCTTTTTGTGGATTCTGGCGGATAAAAAGCCACGGAATTTTTCCGCTTGTGAAACTCGGCGGGGTCTGATATAATAGCCGTGTATAACTTCAGAAATCCTGCATAAAAGAAACAGAGGTGACGTCTTATCAAGACACAGAAAAAACCGGGGCTTTTCCGGCACCTGGGCCCTGTCCTGGGCCGCTATAAGGGCTGGACGGCAGCCGCCCTGATATTCGGCATCACCGAGGTGGTGCTGGAGCTGCTGATCCCCATGCTCATGTCCACCATCGTGGACGGCGGCCTGTACCGGGAGAGCACCTTCATGCTCCAGGGGCTGTTTTCCCCGGAGCTCATCGCCAACCGCAACTGCTTCGTGCTGACGGTGGGGGCCATTATGGTGGGCGTGGCCTGCCTGTCCATGGCCATGGGCGTGCTGGCGGCCCGCTGCTCCGCCATCGCCACCCAGGGCTTCGCCCGGAATATGCGCAGCACTCTGCTGGGGAAGATCGAGAGCTTCTCCTTCTCCAACATCGACCACATCTCCACCCCCCAGCTGATCACCCGGGCCACCACGGACATCAACACCCTGCGTGACACCATGCGTCAGTCCCTGGTGACCCTGTACCGGGCCCCGGTGATGGTGATCCTGGCCACGGTCATGAGCTTCATCGTCTCCCCGGGCCTTGCGCCCCTGCTGCTGATCTGCATCCCCCTGCTGGTGGTGCTGATGGTGATCCTGCTGAAGGTGGGCCAGCCTCGCTTCAAGCGGATGCTGAAGATGATGGACGGCATGAACCAGGCCGTCCGGGAGAATCTGGTGGCCAGCCGCGTGGTGAAGGCCTTCGTCCGGGGCGGCTACGAGTCCAAGCGCTTTGACAAAACCACCGACGATCTGCGGCAGGCCCAGCTGGGCGCAGGGAGACTGTTTACCCTGTCCGGCCCCATTACCATGGGCATTATGTGGACGTGCAGCGTGCTGATTCTGTTTTTCGGCGGCCGGGAGATCATTTTCCGGACCACCGGCCTGCTGACCGGCCAGCTGGTGAGCCTGGTGAACTACGCCGGTATGGCGGTGAACTCCCTGTCCATGATCAGCTGGCTGGTCATGTCCCTGTCCCGGGCCCAGGCCTCCCTGGTCCGCATCAACGAGGTGCTGGACGAGGAAATTGACATCACCGACGGCCCCTCCGACGCCGCAGTGGAAAGCGGCAGCATCGACTTCGAGGACGTGTGCTTCAGCTATACCCGGGACCCCGACAAGCTGGCCCTGCGCCATGTGACCCTGCACATCGCCTCCGGCGAGACCATCGGCGTCATCGGCGGCACCGGCGAGGGCAAGTCCACCCTGGTGAGCCTGATCCCCCGGTTTTACGACGCCCTGTCCGGCACCGTGAAGGTGGACGGCCGGGACGTCCGGGAATACACCCTGGAAAATCTCCGCAGCGGCGTGTCCATGGTGCTGCAGAACGGCTCCCTGTTTTCCGGCACCATCGCTGACAACCTCCGCTGGGCAGACCCCAACGCCACCCGGGAGCAGATGCAGGCCGCCTGCGCCATCGCCCGGGCCGACGAGTACATCGACCGCTTCCCCGACGGCTATGACACGGTGCTGGAGCAGAACGCCGCCAACCTGTCCGGCGGCCAGCGCCAGCGCCTGTTGATCGCCCGGGCCATCCTGAAGCGGCCAAAAATCCTGATCCTGGACGACTCCACCTCCGCCGTGGACATGGCCACCGACGAGCACATCCGCCGCTGTCTGCGGACGGCCCTGCCCGGCGCCACCAAGGTCATCATCGCCCAGCGCATCAACTCCATCATGTCCTGCGACCGCATCGTGGTGCTGGACCGGGGGCGTCTGGCGGACATGGGCACCCATCAGGAGCTGCTGTCCCGCAGCCATATTTACCGTGACGTGTACGAGAGCCAGATGAGAGAGGGGGCGGTGGATCATGCCGCGAGTTGACCTGCGGAAATATAATAAAAAGGTAGAGAACCCCTTCGCCATCCTGTGGCGTCTGGTGTGCTACTTCAAGCACTGCCGCCTGCTGCTGACGGCGGCCATGCTGTCCATCCTGGCCTATGTGGCCGCCACCATCGGGGCCGCCTACTGCATGAAGCCCCTGACCAACCTGCTGGAGACCAGCGGCGCAGCCCCCAACGAGACCTACGCCAAGTACATCAGCCTGATCCTGGGCCTGGCGGGGCTGTACCTGCTGTCGGCCCTGACCAACTATCTGCTGAACCGGCTGATGCTGGAGTGCAGCGCCATCATCATGAAGCAGCTGCGCACGGAGCTGTTCGACACCATGCAGCGCCAGCCGGTGCGGTTCTTCGACGAAAACAAGACCGGCGCCCTGATGAGCTACTACACCAGCGACATCGAGGCCACCAACGAGCTTTTGCAGCACAGCATCACCCAGCTGGCCATCTCCATCACCTCCCTGGTGGGGACCGTTGCCATGATGCTGGCCCTGTCCATGCGGCTGTTTGCCATCATGGTGGTGCTGGGGGCTATCGTGGTGCTGGTGGTGCGGGTCACCACCAAAATCAGCAAGCGCACCTACGCCAGCCAGCAGCGCCTCACCGCCGCCGTCAGCGGCTATATGGAGGAGATGATCACCGGCCAGCGTGACGTGAAGGTGTTCACCCACGAAAAGGAGGTCATGGAGCAGTTCGACGTCATCAACCAGGACCTGTGCAAGGCCTCCACCACCGCCACCACCGTCACCTCCATGGTGGGCCCCATTCTCAACAACCTGTCCCACATCTTCTATGCCATCACCTGCGCGGTGGGCGTCCTGTGGCTGACAGGGGAGGGGGCCGGCGGCATCCTCATCGGTTTTTTGCAGTATGTCCGCACCTTTGCCGACCGCGTCAGCCAGATCTCCGAGCAGTTCAACGCTCTGATGATGGCCCTGGCCGGTGCCGAGCGGATTTTTGGCATCCTGGACCTGCCTCCCGAGGAGGACCAGGGCCAGGTGACCCTGGAGCAGAAGGGCGACGACTACCACTGGCGTATGCCGGACGGCACCCTGGTGCCCCTGCGGGGCGATGTACGCTTTGACCATGTGGACTTTGCCTATGTGCCGGAAAAGCCGGTGCTGCGGGACCTGTCCCTGTACGCCAAGCCCGGCCAGAAGATCGCCTTCGTCGGCTCCACCGGCGCGGGAAAGACCACCATTACCAACCTGATCAACCGGTTTTATGACATTCAATCCGGCTCCGTCACCTATGACGGCATCGACGTGCGGGATATCCGGAAGGACTCCCTGCGCCGCTCTCTGGGCATTGTTTTGCAGGATACCCACCTGTTCACCGGAACCGTGGCCGACAACATCCGCTACGGGAAGCTGGACGCCACCGATGAGGAGGTCCGGGCGGCGGCCAGGCTGGCCAATGCCGACACCTTCATCCGCCACCTGCCCCAGGGGTACGACACCGTCATCACCGGGGACGGCGGCAGTCTCAGCCAGGGCGAGCGCCAGCTGCTGGCCATTGCCCGGGCCGCCGTGTCCGATCCCCCGGTGCTGATCCTGGACGAGGCCACCTCCTCCATCGACACCCAGACCGAGCAGCTGATCCAGCAGGCCATCGACCACCTGCTCCAGGACCGCACCTCCTTCCTGATCGCCCACCGGCTCTCCACCATCCGCAAGGCGGACATGATCCTGGTGGTCCGGGACGGCCGCATCGTGGAGCAGGGCACCCACCAGGAGCTGCTGCGCCGCCATGGCTATTACCACGATCTTTACAGCAAGCAGTTCGCCGAGGAATCTGCGGCCCGCATCCTGCAATAATTTCCAGAATATGGAAGCCCCGGCAGCGCCGCTGCCGGGGCTTTTTTCACCCCGTTTTCCGGGAAAGCGCTTCCTATCTGTCCCCCTGTGACGGACAGACTTTCCTTGGCTCCTATCGACCGTTTCCCGCCTGACAGGCGGATACTCCGTGAAAATTCTGACAAGCAGATTCACCCGTTTGCCAGGTTTTTCACATATTTGTCCGTCTATGAAATACAGCCGTTTCCTATACCTGACATTGTTAAAACCTTGACCGCTATTTTTTCATTTTGCTTCCAGTTATTTCCAAAAAAGGTTGCCAAGCCGCCGTCTTTTCGATACAATATCCTGCGAGATAGAGAAGAAGGAACCTGCAGCATGTAATGTGGGACCAAAAATCAAGGAGGTCTTTCATGAAAGTATTAGTCATCAATGCCGGCAGCTCATCCCTGAAGTATCAGCTGCTGGACCCGGAAACCGGCCATCTGCTGGCCAAAGGCCTGTGCGAGCGCATCGGCATTGACGGAAAATTCACCTATAAGCCCCAGGTGGAGGGCAAGGCCGCCGTGTCGGCGGCGGACGTCCCCATGCCCACCCATTCCGAGGCCATCCAGGCGGTGCTGTCCGCCCTGGTGGACCCGGACAACGGCGTCATCTCCTCCATGAAGGAGATCGACGCGGTGGGTCACCGGGTGGTCCACGGCGGCGAGAGCTTCGCCAGCTCCGTCCTCATCACCGACCAGGTGATGCAGGCGGTGGAGGACTGCACCCCCCTGGCGCCTCTGCATAATCCGGCCAACATCATCGGCATCGAGGCCTGCCGGGCCGTCCTGGGCCACGATGTGCCCCAGGTGGCGGTGTTCGACACCGCCTTCCACCAGACCATGCCCGAGCATGCGTATCTGTATTCCATCCCCTATGAGTACTATGAAAACGACAAGATCCGGCGCTACGGCTTCCACGGCACCTCTCACCGCTATGTGTCCCTGCGGGCGGCGGAGCTTCTGGGCCGTGACCCAGCGGAGCTGAAGGTGGTGTCCTGCCACCTGGGCAACGGCTCCTCCCTGGCGGCAGTCAAGGGCGGCCGCTGCGTGGACACCTCCATGGGCCTGACGCCTCTGGCGGGCCTGCCTATGGGCACCCGGGCCGGTGATATGGACGTGGGCGTGGTGGAGTTCATCGCCAACAAGTACGACATGACCATTTCCGAGGCCGTGAACCTGCTGAACAAGGAATCCGGCATGCTGGGCCTGTCCGGCGTGTCCTCCGACTTCCGGGATCTGGAGCAGGCGGCGGAGAAGGACCATCACCGGGCCACCGTGGCCCTGGAGATCTTCGAGTACCGGGTCCGCAAGATGATCGCCGAGTATGCCGCCGCCATGGGCGGCGTGGACGTGGTGGTATTCACCGCCGGTGTGGGTGAAAACGCACCCGAGACCCGGGCCCACATCCTCCAGGGCCTGGAGTTCATGGGCATCACCTGCGATCCGGAGAAGAACCGCTGCCGGGGCAAGGAGCAGATCATCTCCCGGGACGGCGCCCCCGTCACCGTGATGGTGGTCCCCACCAACGAGGAGCTGATGATCGCCCAGGACACCATGGAGCTGGTCCTGGACCAGGAATAAGCCCTATTTATTGACCATTTCGCAAAAAAAAACCGGGACGCCGCAGCGTCCCGGTTTTTTAACTTATCAACAAGTCCAGCCCTGCGCAGCGGGCCGCAGAAGTCTTTACCAGCTCTGGGCCGACAGGATGACCTTCTTATAGCTGCGGCGGAAATAGACGATCTCGGCGGCGCCGGTGATGGTCCAGGAGAAGATATACAGCAGATACAGGGAGGTGATGGTGCCCAGCCAGGCGAACACGGTGTATACCCAGATGACCCGGAACACGCAGGAGCCCAGAATGACGATCACCGTGGGGCCTACGCTTTTGCCGATGCCCCGGGAGGCGGCGATGCTGGCGTCCATCAGCGGGGACACCACATAGGAAAAGCTCATGATCCGCAGCCGCTGCATGCCCGCGTCGATGACCGCCGTCTCGTTGGCAAACAGGCCCAGGAAGCTCCGGCCGAAAAACAGCAGCAGCAGACCGCACACGGCCCCCACCCCGGCGGCGTAGCACATACTCACCAGATAGCTTTTGACGATGCGCTCGGTTTTGCCGGCGCCCCAGTTCCGGCTGACGAAGCTGGCGCAGCCGGTATAGAAGGCCGCCATCATGTTAAACAGCAGGGTATCGGCGTTGGCGGCGGCGGAGCTGCCGGACACCGTGACGGCGTCGAAGGAGTTCAGGCCCACCTGGACAAACAGGTTGGCCACGGCGAAAATGGCGTTCTGCAGCCCCGTGGGGATGCCGATGGCCAGGACCCGGCGGGCCTCCTGGGGATGGACCCGGAGGCGGCGCAGCTCCAGGCGGCAGGCGTCCTTCCGCCGCAGCAGGTGCAGCACGATCAGCAGGGCCGACAGGCACTGGGCGATGACGCTGGCGATGGCCACGCCCTCGGCGGCCATGTGGCAGCGGATCACAAAGAACAGGTTCAGGACCACGTTCAGCACACCGGCAACGGACAGATACAGCAGAGGCCGCCGGGTGTCGCCCACGGCGCTCATGATGCCGTTGCCGCAGTTGTACACGGCCATGGCCGGCATACTCAGGGCGTATATCTTCAGGTAGAGGACGGCCCCATCCATCAGCTCGTCCTTGGTGTGCAGCAGGGTCAGCATGGGCCGGGCCAGCAGCACGCAGATCAGGCACAGCACCACGCCGATGGCGGCGCACAGCACAAAGGACGTGTGAACGGTTTTTTCCACCCGCTGCCTATCCCCCATGCCCAGGCCCCGGGCCACCGCCACGTTGACGCCGCTGCCCATGCCGATCAGCAGTCCCGTGAACAGCGACACCAGCAGCGTGGTGGAGCCCACGGCTCCCAGCGCCCGGTAGTCCGCGAACTTGCCGGCAATGGCCACGTCGCTGAGGTTGAACAGCACCTCCAGCACCTGGGTCAGCATCAGGGGCAGGCTGAACAGCAGCATATTTTTCCACAGGGAGCCTTCCGTCATGTTGACGGACAGGGCGCTCTTTTTTTGCGTCGCTTCCATGAAACACACCTCTTATCCAAAATATACTGGCACGCAATTGCACAGTATAACACCACAATTTGCACAAAACAACCCCCTCAGACGCCATATTTTCCCCAGAGGAAATGGCACGTCATTGTGCACAATGTTGTGTTCCGGAAGCAGACCCCTCCACCGGCGGAAAAAACCGGGAAAACGGCGGCAGATGGATAAAATTTTCACATTCCGGGAGAAAAGTTGCGAAAAGCCCTTGCAATCCACGGGGAAATGTGGTACAGTCCACTTCGACAATTGAATAGGGGCGGCGGGGCCTGTCCGCACTGCCGCCTGACACCATTATTTCTGGCTTGCCGCCAAGGTCGCGGCAAGGAAAAAGGAGAAAGCTATGAAGAAGAAACTATTGGCTCTTTTCCTGGCGCTGGTAATGGTCGGCGCCGTACTCCCGGGATGCGGAGACGGCAGCAAGGACCCCGGCGGACAAGGAAATAACGGCAAAACGGGCGAACCGGTCAAGGGTGGCGAGATCACCGTTGGCATCGCCCAGGACCTGGACGACAGTCTTGACCCCCACCAGACGGTGGCCGCAGGAACCAGAGAGGTCTTGTTCAACATCTTCGAGGGATTGGTGAAGCCCAATTCCGACGGCGAAATGATCCCCGCTGTGGCGGAGAAATATGAGCTGTCTGAGGATGGGACCACGTACACCTTCACGCTTCGTGAGGGAGTGAAGTTCCACAACGGCCAGACAGTGACCGCAGAGGATGTTGTATATTCCATCAATCGCTGCGCCGCTGTGCCGGAGGGTCAGGAGAAGCCTCTGGTAGCGGCGTTTTCTGCTGTCAAGAGTGTGGAGGCCCTGGACGAAAAGACCGTTGCCGTTACCATCGCACAGCGGGACCTGGAGTTCATCAGCTATATGACGGCCGCCATCATCCCCGCGGACTATGAAAATCAGGACACGGCTCCGGTGGGCACCGGCCCCTTCAGGTTCGTGTCCCGGACCCCCCAGCAGGACTTCGTCATGGAGCGGTTCGAGGATTACTGGGGCACCCCGGCGTGGTTGGACAAGGTCACCTATAAAATCTGCGAAAATGCCGACGCCCTGGTGATGAACCTGAACGGCGGGTCCATCGACCTGTGCGCCCACCTGACCTCCGCCCAGGCCTCCCAGCTGAACCAGAGCTTCCAGGTGCTGGAGGGCACCATGAACCTGGTGCAGGCCATCTATCTGAACAACCAGGCCAAGCCCTTTGACAATCAGCTGGTGCGCCAGGCCCTGTGCTATGCCATCGACCGGCAGGGCATCATGGACATGGTGGCCGACGGCCACGGCACCGCCGTGGGCAGCAGCATCTATCCCGCGTTTACCAAGTATTTCCTGCCGGAGCTGGTGGATAAGTATCCCCACGACGTGGCAAAGGCCAAGGAGCTGCTGGCCCAGGCCGGGTATCCCGACGGCTTCGACATGACCATCTCCGTCCCCAACAACTATCAGCCCCATATGGACACCGCCGAGGTGGTGGCCGAGCAGCTGCGGGAGGCGGGGATCAACGTGACCATCCAGCCGGTGGAATGGAGCACCTGGCTGGACACCATCTATAACGGCCGCCAGTTCCAGGCCACGGTGGTGGGCGTGGACGCCGCCAATATGACCGCCCGGGCCATGCTGGAGCGGTTCGTCTCTACCGCCAGCCGCGACTTTATCAACTACAACAACGCGGACTATGACGCTCTGTTCGCCCAGGCTCAGGCCTGCTATGACGCCCTGTTCCAGCAGGCCATCAACGCCCAGGACGAGGCCACCCAGACGGACCTGTACAAGCAGATGGAGACCATGCTGGCGGACACCGCCGCCAACGTGTATATCCAGGACCTGTGCGACCTGGTGGCCATGCGGCAGGATCTGGGGGGACTGAAGTTCTATCCCATCTATGTGCTGGACCTGTCCACGGTTTATTTTACCCAGCGGTAACGTTATACTGAATTGAAAGAGGCGATGACCATGAAATACGCGGCCAAGAAAATCGGACTGATGCTGCTGACCATGGTCATCGTCTCTTTTCTGGCGTTTCTGGCGTTCCAGGTGATCCCCGGGGACCCGGCGGTGAAGCTGCTGGGTACCGAGGCCACCCCGGAGCGCATTGCCGCCCTGCGGGCGGAAATGGGACTGGACCGGCCGTTTTTTGAGCGGTATGTCCAGTGGGTGCTGGGGGCCCTGAAGGGGGACTTCGGCACGTCCTACAGCTATAAAATGCCGGTGTCGTCCATGCTGGCGGGGAAGCTGCCGGTGACGGGGCTTCTGACGGGGATGTCCTTTGTGCTGATCCTGGCCTTTTCCATCCCCCTGGGCATTTTCACCGCCCGCCACGCCGGAGGGCGGCTGGACCGGGCCATGACCGCCGTGAACCAGGTGCTCATGGCCATCCCGGCCTTTGTGACGGGCATCCTGCTGACCTATGTGTTCGGGCTGGTGCTGCGGTGGTTCGTGCCGGGAAACTATGTTTCCCCCGGCGACAACTTCGGCGGCAGCCTGTGGTATTTTCTGTTCCCGGCCGTGTCCATCGCCCTGCCCAGGGTGGCTATGACGGTGAAGATGCTGCGCTCGTCCATTCTGTCGGAGCTGCAGAAGGACTATGTCCGCACCTCCCACAGCCGGGGCAACAGCGACCGGGCTACCCTGTACCGCCATGTGCTGCGCAATGCCATGGGGCCGGTGGTGTCGTTTCTGGCCATGACCGTGGCGGACATTGTGGCCGGCTCCGTGGTCATCGAGCAGGTATTCTCCCTGCCGGGGCTGGGCCGGATGCTGCTGACCTCCATCGCCAACCGGGACTATCCCGTGGTGCAGGCGGTGGTGGTGATCGTGGCCTTCTGGGTGGTGCTGGTGAATCTGCTGGCGGACCTGATCAACCAGCGGCTGGACCCCCGGCTGCGGCTGACGTGACAAATCGGAAAAAGAAAGGTGGGAGCGGGCCTTGCTGCTGAACGAAAAAAAGAATCACTATCTGCGGACGGGGCTGATCCTCACCGGATTGATGGCGGCCCTGGCCCTGGTGGGCTGCGTGTGGACCCCCTATTCCCCCACGGCCATGTCCGGCAGCGAGAAATTCCTGGCCCCGTGCCTGCGGCACCTGTTCGGCACGGACAACTTCGGCCGGGACATTTTCAGCCGGGTGCTGGCCGGGGCGGGCACCACCTTCTTCATCAGCGCCGCCACCGTGTGCATCGGCGCGGCGGTGGGAACGCTGGTGGGGGCCTTTACCGGCTATTTCGGCGGCTGGCTGGACGAGGCGCTGATGCGCGTCAACGACGCGGTGACGGCGTTCCCCAGCATCCTGCTGGCGCTGGTGTTCATCTCGCTGCTGGGGTTCGGCAAGTACAACGTGATCCTGGCCCTGGGCGTCGCCTTTGTGCCCAGCTATGCCCGGGTCATCCGCAGCGAATTTGCCCGGCACCGGGAGATGAACTATGTCAAAAGCGCCCGGCTCATGGGAGCGGGGCATCTGCGCATTATGTTTCTGCATATTCTGCCCAACACCCGGCAGGTGCTCCTGCCGACGCTGGTGATCGGGTTTAACAACGCCGTGCTGGCGGAGGCCAGCATGAGCTATCTGGGCATCGGCGTGAAGCCCCCGGACGTGTCCCTGGGGTACATGCTGTCGGAGTCCCAGAGCTATATGGCCAGGGCCCCCTGGTATATGCTGACGGTGGGCGGCGTGATCGTGCTGCTGATTTTAGGCGTCAGCCTGCTGGGCGAGGGCCTGCAGCAAAAGGAATGGGGGAGGTGACGGTATGCTGGAGATCCGGGATCTGCACGTGCAGTTTCACGGGGCGGACCACGAGGCGGTGCGGGGCATCGACCTGACGGTGGGCGACGGCGAGATCGTGGGCCTGGTGGGTGAATCCGGCAGCGGCAAAACCGTCACGGCCATGATGATCTCCGGTCTGCTGCGGCCGGAGCAGGCGGCCTTCCGGGGCCAGATTCTGCTGGACGGGCGGGACCTGCTGACCAGCAGCGGCGATACCCTGCGCAGCATCCAGGGAAAGGACATCTGCGTGGTGTTCCAGGAGCCCATGAGCGCCATGGACCCCACCATGCGCATCGGGCCCCAGGTGGAGGAGTGCCTGCGGGTACACACGGACCTGCCGCCGGGAAAGCGGCGGGAGCTGGCCCTGCAGGCCCTGCGGGACGTGGACCTGCCGGAGGCGGAGGAGGTATACCGGAAGTATCCCCACGAGCTGTCCGGCGGCATGCTGCAGCGGGCCATGATCGCGGCGGCCATCCTGCCCCGGCCGAAACTCCTGCTGGCGGACGAGCCCACCACGGCTCTGGACGTGACCATCCAGGCCCAGATTCTGGAACTGCTGCGCCGCCTGAACCGGGAGCGGGGCATGTCCATTCTGTTTATTTCCCACAACCTGGCGGTGGTGCGGAAGCTGTGCACCCGGGTGGCGGTGATGGAGAAGGGACACATCGTGGAGTCCGGACCGGTGGAGGACATCTTTTTCCACCCCCAGGCCCCCTATACCCAGCGGCTGATTGCCGCCATTCCCACAAGGAGGAAGCTATGAGCCAGGACCTTGTTCTGCAGGTCCGTGACCTGAACGTGTGGTACCGGCCCTCCGGCACCATCGGCCGCAGAAAGCGCCGGCAGGTGCTCCATGACGTGAGCTTTGACCTGCACCGGGGGGAGATTCTGGGCCTGGTGGGGGAGTCCGGCAGCGGAAAGACCACCCTGGCCCGGACCATTCTGGGCTTTGTGCCGGACTATACCGGCACGGTGACCCACTTCACCAAGCGGCCCCAGATGGTGTTCCAGGACCCGGCCA
>OHPO01001131.1_pt1 | contig 12650 bp, 9 predicted proteins | sample 1577741 | NCBI WGS metagenome assembly OHPO01 (sample SAMEA3879574, study PRJEB24766) | human gut metagenome | biome: human-associated habitat; feature: feces | place: USA | collected 1985/1987
ATAAGCAAGAGTGGGCATAAAGTCCGCATATGCAGACGGCAAATTATGCTCTGTGGCATCAAGACCTTTGATTTCCTCTTCTCTGGAAACACGCAAGCCGATTGTTTTCTTGATTATTGTGAAAACAACAGTCATGGTAACGGCTGTCCATGCGGCAACAGAAACTATGCCAAGCAATTGCAAGCCGAGTTGCTTTGCTCCGCCTCCGTAAAACAAACCGTTTTGCGTGTCAAACAAGCCAACGGCAACCGTGCCCCACATACCGTTTACACAATGCACCGCAACAGCACCGACGGGATCATCAACCTTAAGCTTAATATCAATAAATTCTACTGCAACAACAACTAAAATACCCGCAACGGCACCGATTATGCATGAGCCGAGCGCATCAACAACATCACAGCCTGCAGTTACGGCAACAAGACCTGCCAAAGAGCCGTTAAGCGACATAGATACATCCGGCTTGCCGTTTTTAATCCAAGTAAAAATCATTGTAACGCAAGTGGCAACTGCCGGAGCGCAGGTGGTGGTTACAAAAATTGATGCAAGCGAATCTATACTTTTTGCGGCTGCACCGTTGAAGCCATACCAACCAAACCAAAGCACAAACACACCGAGTGCGCCGAGCGTGAGGCTGTGGCCGGGAATTGCACGGGCTTCTTTTTTGCCGGTTTTCTTATTCTTAACATATTTGCCTATTCTTGGGCCAACCATCATTGCACCGATGAATGCCGTGATACCGCCTACCATATGGATAGCGCAAGAACCCGCAAAATCATGGAAGCCGAGCTTTGCAAGCCAGCCCTGCGAATTCCAAATCCATCCTGCTTCAATAGGATAAATCACCGCACTGATCACTGCGCTGTAAATGCAATATGATATAAATTTTGTTCTTTCTGCCATGGCACCTGAAACAATTGTGGCGGCAGTGGCGCAAAAAACAAGATTGAATACGAAATTAGACCAATCAAAATCCTGATAATCCGTGAATATTCCCAAATTCGGAACGCCCACAAGGCCTGCAACATAATCCTGCCCAAGCATCAAAGAAAAGCCAAGCAGCAAAAACATCGGAGTGCCTATGCAAAAATCCATCAGATTTTTCATTATAATATTTCCTGCGTTTTTTGCCCGTGTGAAGCCTGTTTCAACCATGGCAAAACCGCATTGCATAAAGAAAACGAGAGCTGCGCCGATTAAAAACCAAACGCCGAAAACCTCGTTGGAAACGGTTTCTAAAATGTTCATAATAATTTCTCCTATAATTTGTTACAGACAGAGCATTGCGCTTTGGCAAAAGCCAAAACGCAGCCTCCTGTTTCCCAAAAGGGATATATCAAAGCCGCCGCAAAGGCCGCAAGCGGCAGGCTTGATATGCATAATATGAATAGCATATAAAAAACAAAAGGAGCGCACTGCAATTTGCAATGCACTCCGTTGTGCTTTAATTGAGCCGGAACAGCTTATAACAGCCGCCCCGGCCGTTAAGGCATTACTGCCAAAGAGAGGGCTTATTTCTTGAGATATCTTTCAACTTCCCAAGCAGAAACCTGGGTGCGATATTCATCCCATTCATTCTTTTTGCCTTCGATATAAGCATTGAAAACATGATTACCGAGTGTTTCCTTAACAAACGGATCTGCCTCTGCCTCATGAACTGCGGAGATAAGATCACCGGGAAGGCAATCAATACCTTCTGTTACAAGCTGATCTGAATCAAGGCCGAAAACATTATAATCAACCGGTGCAGGAGGAGTCATGCCGTTTTTAATACCGTCAAGGCCTGCTGCAAGGCAAAGTGCCATTTCAAGATACGGGTTGCAGGTTGGATCCGGGCAACGAAGTTCAACACGAGTGCCCTTGCCTCTTGCTGCCGGAATACGAACAAGGCAAGAACGGTTTGAAGCAGACCAAGTAAGATAGCAAGGAGCTTCATAGCCGGGAACAAGCCTCTTATAAGAGTTTACAAGCGGATTTGAGAACACGGCAATGCCTTTAACATGATGCATAACGCCTGCGATAAACTGATAAGCAATCTTGGAAAGACCGAGTTCATCTGAAGGATCATCAAATGCATTGGAGCCGTCTTTCAAATTGAAAAGGCTCATATTGGTGTGCATACCTGAACCGTTGATGCCGCAAACCGGCTTTGGCATAAAGGTTGCATGAAGGCCATGCTTTGTGGCATATGTTTTAACAACGTGCTTAAAGGTCATAACTCTGTCTGCAGTTGTCATAACATCATCAAATCTGAAATCGATTTCGTGCTGAGATTCCGCAACCTCATGGTGAGATGCTTCAATCTCATAGCCCATATCCTCAAGAGCAAGGCAAATGTCTCTGCGGCAATTTTCGCCGGCATCGTTTGGGTTTAAATCAAAGTAGCCGCCCTCATCGGTAAACTCAGTTGTTGGGTTACCGTCTTCATCCTTTTTGAAGAGGAAGAATTCAAGCTCAGGGCCAACATTGAAACCGAAGCCCATTTCAGCTGCTTCATCAATAACCTTTTTAAGAACATTTTTAGGATCGCCGAGAAACGGTGTTTTATTATCTGCCATATAAACAGAGCAAATAAGTCTTGCGGTGGTTTTGCCGCCAAAGGTTCTCCATGGGAAGATTGCCCATGAATCAAGATCCGGATGAAGATACATATCGGATTCATCAATACGAACAAAGCCGTCTATTGAAGAGCCATCAAACATGCACTCATTATCGAGCGCTTTTTTAAGCTGCGAAACAGTTAAAGCAACATTTTTCATAAGACCGAAAACATCAGTGAACTGAAGCCTTACAAATTCAACATTTTTCTCCTTTGCATCATTGAGTATGTATTCTTTTGTGAACTTACTCATAACAGCTACTCCTTAATTAAATAAATTTTTTTGAGCCGCTTTGCGGCAAATAAAAAAGGGCGTTCCGAATCGTTCGGAACGCCTTTGTTCTTAGTACAATATCAGTATATTCCTACAAAAGCCCAAAGTCAACACATTTTTTCAATTTTGTGCGGGCTGCTTTTTTCAGGGCTTTTACGGCGCGGCTTTTAAGCAATTATGCACAAAAAGCAGAAGTTGTAATAATAATTAACCTTCATTTTTAAGCAATTCAGTTCAAATCCAAAAATTCCTCAGGGATTATCTCTTGCGCATATTTTTTGAAATATTCCGGGGTTGCACCGTCTTGCGCATGGGAAGCACCGAGCGCATCCGTGTAGTCCGAAAGCTTATAAACGGCAAAATCGTATTTTTTGCCGCTTGATTTTTTATACCAGCATACAACCGGCGCAAGCTTTGCCGAGGTGATTGTTACCTCATCATTTTTCTTTTCTATTTCAATTTCCGCCATTCCGCCGCAAAGTTGCTTTAAGCTTGTTTGATGAGAAATGAAATTGCCTATTGAATAATAAACAAGCATTTTTTTACCCGTTTGCTCATTTGTTACCCATTCAACAGGTTGAAGCACATGGGGATGCGTGCCGATAACTATATCAACACCGAGATCAGAAAAAAGTTTAACATATTCCCTTTGATAATCCGAAACCGCAGTGCTGTTTTCCGTGCCCCAATGAGGAAACACCATAACAACATCCGCATTTTGCTTTGCCGCATTAACATCTGCAGTGATCTTTTCCTTATCCATCATGTTAACACACCACTGCTTATTTTCAGGCAAAGAGATTCCGTTTGTGCCATAAGTGTAGTTCAACACGGCAAATTTAATTCCGTTTTTCTCATAATAAACCACCGAGTTATAATCTTCTTCCGTATCGTTTGAGCCAACATGCACAACCTCGGGATGCTGATCAAAATATTTGCACTCTTGCTCTATTCCGGAAAAGCCCTTATCAAGGGAATGATTTGTGGCGCAGGTGAAAATGTCAAATCCTGCATCAATTGCGGCATCGCCAACCTCCCACGGAGTGTTAAACATAGGATAACCGGTGTAATCAAATGCGCTGCCGCCCAGCATTGTTTCCTGATTTATTACTGCCACATCCGCACTCGAAACATAGCTTTTTATATTTTCATAAAACGAGGTGTAATTTCTTGAGCCGTCTTCATTTTCACCTGCGGCAATAAGTGTGTTATGTATCAAATTATCGCCAACGGCAATCAAAGACACTTTTGAAACGGCGTTTGTGGTTTGCTGGGTTGTGCCTTCCGTTGTTGGCTGAGCAGTTGGGGTTTGACCGTCTAAATTCTTAGTTATGCGGCCGCTTACGGCAAACACGCACAACACAACAACAGCAATTATAACAGGAATTATAACTCCCAATTTTTTTGATTTTGAATTATTATCGCTCATAAATACCTCTTATTTACACTGAGAGTGCTTATCATTTAAACAAAACGCAGGCATTCTGTTAGCTCTGCGCTCTGCTTTTAAGGTTGTAATCATTTTGCGGCAAAGAACAAAAGCATAAAATTGCCTTGCCGTTTCAGCCAATTTATTTTACCACATCGGCAAGAATATATCAATAGCGGCACCGAGAAGAAAACAGCGCCGAAACGAAAATTCGCCTCGACGCTGTTTTTATATTAAAACTGATTATATTATAAATCAATTTTGCCTGTTTCGCTGCCGTTTACAACATAATAAGCCGCAAAATCCTCTGCCTTAACATAAATCTTAAGGGACTTGATTTCGGAAGCCTTTTTGCCGCAAGCCTTGCGAACCTTTTTCTCCACATCTGCGGCATTAAACTGCCTGCCTGCAAACTCAAAGAAAACCTCGTCTTTTGCCTTTGTTGCTTTTTTAGCTGCAGACTTAACTTCTTTTTCGGCAGCCTTAACGGCGGATTTAACTTCTTTTTCTGCTTTTTCGGTGCTTGCCTTAACAGCCTTTTCTGCCTTTGCGGCTTTTTCTTTTGTTTCCTTAACTGCGTTTTCTGCCTTTACCTTTGTTTCCTGAGCAGCCTTTACTGCTTTTTCTTTAGATTCCTGTGCCGATTTAGCAGCCTTTTCGGACATTTCCTTTGCCGCCTTAACTGCCTTTTCGGTGGTTTCCTTTGCAGCCTTTACTGCTTTTTCCGTTGTTTCTTTAGCTGCCTTTGCAGCCGCATTTTTCTTAACAGCCATGTTAATTTCCTTTCACATAATAATATATTTATATATTGTTTTTCAATTTGGTAAAGCATTTAACTTTACAAGTAATATATTAGTATGCGAAAATTGCAAAGTCAATATAAGCACCGAATAATCTACAAGCAGCAGCCCAAACGGAGACACGAACAGCAACAATTTGTGCAAAATAACCAACAAATCGCCGTTAAAACTGTGCAAGCAACACAGCAACGCCGTCATTTTCATTAGTTTCGGTAACCGCTTTTGCCAGATTTTTAACCTTTTCGGAGGCATTTCCCATTGCAACGGACATGCCTGCAGCCTCAAGCAGAGGCAAATCGTTTTCATTATCGCCGAATGCCGCAGTGTTTTCTTTTTTCACATTGAAATAAGAGCATAAAAAGCCAAGAGCACGGCCTTTATTCGTGCCGCAGTTTAAAACCTCTAAAAAATTCTTTTCCAAAAGGCAGAAATCAAGCGAAGAATCCGAAGAAAGATATGACGCAAGCAAATTGCGATCCTCCTCACAAGGCAAATTTATAAAAATCTCATCGGCGCACTTCTTTTCGGATTCAAAAAGAGCGCATATATCAGGCACAAGCCTGCGAGAGCCGAAAATATAATCCCCAACGGGTGTGCCGGTGAATTTTTGCTTGTATTTTTCCATAAGGGCACTCTCAATATAGCCCACATCGTCTGCAAAAGCCTCATACAAACACCCTTTTTCGTTGAGCAAATGCATTATTTCAACCGATTTTCTGTTTGGAAGCGGAGCAGAATAAATCTTTCTGCCGCTGCACAGCTCTGTTATGCAAGCTCCGTTTGAGGTGACGGCGCAATGAACACCGGGCAGCCTTTTTACAGCTTGAGGCAAGCCGGAAAGCGGTCTTCCGGTTACGGGCACAATTTCAATTCCCCTTTCCGCTGCTTGTTTTGCTGCGGAAATAGTTTTTTCGCTTATCGTTTTATCATTTTTAAGCAAAGTGCCGTCTAAATCAACACACACAAGTTTTATTTTTTCATTCATTTGCTTCACCGCCAAAAACGCCGCCGAAAATCAACACGGCAAGCGCCGATAATACATGTATATAAGCAGCGGCAACCGTTAAAAACGATTGCCGCAGAATAATGAGCCTGAATTTTTTACCTTTAAAGGCTTAATCGGCAAGCAATTCGTTTGCAAGAGCCTCAAGAGCAGGAACATCTGCCGGCTTCATTGCCGATTTAATTGTTACCGTGCTCTCGCAAACGGTAATATTCTTCATGCTTTCAAGAGTTGCTTTCATAACTCTTGCCGCACACGGCGCCCAAGAACCGTTTTCAATAATTCCGACTTTTCTGTTTTGATAAGCCTTGCTTTTAAGATGCGCAAGAAGCGTTTCCATAGGAGGGAACACGCCGCCGTCATAGCTTGAAGCGGCAAGCACGATTTTGCCGTATTTAAACGCATCCTCAACAGCCTCTGCAAAATCATCACGGGTTATATCCGAAAAAGCAACCTTACAGCCTTTTGCTTCAAGAATTTCTTTAAGCTTAAGTGCGGCGTTTTTTGTGTTTCCGTAAACCGAAGCGCAAGCAATGAAAACGCCGTCACACTCAGGCTTATAAGATGACCAAGTGTTGTAAAGATTTATATAGTATTCCAAGTTTTCGGTAAGAACGGGGCCGTGAAGCGGGCAAATTGTTTTAATATCAAGTGCCGCAGCCTTTTTCAGCAATGTTTGAACGGGGCCGCCGTATTTTCCGACTATGTTAAAATAATACCTTCTTGCCTCGCAAGCCCAATCCTCTTCAACATCAAGCGCACCGAATTTGCCGAAGCCGTCTGCAGAGAAAAGCACCTTTTCGCTGCTTTCGTATGTTACCATAACCTCAGGCCAATGCACCATGGGCGCCATAACAAAATTAAGCGTATGTTCGCCGAGGGAAAGGAAATCGCCTTCCTTAACCGTAAGCTTCTCAACAGACGGCGATATATCAAAAAACTGAGGCAACATTGCAAAGGTTTTTGCATTGCCAACAAGAATTGCAGAGGGATATTTTTCCGTAAAATTCTTGATATTTGCGGCATGATCGGGTTCCAAATGGGAAATAACAAGATAATCAGGCTGCCTGCCGCCGAGCGCAGCTTCAAGATTTGCAAGCCATTCGGCTGTTTTTCTTGCATCCACCGTGTCCATAACAGCAATTTTTTCATCCTCTATCAAATAGGAATTATAAGAAACGCCGTTTGGAATTATATATTGGCTTTCAAAAAGGTCCAAATCCTTATCGTTTACACCTATATACTTTATTGACTTTGAAAATTCTTTCATACTTAACACCATAGCCTTTCCGGCAACAAGTTGATTATAAACAGCCGCCGCAATCCCGTGTTGCCCAAACAGAAGCAACGGCAATATAATTAAGCAGTGTGATTTTTTCACTCTGTTGTTTTCTGTGATATTGCAACTAATTTACAGCTTATATAATAGTATATTACCATCAAAACCGCAAGTAAAAAAGTAACTTTTTCCCAATTTCGGCAGCCTGCTGAAATTATCAAAAAATGTCTGCGTTTTATTGACAATCTTGCATAATGGTAGTAAAATTGTAGCAAATACTCTTAGAGAAAGAAGTAATTTTAATGGAAAAGAAAAATATAGAATGGTCAGAACTCAGCTTCGCATATATGCCGACGGATTACCGCTATGTTTCATATTTTAAAGACGGCAAGTGGGATGACGGCGCACTTATCACAGACCCGAATATCACAATTAACGAATGTGCAGGTGTGCTTCAATATGCACAAACTGTTTTCGAGGGCTTAAAGGCATACACCACCGAGGATGGCAAAATCGTTTGCTTCAGACCGGATTTAAATGCAGAAAGGCTCAGACAATCCGCAGAAAGGCTTGAAATTCCGCCCTTCCCGGAGGACAGATTTATTAAAGCGGTTGAAGAAGTTGTTAAAGCAAATGCAGCTTGGGTTCCGCCTTACGGCTCAGGAGCAACTCTTTACATTCGCCCGTACATATTCGGCTCTAACGCAGTTATAGGGGTTAAGCCGGCAGACGAATATCAATTCAGAATTCTTTGCACACCGGTTGGCCCGTATTTCAAGGGCGGTGCAAAGCCGATTACAATTCGCGTAAGCGATTTTGACCGTGCAGCACCTCACGGAACCGGCAACATTAAGGCAGGCCTTAACTATGCCATGAGCCTTTATGCCATTGTTGATGCCCATAAAAACGGATTTGACGAAAATATGTATCTTGATGCGGCTACAAGAACTTATGTTGAAGAAACAGGCGGCGCAAACTTCCTGTTTGTTACAAAAGACGGCACAGTTGTTACTCCTAAGTCGGATTCAATTCTTCCGTCTATCACAAGGCGTTCGCTTTGCGTTGTTGCAGAAGAAATTTTAGGCCTTAAAGTTGAGCACAGAAAGGTTGCTTTTGAAGAGGTTAAAGACTTTGCCGAATGCGGACTTTGCGGCACTGCGGCAGTTATCAGCCCCGTTGGCAAAATTGTTGACCACGGCAACGAAATTTGCTTCCCCTCCGGCATGGAAGAAATGGGCCCCGTTACCAAAAAGCTTTATGACACGCTTACCGGTATTCAAATGGGCAAAATTGAAGGCCCCAAGGGCTGGGTTCACGAAATCACAACAGACTGATTTAAACACGACTCAAAAATTGAACACAAAAAATTATCCACCCGAAACATTCCGGGTGGATTTTTTTGCGCATTCTGCCGAATTCAATGCAAACTTATCTGAGCAGCATATCCAAAAATTCGCTTTTTGAATTTGAGATTGTTTTCATTGCGGTTTTAACATCCGTTAAGCACTCATAGCTGTACCAAGGTGCTTCGCAGTTCACCATTGAAAGCAGCCACGGGCAGATTTCCCGACTGATAATATACTTTGTTATGGCAAAATCACGGCGCACATTTTTTGTTGGATAAGATTTGCTGTAAAGTGAAAAATCCGTTAGCAGCAGAAAAACGCCCTGCTGATATTTCATTAAATCATTAGTGGGAATATCAATAAGCAAGGCCTCCGGAGATTCCTGCTGAGCACGAGCCTCATATGTTTCCATAGCCTTTTTGATTGCTGCACGGGAAAGATCGTTCGGGCGCAGTTTCAGAAGCTCCTCGCCGGAATTAAGCACCGTTACCTTGTATGAATTAAGCCAACATTCGGCGGTTATAATATCACTGGTATAATTATCATAATTTTCAGTTTCTGCCGTGTAAAGCACAATATCATCGGCATATTCCGTTCTGTTTTTCAGAGCAAAGGAAAGCGCCACATAAAGCGATTTTGTGAAATCGATAAACGGCGAAACATCCAAATAATGCTGTGAAAAAGCGCAAAGCTCATAAAGGCGATACGGCGATGCCTCTCCGAAAAGTGTCCTAAACACATCATAATAACTGCCGAGTGATTTATAATAATCAAGCAAAAACTCGCTGTTTACATTTGTTATAACAGAGCCTTTTTCAAGCAGCTTTTTCTTATTTCTGAGCAAAGTGGGCACAAGCGGACGCGACAAATCATTTATCCTTTCCCCTCGATAAAAAATTTTTTGCTTGTTTGCTTCAAAGGGCTTCTTTATCAGTTGATCAAATTCTGAAACTGTGCCTATGAATTTTTCATTTATGCTGAAATCATAATCAAATTCATTTTCAAGAGCTTTGCCGATATCGCTTAGTGCGGTTTTAAATTTGCCTATATTTTCCATATTTTTTTATCACCGAGAACATTATACTATAAAAAGTTTGTTAAAAAAAGAACAAATTATAAATCTTTTATTGATTTTAAAATAACTAAGTGTTATCATAAGGGCGAATAGGAGAGTGTAATAACTATGAGAGGAATAAAAACATCAAAATCCCGAATAAGGAAAACCATTTTCACAGAAGTTGCAAAGCTTGCTTACAAAGGCTGGGACGAAAAGGAATTTCAAAACCTGCCATATAAAATCATCAACGGCGATGTTGCGCAATACAGGGACAGTGTTTTCGTTGAAAGAGAAGTTGTGGCAGAAAGACTTCGTGCGGCAATGGGACTTTCACTCAGAGATTTCAACGATTTCAATTCCATTTGCGAAGGAATTGACGAAAGCTTGGTAGATGAAAAATACTATGAAGCGCCGCTTATTGACATTATCAAGTTTGCCTGCAACAGATGCCCGGAAAACAAGGTGTTTGTTACAAATGGGTGCCAAAACTGCCTTGAGCATCCCTGCGTTGAGGTTTGCCCTAAAAAAGCCATTTCAATTAAAAACGGCAGATCTTTTATTGACCAGGAAAAATGCATTAAATGCGGTTTATGCACAAACGCCTGCGAATACAATGCAATAATCAGACAAGAGCGCCCGTGCGCCAAGGTTTGCGGCATGAATGCAATCAAATCGGACGAACTCGGCAGAGCCGAAATAGACCCCGACAAATGTGTTTCATGCGGCATGTGCCTTGTTAACTGCCCGTTTGGTGCTATTATAGATAAGAGCCAAATTTATCAAACAATCACTGCCCTTAAAAGCGACACTCCCGTTTATGCCGCCATTGCGCCTGCATTTGCCGGCCAATTCGGCAATGTGAGCACAGGAAAAATCCGCACCGCATTCAAGGAGCTTGGATTTGAGGATGTGGTTGAAGTTGCAATCGGTGCAGATCTTTGCACAATAGAAGAGGCTCAGGATTTCATGAAAGAGGTGCCGGAAAAGCAACCGTTTATGGCAACTTCATGCTGCCCGGCATGGTCTGTTATGGCCAAAAAGCTTTTCCCCGAATTTGCATCATACATTTCCATGGCTCTTACCCCGATGGTGCTTACCGCAAGGCTCATAAAAGAAAAACACCCGGATTGCAAGGTTGTTTTTGTGGGCCCGTGTGCCGCTAAGAAACTTGAAGCGAGCCGACGCACCATAAGAAGCTATGTTGATTTTGTGCTCACCTTTGAAGAACTCAGCGCAATTCTTGAAGCTAAAGAGATTGACATTGCCGCTTGCGAAGAAAGCGAACCGCTCAGCGGATCAAGCGGAGACGGCAAGGGCTTTGCAGTAAGCGGAGGCGTTGCAAAAGCAGTTGAGGATGCAATTCATGAACTTGACCCCGAAAGGGAGGTTCTTACGGCAAGGGCAGAAGGATTGCCCGACTGCCGCAAAATGCTTCAGCTTGCAAAGGCAGGCAAATACAACGGTTATCTGCTTGAGGGCATGGCTTGCCCGGGAGGCTGCGTTGCCGGTGCTGGCACGATTCAGCCCGTTAAGAAAACAACCGTTGCAGTTAACATGGCTGTAAAAACAAGCGAAAATCAGAGCGTTTTAAGCTCCGAATACAAAGAATACCTTCACATTTTGGAAGAAAAAAAATAATTACGAAAAAGCAATACTCCCGCAAGGCAAAACGCCTGCGGGAGCTTTTATTTTCATGATTTGATTTTCCACCCGCCAAACGGCGCAAATTAGGCTTTTTTGTTAAACTCAAATTCCAACAGACGATAAAAACGGCTTAAAATTCTTACAAATATATAAACCCTGTAATTACAAACTTGCATATGCTGTAACAATATGCTATACTCTAAAAAACATAAATTGTAGAAAAATCATTAAAGGAGAAAATCATGGCAGAAAAAACAAAAATGCAGATTTTAAAAAGCTTTTCTGCCCTGCTTACGAATCACGAGCTTGATAAAATAACGGTTACCATGCTTGTGGAGGAATGCCATATAAGCAGGCAAACATTTTATTATCATTTTGCGGACATTCAGGCACTCATAGATTGGGGCGTAAAAAAATACACACAAGGCTGTGTTAACGATGCCAAAAAGGCGGCAAACATTGAAGAAGCCACAATAATTTATCTTACTAAAATTGATGAAAGCAAGCTTTTTCTGCGCAAATGCTTTTCCTCATCGCTTTCCGGCTATATGACGGGGCTTATTCGCAACAGCATAATGGAATACACCTCTGAATTTTATTCTCAGTTTATCAACTTTGGATATAAAGACAGCAGCGAGGTTGATTTTGCCATTGAATTTACTGCAAACGGGGTAACGGGATTCATTATTTCCATGCTCTATTCAAAATCCGAAACAGATATAAAAGCCCTTGCAGCCAAGATGAACGACTACATATTTACAAAGCTTGTTAAAAGATGAAAAAAGCGGTGCGATAAAAAATCGCTCCGCTTTTATTTTGTGTTATTTGTTTATTTTGCGTTATACGGCCGAGACACGGCGTTTAAACAAATTGATTTGCGGCAGAATCATATTCATAGCCGATACTGCGCAAGCTGCTTTGCAGCTCTGTTTTATCGCAGCCCAAATCGTCGCAAAGCGCATCAAGGTTTGAATAGAAATCACGCAATTTCATATTAACAACGCTTAAACACAAAACAGGATCTTTTGGCAAAGACATAATATTCACAATTCCTTTCCCTGCGGCAATGCGGCAAACAGCCGCAAAAAGCGCCGTGTGTGCTCTTTAATATAAAATTACCATAAATATTTTAGTTTTTCAAGAAATTATGAATAATAAAATATTGAATATTGTGGCAATTTGTGTAATAATATATTAACTAATTATTATATATTAAATA
>OHPO01001140.1_pt1 | contig 12579 bp, 9 predicted proteins | sample 1577741 | NCBI WGS metagenome assembly OHPO01 (sample SAMEA3879574, study PRJEB24766) | human gut metagenome | biome: human-associated habitat; feature: feces | place: USA | collected 1985/1987
ATCGCTTATCCGTAACCATTATAACGAAATGCTGCTTACCTTGGAACAAGGTTTTAGCGGGCGCACGTTGAATATACGTTTTCGTCTCTTTAATGATGGTTTGGGATTTCGTTATGAGTTTCCCGAACAACCTACTTTGAATAAGTTCGTTATCAATGAGGAACTGACTCAGTTCAATTTGGCGCATGATTATACGGCTTTTTGTATGCCGGGTGATTATGACACTAATGAGTTTACTTACACCACAGCTCCTCTTTCTCAGATACGTGAAGAGATGCCTAAACAATCCGTGACCATGAAGTCGTATGAAGCGAAATCGGCGGGTGATTTGATAATACAGACGCCTCTGATGCTGAAAGGGAGTAACGGATTGTACATTAATATCCATGAAGCTGCTTTGGTGGATTACTCTTGCATGCACTTGAATCTGGATGATAAGAATTTTGTTTTTGAATCTTGGCTTACTCCCGATGCAGTAGGCGATAAAGGTTATCTGCAAGCTCCCTGCACGTCACCGTGGCGTACGGTTATCGTAAGCGACGATGCTCGTGACATCCTTGCCTCTAAAATCACGCTGAACTTGAACGAACCTTGTGCTTACGAGGACGTTTCCTGGATTAAGCCCGTGAAATACGTAGGTGTATGGTGGGAAATGATTGCAGGTAAGAGCACCTGGGCATATACAGACGACCTTCCCTCCATCAAACTGGGTGAAGTGGACTACTCCAAAATGAAGCCCAACGGCCGTCACGGTGCCACTAACGAAAATGTAAAAAAGTACATCGACTTCGCAGCCGAGCACGGTCTGGACCAAGTATTGGTGGAAGGCTGGAATGAAGGCTGGGAAGACTGGTTTGGCAAATCCAAGGATTATGTATTCGATTTTGTGACCCCTTATCCCGATTTCGACGTGAAGATGCTGAATGAATATGCCAAGAGCAAAGGCGTGAAGCTGATGATGCATCATGAGACATCCGGTTCGGTGCGCAACTACGAACGTCACATGGACAAGGCCTATCAGTTTATGGTGGATAATGGCTACAATGCCGTGAAGAGCGGATATGTAGGTAATATGATTCCCCGTGGTGAACATCATTATGGGCAATGGCTGAACAACCACTACCTCTATGCCGTGAAGAAGGCAGCCGACTACAAAATTTGCGTGAATGCGCACGAAGCTGTACGCCCTACCGGTTTGTGCCGTACTTATCCTAACTTGATTGGCAACGAATCTGCACGAGGAACTGAATATGAGGCATTCGGCGGTAGCAAACCGTTCCATACCACATTGCTTCCATTCAACCGCTTGATTGGCGGTCCGATGGATTATACACCGGGTATCTTCGATACCAAACTTGACTTTATGGGCGATTTGCCCCACGGACAAGTGCAGACTACACTTGCTAAGCAACTCGCTCTGTATGTAACTTTATACAGCCCGTTGCAGATGGCTGCCGACTTGGTTGAGAACTACGAAAAGCACATGGATGCTTTCCAATTCATCAAGGATGTGGCAGTAGACTGGGACGACAGCAAGTACATTGAAGCAGAACCGGGTGATTACATTACCGTGGCCCGTAAGGCAAAAGGAACCGGCAACTGGTTTGTTGGAGGTATTACAGACGAGAATGCACGTACAGCCAACTTTACGCTCGACTTCCTTGAACCGGGCAAGCAATACGTAGCCACTCTCTATGCCGACGGTAAAGATGCTGATTACAAGGAGAATCCTACTTCTTATCAGATAAAGAAGGGTATCGTAACCAGCAAGACCAAAATGTCCGTGAAGGAAGCGCGTAGCGGTGGTTTTGCATTGAGCTTGATTGAAGCAACTCCGGCTGACAAGAAAGCTGTGAAGAAGTGGAGATAATTTAGGGTAGAAAGAGTTTTTATTAGGCATTAGTGAGGCCCCGCAGAAGTCCAATCTTTGCGGGGCTTTTTTTTGTGTTAGGGTAAGCTCATTCTTATACCGTAAAAATAGCATCAAGACCCGAGTTTTTGGTAAGTCCGTTCTTTGGGGAAACCTTTATTTTTGCACTCAGATAACAGATTGCATAATCATTAAAAATCAGAGATATGAATACGGATAAGAAAATCAGTCGTCGGGAGGCTTTAAAGCGTATGGGATTTGCCGTGATGAGCAGTGCTATCGCATCTTCCGGCCTACTCTCGTTGGCATCCTGCGAAACAAAAAGGAGTAAGCGTATCATCTTTTATTTTACCGGAACGGGTAACAGTCTTTACATCGCCCGTCAGTTGGCTGGAGAGAACGCAGAATTGTTGAGTATCCCTCAGATGGTGAAACGGGGGAAGTATGAATTTGAGGCAGATGAAATCGGCATCGTTTATCCCATCTACGGTCATATGCCTCCCTATATGGTACGGCAGTTCATTCAGAAAGCAAAACTGAAGGCAGAATACAAGTTTGCTGTCCTCACCTATGGTGCAAGGAAGTGCGATGCGGTAGAGATTTGGGACCGTATATCCCGTAAAGCCGACAATGCGTTTGACTATATCAACACTATCATCATGGTGGATAACTGGCTACCCAACTTCGACATGAACGAGCAACTCAAGATAGACAAGCACATCCCCGAGAACTTGCAGAAGATAACGGCAGATATCAACAGTCGGCAGCATTGGCACGAACCGGTGACGGAGGAGGAACGGCAACAGCACCAAGGTTTTATGCAGCGGAGTGGACTCGACCCCGAGGTGGGCTTCCTGATGAAAAGCGAGAAGTTCTTTACCGTGACCGATGTTTGTATTGACTGTGGCATTTGTACCTACGTTTGTCCGCGCGGCAACTATGAGCTGACGTCGAGAGGAGTGAAGACGTCCGGTGACTGCGAGTTCTGTTTTGCCTGCATACAGAATTGTCCGCAGAAGGCTATTCAGTTCATAAAGCAGGAAGATGGCTCTTTTCCTGACGGAACGGAGAAGAACCCCAATGCCCGCTATCGTAATGAGCATATTTCGCTAATAGATCTGAAACGGGCAAACAATCAAAAACTATAATCATTAACCTCTGTATTTTGTCGGATTTACACCCAGATGTTGTTGTACGTAACGGCTAAAATAAGCAGGAGAGGAAAAACCGAACATATCGGAAATACGGACGAACGTTAGTGATTTGTCGCGCAGCAAACGCGAGATGTCGAGTGTGGTATAACGGTTTATCCAGTAGTTTGCTGTATAACCGCTTACTTTCTTGGAAACTTCCGAAAGATATTTGGAGGTGACACATAGGCAGTCGGCATAATAGGTCACTTCACGATGCTCGCGGAAAGTTCCGTTCTCCAGCATGTTGAGGAAACGGCTCATGATGGAAGCATTTTGTACAGAGATATTGTCCTCGCCATATAGATGGGAGTGGAAATCGAAGAAGTCGAGTATCAACATCTGTGTGGAGGCGATAAGCATATCGCGATGGAAATGATGGTCTGTATTCCGGAGTCTGTATTCCACTTGTTCAAAATCCCGGAGACATAGCTCTTGCTGTTCGGTAGTCAGGGACATGATAGGATTGAGAAATAGGGAAAGTTGCCCTTTCATGCCGTAGTTGTTCTGTGGTGTACTCAGCACCACAAAGCCCGATGCGATATAGATGACCTTTACGCGAAAATCTTCTGAAGGTTGAATTTTCTCTACCAGTTTTCCTTTGCGGACAATCATCAGGTCGCCGGCACGTAGCTCGCGCTCCTCTCCATTGTACTTCAATCGGCAGATTCCTGACAGACAGAGGGCGTGTGCAAGATAGCCACTGTATGCGTCCGTCCCCAGACCTTGAAGAGTATCGGCTATTATAATATTTGCGGTTTCTCCCATTATACAGTTGTTTGGTTTCGATCACAAAAGTATATGTTTCCAATAATATAACTTCTATTGTGGGCAAGAAATATATTGCCTTTTTTATTCATTTCAAATCTGCCCGAATTTCGCAAATTCTTCATACCTTTGCATCCGTTAATTTTAGAAACCAATAACAAAACAGAACTTATGGGAGGTTTTTTCGGAACAGTCGCCAAGGCAACAAGCTGTGTGGCAGATTTGTTTTACGGCACAGATTATAATTCACATTTAGGGACAAAACGTGGTGGGTTGGCTACATACGATGCAGAAACGGAGCAGTTTACCCGTTCCATTCACAATCTGGAAAGCACTTATTTCCGCACGAAGTTTGAGGATGAACTGGATAAGTTCAAAGGAAATTCCGGAATAGGAATCATCAGTGACACAGACCCTCAACCCCTTATCCTTAACTCCCACCTCGGTCGCTTTGCCATTGTAACGGTAGCCAAAATAGTAAATCTGCAAGAACTGGAAACAAAACTGTTGGCCCAAAACATGCACTTCGCCGAACTCAGTTCGGGCAAAACCAATCAGACGGAACTTATCGCCCTCCTTATTATACAAGGAAAGACATTTGTCGAAGGAATTGAAAATGTGTATAAGCATATCAAAGGTTCCTGCTCCATGCTGTTATTGACGGAAGACGGCATCATTGCCGCTCGCGACCGCTGGGGACGTACTCCGATTGTGATTGGCAAGAAAGACGGAGCGTATGCCGCCACAAGTGAGTCGAGCAGCTTTCCGAATCTTGGTTATGAGATAGACCGTTATTTGGGACCCGGAGAGATTGTTCGCCTGCGTGCCGATGGTGTGGAACAGATGCGCAAGCCTGATGAGGGAATGCAGATTTGTTCCTTCCTATGGGTATATTACGGTTTCCCCACTTCCTGCTACGAAGGTAAGAATGTGGAGGAAGTGCGTTTTGCCTCCGGTTTCAAGATGGCACAGACAGATAAGTCAGAGGTGGATTGTGCCTGCGGTATTCCTGATTCGGGTGTAGGTATGGCGCTTGGGTATGCCGAAGGTAAAGGAGTTCCTTATCATCGTGCCATTTCCAAATATACTCCGACTTGGCCTCGTAGTTTTACTCCCAGCAAGCAGGAATTGCGTTCGCTGGTGGCAAAGATGAAGCTGATTCCCAATCGTGCCATGCTCGAGGGTAAGCGTCTGCTGTTCTGTGATGACTCTATTGTCCGGGGGACCCAGTTGCACGACAATGTGAAGGTGCTGTATGAGTATGGTGCCAAGGAGGTGCATATCCGGATTGCTTGTCCTCCATTGATATATAGCTGCCCGTTTGTAGGATTCACGGCTTCCAAAAGCGACATGGAACTGATTACCCGTCGTGTCATCAAGGAACTGGAGGGTGACGAGAATAAGAATCTCGATAAGTATGCCACTACCGGCTCACCCGAATACGAAAAGATGGTGGACGTTATCCGCGAGCGTTTCGGACTTTCATCCTTGAAGTTCAATACGTTGGAAACTCTGGTTGAGGCTATCGGATTGCCTAAGTGTAAGATATGTACGCATTGTTTTGATGGTAGCAGCCATTTTTGATTGACATTTTGTCCTTAAGAAATAAAAAAGAGGCGTGAATTGCTTGGCAGTTCACGCCCCTTTTTTTATCTTTACAGCACAAAATAGTGGTTAATGATTAGTGATTAATGATTAATGCCATTCGGATAATGCTTTTCGCCAATTACTAATCACTGACCATTAATCACTAACCATTAATCACTAATCATTATTCATCATGACTTTAGTAGAACGTTTTTTAAAGTACGTAAGCTTCGATACTCAGTCCAGTGAAGAGACTGAGATTACTCCGAGTACTCCGGGGCAAATGGTGTTTGCCCGGTATCTGAAAGAAGAATTGGAAACTTTGGGTCTGGAAGAAATCACGTTGGACGAAAATGGTTATCTGTTCGCCACTCTTCCTGCCAATACAGACAAGCCGTTGCCCGTCATCGGCTTTATTGCCCACATGGATACAAGCCCCGATATGAGTGGCAAGAATGTTTCTCCGCGTATCGTGCAGAATTATGACGGTAAGGACATTGTTCTTTGCGCCGAAGAGAATGTGGTTCTTTCTCCTGCCCAGTTCCCCGAACTGCTCGACCATCAAGGGGAAGATTTGATTGTGACCGACGGCAAGACCTTGCTTGGTGCCGATGATAAAGCCGGTATTGCCGAAATTGTATCGGCGGTGGTATATCTGAAGGAGCACCCCGAAATCAAGCACGGTAAAATCCGTATCGGCTTTAATCCGGATGAGGAAATCGGTCTGGGCGCCCATAAGTTCAATGTAGCGCAGTTCGGTTGCGAATGGGCCTATACCATGGATGGCGGAGAAGTGGGTGAACTTGAATTCGAGAACTTCAATGCGGCCTCTGCCAAGATAAGCTTCAAGGGACGGAATGTGCATCCGGGCTATGCCAAGAATAAGATGATTAACTCTATCCGCGTTGCCAACCGTTTCATGTCCATGCTTCCGGCTGACGAGGCTCCGGAGCATACCGAAGGTTACGAAGGTTTCTATCATCTGATAGGTATTACCGGCGAGGTGGAGCAGACAACAGTCTCTTACATTATCCGTGACCACGACCGCACCCGCTTCGAAGAGCGCAAGAAGGAGATGGAACGTCTTGTGGCAAAAATCAATGAAGAATACGGTCCGGGTACCGCTACTCTGGAACTTCGCGACCAATACTATAATATGCGCGAGCAGATTGAACCGGTGATGCATATCATCGACACCGCTTTTGCCGCCATGAAGGCGGTAGGTGTAGAGCCTCGTGTAAAAGCCATTCGCGGAGGTACGGACGGCGCCCAGCTCTCTTTCAAGGGCCTGCCTTGTCCCAATATCTTTGCCGGTGGCTTGAACTTCCACGGCCGCTATGAGTTCGTGCCTATCCAGAACATGGAGAAAGCCATGAACGTCATCGTCAAGATTGCCGAGCTCGTAGCAAGCAAATAGATAATTCATAACTCATAACTCTAATAGTTCCATGAAAACCACTCCGTTTACCGAAAAACACATCTCGCTGGGTGCCAAGATGCACGAGTTTGCGGGATATAATATGCCTATCGAGTATTCCGGCATCATTGACGAGCATCTTACAGTATGTCAGGGTGTCGGTGTATTCGACGTCTCACACATGGGAGAATTTTGGGTGAAAGGTCCCCATGCTTTGGACTTTCTGCAGAAAGTGACTTCCAATAACATAGCTGCCCTCACACCGGGGAAAGTACAGTATACCTGCTTCCCAAATGAAAATGGAGGCATTGTGGACGACCTTCTGGTCTATCATTATGAGCCGGAGAAATACCTGCTTGTCGTGAATGCGTCGAACATTGAGAAAGACTGGAACTGGTGTGTGTCTCATAACACGGAAGGCGCTGAATTGGAAAATGCTTCCGACCGCATGGCACAGCTTGCTGTGCAAGGACCGAAGGCTATTCAGGCTTTGCAGAAGCTGACTTCCATTAATCTTTCCGACCTTCCTTACTATACTTTTACCCACGGTGAGTTTGCCGGAGAAAAGGATGTCATTATCTCCAATACCGGATATACCGGCGCGGGTGGTTTTGAACTTTACTTCTATCCGGAGGCTGCCATGAAGATTTGGGATGCCGTGTTCGAGGCAGGCGCGGAGTTCGGCATTAAGCCAGTTGGTCTGGGTGCGCGCGATACGCTTCGTCTGGAAATGGGATTCTGTTTGTATGGCAATGATTTGGATGACACCACTTCGCCCATTGAAGCGGGTTTAGGATGGATTACCAAGTTTGTGGAGGGAAAGAACTTCACCAATCGCCCGATGCTGGAAAAACAGAAAGCGGAAGGCACTACCCGTAAGTTGGTGGGATTTGAGATGATAGACCGCGGTATCCCCCGTCATGGTTACGAGCTGTATAGTACAGACGGTATTGCCATCGGTGTGGTTACCTCCGGAACTATGTCGCCTACCCGTAAGATTGGTATCGGAATGGGGTATATCAGACCCGAATACAGCAAGGTCGGTACGGAAATCTGCATTGACATGCGGGGACGTAAGCTGAAAGCTGTGGTTGTGAAGCCGCCGTTCCGCAAACAGTAGTTTGAATAAATGACTGAGAATGAAGAATTTGGCTGCGCAATGATGCCGCATGACAAATTCTTCATTCTTCATTCTTAGTTATTCCTTTCTCTATATTCTGCTTATCCTGTCCAGCATTTGGTTTGCCCAACCTATCTCTTTATTGGTCCATTCCTTTTCGGTTCCTTCTATGCCCTGGCCTTCGTAGGCCGAAAGCAAGGTGATATATTCTTTCAGTATATCGGCGGCTTGGGCTTGTTTGTTCATGCGCATCAATAATAGTATTTTTTGTTTATATATGTCCAGATTGGGGCTTGTTCCTGCCATCTCCTGGGCTTTATCAAGCATGGCGAGGCAGCGGTTGTTCACTTCTTCCGTATTAGACAGTGCCATTTCCGCTTTTACCAGGATGATGTAGTCATTGTCCGTGGCTAGTCTGTTGTCAATGTTCTTGCGTATCAGCCGGGCAGTTTCCTTATAGCGCTTGTTGGCGTAGTTCATACTTGCGTTGAAAGAAACGACATCGCTGGTGGTCCGTAGGTAGGGGCGGGCACTCAGGCTATGGGATTCACCGGCCTTTTCTATACGCTTTTGCAGGTTGCCGATGCTGCCGTAGCGAGGAATGTCCTTGTTGCGTTGGTGCAGGTTGTAATACCCTATAATTTTACCGAGGGCCGATGCGATTCCGTCGGGATTATAGCCCTTGAATGCCAGAAGTTGGCGCGCAAGGCGGTCTGAAGAGATTTCCTGGGAAGTTTTGTATTTCATCCCCAACCGGTCCGTTGCCGGAATGCTCAAAAGGGAAGCGATGGCTCCGATATCTGCCACCAGACTGACGGCATAAGCATCTTCATTATCGTCCCAGTAGGCCACATCGAGGGCTGCGCTGGCGGTAGTGGCAAAGACATCTGCCCAAAAAGCTGCACGCTTGGCACGCCGCTCGGCACGATAAATGTTGTTTACCTGATGGTCGAGGACGAAATGTCCCAGCTCACATGCGATGACGGCGGCCAGTTCGTCTTCGGAATCAAGAGTGCAGAGGAGGCCTGTACTGATAACCATGGAGCCGTTGGGAAGCATGAAGGCATCTGGTTCGGACGACTGGATGATACGTATGTTCAGGCTTTCTCCACGATTGCTGTCAATGGTGGTGGCATTCAGTTTGGAGAATATTCCTTGTACGTACGAGGTTATGTAGTCGTCCTGATAGGCTATCTCGTTCAGTTTATCGAGATAGTCCAGGCATTCTTCGTCGATTTCCTGGCGCAGTTTGTGCTTGTAACCGCGGTCGTTGAAATATTCGTAAAGATGATTCTTCAGGTATATTTGCTGCCAGAATTCCCGGTCCGTTTCCGGAGCGGATATGGCAATGATACCCATCTCATCCGAAGGAATGGTTTCTTGTATGCCATTCACTTCGACGGCATAGTAAATGTTATCGCTGTTTTCACCGGGATTGTTCATTTTGACAACCCGGCGGATAATGACCGGGGTACCGGCGGGAGATTGCTGGTACTCTTTTGTCAATTCTCCTTTGATGGCGATGTTTCCGCTTAAGTCCTTGTGCTTGGGTTTGGCAAACCCTGCCGTTGTGACAAGGATTGTTAGGATGAATAGGGTGGCGAGTCGTTTCATGATTATGGTATGTTTTCGGTTTCGATGATACAAAAATAGGAAAGTGTTTTTCCCCTTTCTTGTTTTTTCCCCTATTCTGTGATAGGAGATTCCCTATTTATCGCTCAGCGGGAGGCGGAAACAAAAAAGGGAACCTTTCAGTGAAAGACTCCCTTTTTTCAGTTTGCTTGAAACTGATTATTTCTTACGGTTACCGTAACGGCTCATGAACTTATCAACACGACCGGCGGTGTCAACCAGCTTGGACTTACCAGTGTAGAACGGGTGAGAAGTGCTGGAGATTTCCAGCTTTACCAGCGGATAAGTTTCACCTTCGAATTCGATAGTCTCTTTCGTGTTGCAAGTGGAACGAGACAAGAATACATCACCATTTGACATATCTTTAAATACTACCGGACGGTAATTTTCAGGATGAATACCTTTTTTCATTTTGATATTTTCTTTTAAAAATTTATATTCTGTTACTATTTTGGTAATAAATAGTGTAATGGTCTTCTTTTCAGAGCGCAAAGATAGTGCAAGTTGGAGACTCTACAAAATAAATTCAGATTTATTTTTATTTAGTAGGTTTATCGCATTTTATTTCTGATTTTTGCAGGACTTAATCTTGTGAATTTATGAGGAAACTACTTGTCTTATGCTCTTTCTGGCTGTGCGTGGCAACGCTGGGGGCACAAAATGCGGAACGGAAACTGTATAGTGTTGCGTTCTACAATCTTGAGAACTTATTTGATACGATTCATGATGCAGGTAAGAATGACTATGAGTTCCTGCCTAACGGCAGTTACCAGTGGACGGCAAAGAAGTATGAGTCCAAGCTGCAGAACCTTTCCAAAGTGTTGGGGTCCCTTTCGCGTGATTTAGTGCCGGAAGGTCCGGCATTCATCGGTGTGGCAGAGGCAGAGAACAGCCGGGTGCTGGAAGACCTCGTGAAGCAGCCGGCCATTTCCAATTATGAGTTCGTGCATTATGAAGGACCGGACAGACGGGGCATCGACTGTGCCTTGCTGTACGACCCGAAGCAATTCAGCGTTACCCACTCAAAGTTGGTGCTTTCCACTCCTTTTGAGGGGGATACGGTGCACTTGACGCGTGGCTTCTTGATTGTGGACGGACAACTGGCGGGAGAGCGTGTCTGCGTGATAGTGAACCACTGGCCCTCCCGTGGGGCAAAGTCGCCGGTGCGTGTGCATGCAGCCAGGCAGGTAAAGGCCTTGAAGGACTCTCTGATGCGTAGCGACAAGAAGCTGAAGCTCATCGTGATGGGGGATATGAATGACGACCCGATGGACGAAAGCATGGAGGTGCTGGGAGCGCGCAAATATCCGAAGCAGGTGAAGAAAGGCGAATTCTACAATCCCTGGTGGGTGACGCTGGAAGACAAGGGAGTGGGGACATTGCTCTATCGGGGCAAGTGGAACTTGTTTGACCAGATTGTCATTTCGAAACCGTTGCTGAAGGCTAAGAAAGGGTTGCGCTATGATCACAATGAAGTTTTCATCCGCGATTATCTGATTCAGCAGGATGGCAAATACAAAGGTTCCCCCTTGCGTACGCATGGGGGCAGGACTTGGCTGAACGGTTACAGTGACCATTTGCCGACCATCATCTATCTGAAAAATTAGTATTACATAATAATGTGTAAACAGATGCCGGAGAGCAAACATGTTCTCCGGCTTTTTTGTTGATAGAAGTATAGATGGCAAAAGTATGGCTGGCAGAGATAAATGCAAAGAGTTTGTAATATAGAGATTACAATAATCTGTTAAATGAAGCCAATAGCTTTAAAATAGAATGGATTTGGTAGGATGAGCCGGATATTTTATTCCCGTCAAGTTCTTTACTTTAAAGGATAATGATTACTTTTGCGTAGAATTTTAATTCACTAACAATAAAATTTAAACAAAATGGTTAATTACAAAGATTTAGGACTGGTAAACACAAGAGAGATGTTTGCTAAGGCTATCAAAGGTGGATATGCTATTCCGGCATTCAACTTCAACAATATGGAACAGATGCAGGCTATCATCAAGGCTGCAGTTGAAACAAAGTCTCCGGTTATTCTTCAGGTATCTAAGGGTGCCCGTCAGTATGCCAACGCTACGCTGTTGCGTTACATGGCTCAGGGTGCTGTTGAGTACGCTAAGGAATTGGGTTGCAAACATCCTGAAATTGTTCTTCACCTTGACCACGGAGATACTTTTGAAACTTGTAAAAGCTGTATCGATTCAGGTTTCTCCTCAGTAATGATTGACGGTTCACATCTTCCATACGAAGAAAATGTTGCTTTGACAAAGAAGGTTGTTGATTATGCTCATCAATTCGATGTTACAGTGGAAGGTGAACTTGGCGTGTTGGCTGGTGTAGAAGATGAAGTATCTGCTGAACACCATACTTATACCAATCCTGAAGAAGTTATCGATTTCGCTACTCGTACAGGTTGTGACTCTTTGGCTATTTCTATCGGTACTTCTCATGGTGCTTACAAATTCTCTGGTGAAGCTAAATTAGACTTTGACAGACTTAAAGAAATTAAAGATGCTCTTAAAGAAGCAGGTTTTGGTGATTATCCAATCGTTCTTCACGGTTCATCTTCAGTTCCTGCGGAATTTGTTGCTAAATGTAATCAATTTGGTGGTAAATTACCTAACGCACAAGGTGTTCCGGAAGATATGCTTAACTATGCTTCTAAGCACGGTGTTGCTAAGATTAATATCGATACTGACTTAAGATTAGCAATGACTTCTACAATCAGAGAATTCTTTGTAGAACATCCAGAAAAATTTGACCCTCGTGAATATATGGGACCAGGCAGAACTGCTGTTAAAGAAATGGTTATGCACAAAATGCGCGACGTTCTTGGTACAGCCGGCCACGCTGACGACTAGTGCTACGCACGTAGCCAATTGGTCGGTTGACATAGGTATTCAACAAGTAGGTTTTAAAACTACTGGTCAACCTCGACGAAGGACTATAATAGACATTTTGTCGTAGTAAAAAATATGGGCAGAAC
>OHPO01001155.1_pt1 | contig 12442 bp, 10 predicted proteins | sample 1577741 | NCBI WGS metagenome assembly OHPO01 (sample SAMEA3879574, study PRJEB24766) | human gut metagenome | biome: human-associated habitat; feature: feces | place: USA | collected 1985/1987
AAAGAATAGCTGGCAAGGGCATTCTCTGTATGCCCTTGCCAGCTATTCTTTATTGGAACCAAAATCATTTTGTTGTTTTATATAAAATTGATACGAAAAGGCAGATTTACTACATTGCTAATCCAGCCTTTGGTAAATTAAAATTGAATAAAAATGATTTTTTTGAAAGTTGGATTGGTGCTGACGTAGATAAAAATACAAGAGGGGTCGCGATTCTATTAGATGCAGAAATAAATGTTTCTAATCGTAATTATAAGCAAAAGAGCGAGTATAAACAAGCAGTTAAACAGATAGTTACTCATATAAAGACAATCTCTCAAAAGTTTTCAAAATGGTATATCATTTCAATAATATTAGTATTGGTGTCCTTGCTGATGAATTGGGCTATTCCTATTTTGTTTCAGAAGACAATAGATAGTGGAATAGGTGCTAAAAATATATCATTAGTTCAGTTATTTATTTTAGGGCAACTTGCGTGTGCTATTGGTTATATCTTCTTTTCAACGTTGTACGATCTTTTATTACTGAAAATTAATTTTAAAGTTTCAACTACATTTCTAGAGGATTTTCTAGGGAAAGTAATTAAACTTCCATTGTTTTTTTTCTTACGCAGAGTTAGTTCTGATTTGCTTCAACGAATTCAAGATTTAGAATTATTACAACGCTTTTTAACACGGCATGTTATTAGGTTTCTAATTACAACTGCTAACTTTATCCTGTTCCTCTCTCTTTTAGGAACATATAGTTTAATTATTGTATCTATATTTCTTTTTTCAAGTTTAGCTATCCTAGGGTGGATAAGTATTTTTTTTAAAAAAAGGGCAATCTTAGATTTTTCAAGATTTGAAGTATTGTCAGATTATCGGAATAATTATTTTGAACTTATATCAGGAATGTCCGATATAAAAATTAATAATGCAAGTAATACAAAAGTTCAAAAGTCTAAATCTCTACTTCAGAAAACAAATAATTTACTTCTTCAGACATTATATGTGGAGAATTATCAGATCGTAGGAGTAAATATTCTTGATAATATTAAGAATTATTTTATTCTTGGTCTATGCGCATATTGGGTTGTTGAAGGAAGATTATCTCTAGGGGAAATGATAAGTATAAATTATATAATCGGTCAGCTTAGTGGTTCTATTAATTTCTATTCAAACTTTGTTAGAGATTTTCAAGATGCTCAAATCTCTGTCACAAGGCTTAATGAAATTAATAATACACATTCCGAGATTAGGGCTAGTGATATTTATACGAATGTAACATTAAGTCAGGGAGTTTATTTTAAAAATGTATCTTTTAAATATTCGAGCAATCAAGCTCACTATGTAATCAAAGATATTTCATTTGCTATTCCCAAAGGAAAGGTTACCGCATTTGTTGGAGAAAGTGGTAGTGGAAAAACTACTATATTAAAATTATTATTAGGATTTTATCCTGTACAAACTGGAGAAATCCTTTTAGATGATAAAAATCTTAATGAGGTCAATATTGAAAAATGGCGATCTATGTGTGGTGCTGTTTTACAAGATGGGTATATTTTTAGTGGGACTTTTATGGAAAATATCGCATTGGCCGATATGAAACCTGATGTAGCCAGAGTTATATATGCAGCCAAAATAGCATGTATTAATGATTTTATTGAATCTCTTCCTATGCAATATAATACTCTAATTGGGAAAAATGGAATAATGTTAAGTGGTGGAGAAAAACAGCGAATTTTGATTGCAAGGGCAGTATATAAAAATCCAGAATTTTTGCTGTTAGATGAGGCTACAAACTCGTTAGATTCAATTAATGAATTAAAAATAAGTGAGAATTTAAATAAATTCTATAAAGATAAAACAGTAGTAATCATCGCTCATCGTTTGAGTACCATTAGAAATGCCGATACCATTATAGTCTTAAATCATGGGAAAGTTGCGGAAGTTGGGAATCATGAGATTTTAATAGACAGGAAAAATATTTATTATAATTTAATAAAAAATCAACTTAGATAACTTGTGTTAAGTGCCGTATTTATTATTAAATTATATATTTTTGTTTATCAATATTTTGTAAGTATTTCTAATGTAGAGTCATTAAGATAAAGATTATGGATAAAACAATAATAATTAAGACTTCAAAGGAAATCACTCCAATAAATACAAAGGATATTTCACATATAGAAATTGATTCAGATTGCTGTACATTCCATTTTGATGATGGTAGTAAATTTTCCTGTTCTAAATCATTAAATAATATAGAGCGTTTATTACCTTCTTATTTTATTCGAGTTCATCGTAATTGTATTATTAATACAAATAAGATAGTAAAAATCAATATAAAGAATAGAATAGCATCTTTGCAAAACGGAAATAATGTTAAAATATCAGTAAGAAAATTGAAATATATAAAATATTCACTAATTTCTCTCCAGAAAGATTAAATTGTTATAATCAATAAGCTATTCATTCATAAGTAGAATAATTACGTTTAAAGGTAGAACCTATCCACTCACAGAATAGAAAATTCCTATTTATATTATAACTTCTTTTTACCGTAAATTGCTTACGGTTAAAAAAGTCTAGAAGAAATTTAACAAAGATTCTCCTTCTAGAAAATTATCGGAAAATAATAGATAATTAACGACTCAGCATTTCAACTGTACTGTGGCGTAATTTTAAGTTCATGAGCATCGAAGAATAATGAGATGTATTACTGTGACCAATATATTTAATCTTTAAAAATAGTATATAATTAAAAAGTTATGAATCATGAAAAAAATTAGTAGAATAAAAAGTTATGTTGATTCTTTAGAATCCGAACAACTAATAGGAGATAAAGGTTTTATGTTATTCTGTGGAGGATCATTAATAATGGATAGCGTTATGGCAGTGGATAAAAATAAACATATAACACGAAATAATAAGATGCAAAAGGCATTCGACCAAATTATCGGTCAAGGTTGGTTACACTATGATGCGGTCGAAGGAGTATTAAACAATGAAAATTAAGAATATACAGTTAAAGAATATTGGTCCATATGTTGATTACAATGAGTTTGATTTTAGCATTGCTGATAGTACAAAAAGGATGGTTTTGATCGGCGGAAAAAACGGTGCCGGAAAAACGACACTTTTTAACGCCATTAAAATTTGTCTTTATGGTTGTATTGCATTTGGGTTTGAGACTAACAATGCAAGATACTATGATGAAGTAGAAAAGATCATTAATACAAATGAAAAGCTTAAAAAAGTCGGTGAATCTGAAGTTGTTATAGACTTACTTCTTGATGACGGTAAGGATGATCATGTTTATACTTTTGACAGACTTTGGAAGGTGAAAGGTAATAAAATCATCGAAAACTTTACACTATCAAAAGACGGTGAAATAGTTCCTGAAACCGAAAAAAGTGATTTTGAGAGCTTCTTACTCCAAACTTTACCGCCAAATTTGTTTAAGTTCTACTTTTTTGACGGTGAAAAAATTAGTGATTTCATTTTCAACGGAAACAAAAATACTGATTTTAAGGAAGCATTCTTGAAACTGTGTAATCTTGATACAATGGAGATTATTCGTGATAATTTTCGTAGAATTTCGCGTAACAAGTCCAAGAACGGTCTTGATATCTCAGAAGAATATGAAAAATGCCTATCTGATGATAATCTCCTTGCTGAACGCATTACATCAGCCGAAGAAGATTATCGAGAAATTGCAAGTGAAATTGCTGTAATAGATGATCAATTGGCTTCCTTAGAAAAAGTCTATACAAAAAGCGGTGGTATTTCTAAAAAGGAATGGCGTTCGATGGAAGAACGTATTGCTAAAGAAGAAACCAGGCGTGAGGAAAAAAGGAAGTGGCTTAGGGACATTGCCAACAATGTACTTCCGTTTATAATTTTACAACCTCAAATGGAAGATTTAAAAGAGCAAATTATGATAGAACATAAAGCTCAAGTTGATGCAAATGTTAAAAGTACAATTGATACTCCTGAAATAAAATCAATTATTGCTAATGTTTTAGATATGGCTGGAACTGAATTGCCAGATACAATTACCGATAAAATCATTTATGAAATTATTGAATACACCAATAAAACCGCATCTATTACTCCTATATTAAACCTTTCGGATTTTGATAGATTCGAACTAACTTCAAAAATTAATAGTTTGCTCGCATTCGATGTAACTCGTATTAAAGCAGCAACTGATGATATTGAGGCTTCCTTAAATCATGTGAAAAGAATTCGAAAAAAGATGGAACGAAGCAGTATAGAAAACTACGAAGGATACTTACGGTCTAAAAGTGATTTGAATGAAGAAAAAGCAGATAAGACTATGAAACTCGTTAAAATTGATGCAGAACTTCAAAAATGCAGAGCAGATAAGGCTGTTTCGGCTGCAAAATTGGCTAAGGCTAAAGCAAACTATGAAGCGGTGTTAAAAAAGAACTCTATAAATGATATTTCTGCTCGTGCACTACTTGCATTTGATGAACTGCAAACAGTTTTATATGAAAAGAGTATTCGAACAGTTGAAGAAGGTTTTCAAAGGTATTTTAATTCCCTTATCAATAAATCAGATCTGATAGACGGAATTCATATTGATAACAATTTAAATGTTCTTCCGTACAAAAACAAAACTTTCGATACTTCTGAACTTAAGAAAACAATTAATAAAAATGGTTCGGAGTATGTAATTGCTCAGATTGGTTTACACGCATACGAAATTCTTCAAGAAAAAATGTCTGCCGGCGAACAAGAGATAGTGCTTCCTGTTGAAGTTAAGCAGCAGCTATCCGCAGGTGAAAAGCAGATATTTATTATGGCGTTATATCAGGCACTTTCACAGCTCAACAAAATCGATGTTCCATATATTGTTGATACGCCGTTCGCTCGTATTGATAAGGAACATCGTGGAAAGATTTTGGAACAGTTCTTCAAACAACTTAATGGTCAGGTTATCATCTTATCCACTGACGAGGAAATTGTCGGCGATTATTGCAATGTAATTTCAGATATTGTGTCCAACACATTTGTCTTAAACCATACCATTAACGGAAATACTGAGATTCTTTCAGATACCTATTTTGGAGGCAGTATATGACGAACAAATTACACACATCATTACAGACCCAGGAGATATTTAATGCACTTGGGCAATCTCTCGGCTTGCAACCATTTATTCTATCAAAGTTGGCTATTGCTTTATCAGTAAGAAAAGGCAAAATATCCTCAGATGATTATAAAACGAATAACGACGGTTTAGAGTTGAGCAGACAAACCATTTTTGGTGACCATGATCTATTATTCAAATCCTTGATAATTAACAGAGAAGGCAGAGCAATAAATGAAGAAGAGTACTTTCCTGGTATCGTGAAAGCACATCTTGATCGCGGAGCACAATTATTAGAAGATGAGAAAAGATACAGTAAAGATTTCTACAATCATATGTGCAGACTCGATAAGAATATATAAGGAGGATAGTTATGGATTATCCTAAGGTTAAGCCGTGTTTAGATACATCAGAATATGACTTAATTGAAGAATTATATCTGCCCTGTCTAAAGTGGGCTGATAGATTTGATCGTGGGGTGGGATTTTTCACAACAGGGTGGATCACATACAATGTGACTGGCCTAAGCAACTTTGCTTCTCGTGGCGGTAAAATGCGCTTAATAACTAGTCCAATTCTCTCTAATGAGGATACTGATGCCATTATCAATTCAGAAGGAAACAATGGAGAAGCATTCAAAAGATTGGAAGCGGCATTAATTGATAATGTTCGTGTTTTAGAAGCTGAAATGAAAGCTGATGTTTCTAATGCTTTTTCTTGGATGATCTATGATGGAATTATTGATCTTCGGTTTGCTATTCCTTGCGAAAAACTTGAAGACGGAGACTTTCATGATAAATTTGGAATCTTTTACAAAGGCGAAGATAGGATTTCTTTCTCTGGTTCGATAAATGACAGTAAGCATGGCTATCAAAATTACGAGAGTATTAAAGTGTTTAAAACCTGGGCAGGAACTGGCGAGTATGTTGAATCGGATATAAATCGTTTTGAAAAGATATGGAACAGTAAAGATAAAAACTTAAAGATATTTACCGTTCCCACCGCAGTAAAAAAATGCATTTTTCAATTACGTACATCTAACAGACCATACAAAAAGCATGATTCCGCTTCAAATCGATGGGTTCATCAAGATATGGCTGTTGAAAAGTTTATAGAAAAAGAACATGGAATACTTGCCATGGCAACCGGTACCGGTAAGACGGTAACTGCAATAAAAATAATGAATCGTCTATTTGACGAAAGCAAGATAAGACGTGTTGTAATAACGATGTATGGAAACGATTTGCTAGATCAATGGTCAAAGCAAATGCGAGAGTCTTTTAAGAATAAGCAAATTCATTATCATTATGGTTCGCATAAAAGGATGAATGATTTTATTATGCATCCCGATGAGGCAATATTATTAGTATCGAGAGATTCAAATAATCTAACAAAGCTGTTAAATCTTTTAGATAAAGCCCCCGGCAACTATAAAGATGATACCTTATTTATTTTCGATGAGGTTCACGGCGCGGGATCACAGTCTTTTGTAGAAAATCTTACCGGAAAGCTGTCTCCATATAAATACCGATTAGGCTTGAGTGCAACGCCGGAAAGAGAATATGATGATGTCGGCAATGAGTTTTTATTGAATGAAATTGGAGAAATTGTCTTTGAGTTCAATTTGGAAGATGCCATTAAAAAAGGTATTCTTTGTGAATTCAATTATATTCCGTTACCATACGAACTGACCGAAGCTGAGAAGCATAAGAAAAAGAAAATAATTGCAGCTTTTAACGCCAAAAAGGAAAGCGGAGAGCCATATGATGAAAAGGAGATGTTTACTCAGCTATCATTGGTCAATAAAACCGCTATAAATAAAATTGAAGAATTTGAGGTATTGATTTCAAAGCGGCCTGAATTATTGGACAAGTGTATTATATTTGTTCAGACTATGGAATATGGTAAGCAACTTCAGGAAGTGTTGATAAAATACACCGACAAGTATCATACGTACTATGCTGATGATGAAAAAATTAATCTTGAAAACTTTGCGGAAGGCAAAATTAACTGTCTTTTAACTTGTAAAAAGGTCTCTGAAGGTATCGATATAAGTAGCGTTACAAATATCTTTATATTTGCTTCTGACCGTTCTAAGCTTGTAACTACCCAAAGAATCGGGAGAGCTCTCAGATTGGATAAGAATAATCCAGAGAAAAAAGCAAATGTCATTGACTTTATTCTTGAAGATATCGGTGAAAACGATAATAATGCCGATCAAGAAAGAAAAGAATGGTTAACAAAACTTTCGGAAACAAGGAGATGCGAAGATGAGGAATAAAATAATTGAGGAAGCAATCGACCGTGTAATTGACGAGTCTAATACCTCGTCTGATTTCAAATCTGTTTTCAAGAAATATATCAAAAACAAATTCGATAATAATGCAAGCGAGGGTGACCTGAAGAGAGCCTTAACTCTTATTGAAGAGGGGGATGAACAAGAATGAAAATGTCTATCCTTGGAATCGAATATAAAAATATTCGAAAAATCTCTGAATTAAAGCTTTCGTTTGTTGATGCCAATGGAAAATCTATTAAAAACAATTTCGTTATGATGGCAAACGGTACCGGTAAGACCACTACAATGGAACTAATTAAGGGTCTAATGGACGGTTCTGCAGCTGATTGGAGTGCGAAAAAAATCAAGACATTTGCACCAACTACATCACATTCTGATGTGGGCGTGTTTAGTATTGCTGTAAAATTTGATGAACGTCAGTACAAGTATTTCTTGTATATGAATTATAAAACTGGTACTGCGAATATTAAAACAACAACTACAACACTTGGCGGCATGGAAGACGGACGACACTTGCCGGATGCTCTTAAAGGCATTTTTACTCCTGAGTTTGTTAGACGCTTTGTTTTCGATGGTGAGCAAGCAGAAAAAACGATGGACAGTTCTTCTAATGAGGCAGAAGAAACCATTCGATATCTGTATAGATTGGACGAGCTTGATGAAATTATTGCTACGAACCAGAGAATTCTATCGGAAATTCAAGATGCCGAAGGAAGTAAGGGTAGCAAAAGTTCTTTGAGCAATTTGCGCACTCGACAGGAAGGCATTAAAACTACAATCTCTAAATTACAAAAACACGCAGCACGTCTCCGCAAAGATATTAAAACATTTGAAGATGAGCGAAAAGAGAAAATTACTCAGCGTGATGCACTTGATAAAAATTATGAAACATTAAACCAAGAAAAGCAGGAAATCCTCAATTTGCAGCAACACAATAAAGATTCTATTGATGCACAAATTTCTGAAATAATTAGATTATCTAAATCTCCATATTTGATTAGTCAAGAGTTCTGTGATCGCATGTATGGTCTTGGAAGCAGTATGACAAAATTAAAGTTGCCCAAAACCATCTCTAAGGATTTCTTCGTGGAACTCGCACACGCCAAGGATTGTATTTGTGGTAGATGCATAGGAGAAAGCGAAAAGAAAACCATTCTCGAAAATGCGGAAAAATACTTGGGTAGTGATCAACAATCTGTTCTAAATGCAATTAAGAGTAGCTTAATGGCTTGCTCTTATGATTCGAGTTTAAGCGATGCTTTTACAGAGTTATCAAAATTACGTGAAGAGGCCAATCGCCTTCAAACAAGGCTCAACACTAATGCTGAAAAACTACTAAAAGCCGGTGGCGAAGAAGCAGCGAAGTTGAAAGCGAGAATAGACGAGTTAGAAAAACGTATTGCAGTTTCTAAGTATCAGCTTGATATTATAGAATCTAAAGACGAAAACAATGAAGAACTCACAGAGGATAATAACCTTTATAAAGCAGAACTTCTTTATAAGGACTATGAGCACAAGATAGCCTCAGCAACAAGAACAAATGCTGCTCTTTATAGAAAAGAAGTTGTAGAAAGTTTAGTCTTCGCTATTAAAGAACAGGCAACCGCTGAATTGAAAAAAGAAATCATTCGTAAGGCAAACGAGAAAATCCAAAAAGTAATTACAGATGACTTTATTGAAATTGATAATATTGACCGTTACATAAAACTTAAAGAACGTAGTGGGGCAAGTCAAGGACAAACATTAGGAATTGCTTATTGTTTCTTAGGAACATTGTTTGAAGATTCTGAATTAGAATTTCCTTTTATAATAGATTCGCCTACAGGTTCTATGGATTTTGATAAAAGAGAAGCTGTAGCGGATATTATTCCAAAGGTGTTCAATCAGATGATTTCATTTGTACAATCTGCGGAAGTTAAGCGTTTTGCTGATAGATTCTATGACAATCCGGATGCTCAGTATCTAACAATTGTTGTGTCGCCGTCCTCAGGAATGGTGGAAGTGCACGAAGGTATTGATTTCTTTGATTCGTATCAGCAAAAACATAAAGGAGATGAAAAATAATGCATTTTAAGATGTCAAAAAATGCTCAGTCATTTTTCGCGGACATTATCAGTCCCGCTGGCTCGCACGGTGCGGAGAATAAGAATAAATTTAAATTCCAGTTTGATGTGTATTATTGCTGTGCGCTCATAGGAATGGCGGCAACTCAACTCGACGAAGATGCATCAGATCTTAATGATTTGACCGAAAACTATCCCAAACCTTATATAGATTGCAAAGCACAGATAGCTGGTTTACTGGTTGCTTCTGAGGCTGAGCGCCAGGGAATTGATGTGCAAAACCAAAAACTTGAAGAGGTGATGCTGCGTTATTTGAGCGATAACGAGACTATGCTTTCCGATGAAGGTGTAAAGACATTAAACGCTTATTCATTGAGAGGATATGAATTGATACACGAATTTCCTTTGGAAGGAAAACCTACATCACGAGAAGAATTCTTGGAAGCATTTAATGTGGCTATACAAATGTATACTGTATGAAAGGAAGAATAACTATGAAAACTCAAATTACACCAAGCTATACCACAATAGGTGATATTTTTGAAAAGAATTTTCTTTTTGAAGTTCCAAAATATCAAAGATACTATTCTTGGGAAAGCGAGCAGGTTGATGACTTTATAAAAGATATCAAAAACATTTATTTACATACAACTCCGGAAAATATAATAGAGCATTTTTTTGGAGGTATTGTTGTAGTCAACAAACCTGTACCTGGTTCAAATCGTTCTCAAAGAGAACTTATAGATGGTCAGCAAAGAATTACAACTACCATCTTATTGGTAATAGCTTTGATACGTAAATACACGGAACTTAATAGCCCTGATTATGCCGAATTGATTAAAGATAGTATTGAACAGCTGAATAGTAAGTATCTGTATTACAAGGACAAAATCAATCGTAATTCAGTGACAGTTGAAAAATTGGTGTTGTCAAACGCAGACAAGCAGTATTTTTCTGATATTATAAAAGGGACTCCGAGCGAACCTGGAAGAGAATCGCACAAGAGAATTAATAAGGCATATACGAAACTTCAAGGTTTTGTTAATTCTATTGTGGACAGTTTACCTAATATCGATGACAAACTAGATGCGCTGACAAAAATTGAAGATATAATTCATAATAATTGCACGATTATATTTATTGATTCGCAAACAAGAGAATCAGCATATAAGTTGTTTCAAGTATTAAATGATCGCGGGGCTGGATTGACAGAAGGTGATCTTCTCAAATCAAAGACTTTAGAATCATTAGAAAAACATTTCCCGATAAGACAATCTGATATAGAAAAAGAATGGGATGATATTTTACAAGATGAACCAAAAACAACAGAACAATTTTTACGTTATTATTATGCTTCTGTTTGCGGAAAACGCGTAGGCAGGACTTCGTTATATGATGATTTTCTTAAGAGGTTTTTCCCTAAGTTGGTTGATAATGATTCAATAACAGAAGAAACCGATGCCATTGAAGTTGTTAATACCATTGGTACTATTCTTAAAGAAGTGAAAACATATCGAAAGTTAATAGATGGTATTTGGCCGTACGATTCTCAACAGCCTATTACAGATTGGGATAGAAAGAGATTGGATATACTGGTTAACTATTTAAATTTCGATATTGTCTACCCAATATTGCTTGCTGCAACACATCTGAAAGAGAAAAAATTTGCAGAATTAGTTCATATGTTAGAAAAATTCATGTTTAGATACAAAACGGTTTGCAATCTTGGTCATCAAAAATTAAGCGACTTATATATGACAGAAGCTGTAAAAATTAGAAATGATCCTGAAAATTATAGGCTTACAGATTTGCGCCATACTCTTCGGGGTTATATTTCAACAGAATGTACTGATATTGTATTTACAGCAGGATTATCTAATCTGAAATATCGAACCAGCGGAAACAATAAACAACTTAAATATTTGTTTAGTACTTTGAACGAGCATAAAGAATGGTATGATTCAGGAGTAGGAGGAAACCCAAAACCCAGTACCGGCAGTGTCATAAATTATGATAACGTGACAATTGAACATATAAGTTCACAATCTGCAGATACACCCCTACCAGAGTTTGCTGGAGACAAAGTTCATAATTTTTATAATTTGACATTATTGACGGGCTCAGAAAATGATAATGCAAATAATAAGGATTTTGCTCTAAAAAAGCGCATATATGACGGCTCTGAATATGTCCTTAATAAGTATTTCTCATTAGTAAATCAGTGGGACTATGACGAGGCGAAAAAGTGGGAGGATTATTTAAAAGAATTTGCATGTAAAGTTTTTGTCGTATAACCTCTGGACTTCTGCGAACTCCTGTGATACTATTGTGTACTGCAAAGGAGGTGCGTATATGGCACAGATGAGTTTAGAAAAATTATACTGCGGAGAGGGTGCGGGAGAAAAGTACGGTATCTTGGGAGAAGTTATGAAAGACTTCCTCCAAAATGGGCGTCCGTCGGAATACGACGAGCGTACTTGGCTTGAAATGCTGCTTGTAAAACACGCGCTGATGGCGGCAGAAAAAATGAAAAATGAGGACGACACGGTGTCGGGTTTGACCGATGATGTGCCGTCCTCTTCTTATGTGAGGTGGGATGAAAATGACAACGCTTGAAGATCTGTACTACGGCAATATCGTTCCGCACGAGCGGTACATAAGGCACGGCTCACGGGAAGAAAAAGTTCTGAAACTGCTCTGCCGAAATGAAGAAAGCCTTACTAAAAATCTGAATAACCGACAGAAAGAAATATTTAATAAATTCACTGACTGCCAAAAGGAGCTGGCGGAATCACAACCTGTCAGGCCTTTGCCGACGGGTTCAGCTTGGCAGTGCAGATCATGGTTGAAGTTATGAGCCGCACAGAAATGGAAGAGGAAATGTAATTCTTCTCTGCCGTGGGCGTGGTAAAACACCGCACCCTTTACCTTTTGCAAAAATCGTGTAAAATAGGGTTGAGTCTGACGCAGCGTTATAGTG